>Ga0114966_10003519_pt1 | contig 13709 bp, 7 predicted proteins | sample M_130207_XF_Meta_FD_87029 | JGI IMG/M metagenome (GOLD analysis project Ga0114966, IMG submission 87029) | Freshwater microbial communities from Lake Montjoie, Canada to study carbon cycling - M_130207_XF_MetaG | ecosystem: Environmental > Aquatic > Freshwater > Lake | place: Lake Montjoie... | reverse complement strand
AGCTTTTTTAAAAAACGGAGAACGTAAGATTGGAGATCCTGCAAAGCGTCAGGCAATCACTAATCCACAAAACACGATTTCGAGTGTAAAGCGTTTTATGGGTAGAATGTTTAATGAAGTAACAGAAGAAAGTTCTCATTGGAGTTATAAAGTGGTAAAAGGGGATAATAATACTGTAAGAATTGACATTGATGGCAGAATGTATACTCCTCAGGAAATCAGTGCAATGGTATTGCAGAAAATGAAAAAAACGGCAGAAGATTATTTAGGCCAAGAAGTTAGCGAGGCAGTCATTACTGTTCCTGCTTATTTTAACGATGCTCAACGTCAGGCTACCAAAGAAGCCGGCGAAATAGCAGGATTGAATGTAAGAAGAATAGTTAACGAACCTACCGCAGCAGCATTGGCATATGGGTTAGATAAAAAAGGGGTAGATCAAAAGATAGCCGTGTTTGATTTAGGTGGTGGAACTTTTGACGTTTCTGTATTAGAATTGGGGGATGGCGTGTTTGAAGTAAAATCTACTAACGGTGATACACACCTTGGCGGAGATGATTTTGATAAAGTAATCATGGATTGGTTAGCGGACGAATTCAAGAATGATGAAGCTATTGATTTGCGCAAAGATCCTATGGCGCTTCAGCGTTTGAAAGAAGCTTCTGAAAAAGCAAAAGTAGAATTGTCTTCATCATCCGAAACGGAAATAAATCTTCCTTATGTAACTGCTGTTGATGGTGTGCCAAAGCATTTGGTAAAAAAGTTAACTCGTGCAAAATTTGAAGCTTTGGCTGATAAGTTATTTGAAAGATGCTTAAAGCCTTGTGAAATTGCGTTGAAAGATGCAGGTATTAGTACATCTCAAATCGATGAAATTATTTTGGTTGGTGGCAGTAGTCGTATTCCAAAAGTACAGGAGATTGTAGAAAAATTCTTTGGAAAGAAACCTAACAAAGGAGTAAATCCTGATGAAGTAGTGGCTATAGGTGCCGGTATTCAAGGCGCTGTTCTTTCTGGTGAAGTAAAAGATGTTTTGTTATTAGATGTTACACCATTGAGCCTTGGTATTGAAACTATGGGAGGTGTTATGACAAGATTGATTGAAAGTAATACCACTATACCAACAAAAAAATCTGAAGTATTTAGCACAGCAAGTGATAATCAACCGGGCGTACAAATTCATGTATTGCAAGGAGAAAGACCAATGTCAAACCAAAATAAAAGTTTGGGTATGTTTAATTTAGATGGTATTCCGCCTGCACCTCGCGGAGTTCCACAAGTTGAAGTTACTTTTGATATAGATGCTAATGGAATTCTTCATGTAAGTGCAAAAGATAAAGGAACGGGTAAAGAACAAAAAATTCGAATTGAAGCGGGTAGTGGATTGAGTAAAGAAGAAATCGAAAAAATGAAAAATGAAGCTAAGGCAAATGAAACTTCTGATAAAGCAGAGCGTGATAAAATCGACAAAATAAATCAAGCCGATAGTTTAATATTTCAATCCGAAAAACAATTAAAAGAATATGGTGAAAAGATTTCGGCAGATAAAAAAACGCCAATTGAAGACGCTTTGAATAAATTGAAAGAAGCGCATAAGGCTCAGGATATTGATTTAATCGATGGAGCTATGAATGAATTGAATACCGCTTGGACAGCTGCTAGCGAAGAAATGTACAAAGCAACTCAAGAAGCTGGTGCTCAACAACCTGGCGATGCAGGCAATCAAAATGGAACAGCTGGTTCTGAAAATGTTACTGATGCGGAATTTGAAGAAGTGAAGTAGATAATAATATTTCTCTGTATAAATGGACTGCCTCTAGGTGGTCCATTTTTTATTATAATATAACGTTGTTATTAATTGTTGAATTAATAATGTATAAAAGTAATAGAAAAGAGATTAATTAATCATTATGACCATTTATTCATATTGAATATGACTGGCATTTAATTATCTTTATTACATATCAAGTTTTAAACCATTATTATTTAATGAGGAATAGTCTGTTTTTTTTTATAGTATCATTTTCTTGTTTACAGATATATGCGCTGGATTTCAGAAATGCATCATTACATAGTAATATCTCCTTGGATCATTTATCTTCTATTTTTAATGAAAGGCACTTCCGAAATAATTTAATTAAAGCCAATTTAGTTAATGATACATTTGGAATGAACTATAATTACAACAATCTACCTGAAGGTATTTCTTATCAGACATTACTAAGAAAGAGTAATGGTCAGATAATGAGTAATACAGATGTGACATTACAGTTCTCGATTCATATGGATTCTGCAGTTGGATATATTGAATATCAAGAAATTCATATTGTTACAACTAACAATAAAGGAATTGTAAATACAAAAATTGGTAAAGGGGCTCCTTCGAAAGGAAATTTTTCAAATATTAATTGGGGTAATGCTATTAAATTTTTGCAGGTGAAATTAATGGCTGTTGATGGTTCATTTGATTTGGGTACACAACAGCTGATGGCTGTTCCCTATGCTTTATATGCAGCTAATTCTCCAATAGGGAAGAAGGGAGAAATTGGTGATCAAGGTATTGCAGGTATACAAGGATTGAAAGGCGATAGTGGGATACAAGGATTTCAGGGTGTTGCTGGTATGCAAGGTCAGCAAGGATTAAAAGGGAATGGGTTTATCAATGGTACCAATGCTGGAGAAATGATTTATTGGAATGGAAATAATTGGATTAGTATCACTCCTGGCTTGTATGGTCAATTACTTTCTTATTGTAATGGTATGCCCGTTTGGGGTGGAGGTTCATGTATTTCATCTGCTACTTTTGTTGTTTCTGTTAATCAAGGGTATGGTTCTGGCCAATATCATGTTGGGGATACTGTACATATTTGGAGTAACAACGCTAATTCCAATGAAACATTTAATTATTGGTCGGGTGATATTGCTAATATTACAGGGAAAAATGAATGGCATACATGGTTTGTGATGCCTCCCAAAAATATCCAACTTGTAGCTAATTTTAAATCTGTCAATAATGTGCTTCAATATGAAAGTATACGGGGTAAAAATAATTTTAAAAAAGTGTATTATTCTTTTCCAGTAAATCATAAAGGGATTGTGTATTTATTTCATGGATCTAACGGGTCAGCATCTAACTGGGTTGTTAATCAGGAGAATGTTGCATTAGTGCAAGACTTGCTTGCGGATGGATTTGCTGTAATAATTACTGAAGCTGAAGAAGTGACACTAAATTCAGATATTAATGCTGACGGATCTTTAAGATGGAATACTACTACAATGGATAGTATTTCCAATATTGATTTTGCTAATATCAAAGCAATAACAGATACCTTTTATAGTCGTGGAAATAGCAATAGGTCAATTCCTAAATTTACAATTGGGCAAAGTAATGGGGGAAGTTTTTCTATATCCTTTGGATCGTACTTTAATATGAAGGCAAGTGTTGCTTATTGTTCTTCAGGTGGAGGCACTTCTGGTGTGGCAGTGAATACATCAATAACGCCTATACTTTTTTGTTTGCAAGGGGCTGATAATAACAGCATAATGGGGCAACAGGGAAATTCAAATGCTATTACCAATTCCTTAGCATTAAATGCCCGAAGTATTTGCAGTAAATACTATGTTAATATTCCATCACCATTATATGAAAATAGATTTGCGAGAAATTCGATAATCAGCAACACTTTGTCTGCTCAGATATTTAACGAAATTAAAAATAATCACCTGTTAAATAGTAGAAATTATTTCTTAGGTTATGCAGACAACTTATGGAATTCTGTTTCTGCCTCTTCCTCAAATTTTCCTATAATAAATTCATTAAGTACAACTCAAAAAAATGCGATAGATGAACAAATTAGTTCAATAACAGCGGATCATCAGTTTTATAGTGATCATAATAAAGCAACCATTCTTTTTTTGAATAGTCAGTGTCAATGATATTAAAAAAAATAAAAAGTAGTATGAAAAATAAAAAGTATGCGCTAATAATAAAAACATTTTTGTTGTTTTTATCAATTCTTTTTGTACAACAATTATTTTCACAATCTCCAACAACGTCATTAACATACAATACAACCTCAAATCAAACACTTCCAGGAATACCCTATCAAGCAGTTGTTAGAAATGCTTCTGGCCAAATTATGTCTAACGTCAGCGTGACAGCTCAATTTACATTGCATAAAGATTCTGCAAGTGGATCTATAGAGTATAAGGAGGAACAAACATTAACTACTAATTCGCAAGGATTAATCAATACAATTTTTGGAAATGGCACTTCTTTATATGGTACTTTTATTGGAATAAATTGGTCGGATCCAATTAAATATTTACAGGTAAAGTTCAATTTAGGTAACGGATTTATTGATTTAGGTACGCAGCAATTTATGTCTGTTCCATTTGCTTTTTATGCTGCCAATGGTTTAAAAGGAGAAAAGGGTGACCGTGGTCCTCAAGGTGAACAAGGCATCCAAGGGGAAAAGGGTGAGCGAGGTATTCAAGGCATTCAAGGTGTTCAAGGCATTCAAGGTATTCAGGGTGTGTCATTCCCTAATGGTACAATGGTTGGTCAAATGATGTATTGGAACGGAAGTAACTGGGTTCCCCTTTCTACGGGTACAAATGGGCAATTTCTGACTTTTTGTAATGGTGTACCAACCTGGGGCGGCTGTATCCCTTTAATCACAACTAGTTCCGTAAGTTCTATTTCCTCTACCTCTGTAATTTGCGGAGGAGTTGTTACTAGTGATGGTGGCAGCCCTCTTTCAACAAGAGGGCTGGTATGGGATATATCACCATATCCGACTATATCGCTAAGTACAAAAACCGTCAATATTTCTTTGTTAGATAGTTTTGTAAATAGTATTGCTGGATTATCATCAGGTACTACATATTATGTTAGGGCTTATGCAACAAACATAAATGGAACTGCCTATGGTAATCAAATAGTTTTCAATACAATTAGTTTACCAACAATAAGTACATCGTCATTGAGTAGTGTTACTTCAAATTCGGCTCTTGGTGGAGGAAATATCACTAATGATGGAGGGTCCGCTATAACTGCTAGGGGTGTATGCTGGAATACGGTTTCCAATCCTACTATTTCATTGAGCACAAAAAGCGTTGATGGAAATAGTGTAGGTAATTTTTCTAGTAGTATTACGAATTTAACGTCAAATACAACTTATTATATAAGGGCATATGCAACCAATGCTCTTGGTACTGTTTATGGAGATGAAAAACAATTCACCACGATTCCATTAATTGTATATAATTCCGATTTAATGATATCAGAATTATCCACCGCAATAAATACTGATCCAAATAAAAATTCAAAAAGAAATCATTATGTAGAGTTATACAATGGTAAAGCAGATAGTATTGATTTAACTAGTTATGCAATAGGCTATTTTGCTGTTACTGATACAGGTACTTTAAGTGATTGGAGTTTTCCTTCAAATAACTATCTATTATTACAAGGCAAGTTGGCGCCAGCCAAAACTTATGTTATCGCTTCTCCGGCTTCAGATACAAGCATAATTAACAAAAGCAATGCTAATTGGGGAACTTCTAGTGTATTGTCGACAGACGCATCTAAACCACTTCAATTAAGTGGTAATAGCGCTATAGCTTTGCTCAAAAAAGATAATAGCGGCACTTATAATTTGGGAGGTGTTCTTTATAAAATTATTGATGTTTTTGGAAGTCCGCTTGTTTCAAGAGTTACCTATATCGGCACACAGAGTGTCAGAAATAATATAATGTGGTCAATAGCTGGGGAATCAGGAGATACAAGGAATAGAACATTTAAAAGAAAATCTACCATAAAAGACCCGATAAATAATTGGAGTCTAAGTAAGGGTTCAACTGTATCAGATTCTCAATGGATTATTTCTGCCGATAGGGTTTGGGATTATTCAAATATTGGATTGCCAACACCTTAAATCATTTTTCAACAAATAAATAAGCCGACCATTGCTGATCGGCTTATTAGGGGTAGAAGATTATGATTATTTTAATTATCTATAACTAGTCCAGATCGTCCACCAAGCATCTCCGTTAGCACATGCTCCTCGGTAAGAAGTTGCCATAAACCAAGAGGATAACTTTGTGTGCGTAAAATCTGCGCCTGATAAAGCAGGTGACATTGAAGCTGGATTGAAGTCAACACTGTTATCGTACTTAAATGGATCCATTAATTGCACATCGCTATTATTTGTTAATAAAGTATTTGATTTACTAGACATATAGCTTGTTAATGTGTCTTTACTCCAGCCAGTAGCCGCTGATCCACTTACTGTATAGTTTAGTTGAGTATTATTACCTGCAATAATATTACTTGCATAAATAGCTTTAGGAGAAGCGCCCACTAAATTTAAATCTGTTGGAGTACCAGTGCTAGCATCAACTAACCAACCAGTTGGCCATCCCATCACAATAGAGTTGAATACACTGATAGCAGAATTTCTTCTTGCATGTATACCTCTTTTGTAATTAGAATTACCAACATTTGTTAAAGTAGCTCTTGGTCCTACAAGTGTTACATTACTAAATGTAGCAGAAGTTTGTGGGGTATTGGTACTTCCGTTTGCATCATTATCACTTTCAAATCCATTACTACCACTAATATCTGCAACACTGCTATCTCTAAATCCAATGGCGAATTGAACTTTTCCTGAAAACCCATTATCCGTATCGAAATCATCATCTAATCCTTTATATGCAATTATATGTTTGCAATTTACTGTTCCACCAAACCATTCGAAACTATCGTCATTTGCATAAGCAACTTGAACATAATCAACTGTTGTTTGATTTCCTACACCTCCAAAAGTTAAGCCATTAATTTCTTTATCAGGTAAAAAAGCGTAACCAGCATATTCAATTCTTACATAACGAAGTACACCACTATTGTCAGCAGGGTTTTGTGCTTGAGTAGAAGGAGTACCATATAATCCAAGTCCATCACTATTGTTGATGCCACCTTCTATTTCACCTATTCCAGCTACGCCATTGAAAGATGAATTTGTAGGGGCATTTCCTAATATTACTAGACCTGCCCAATCGCCACGAGTAGGGGAAGTTGCTTCTGATGTAAATACAATTGGTTTTTCTTGAGTTCCATCAGCAATAATTTTACAACTACGGGTAATGATTAATCCTCCATTTCTTCCTAATTCACCAACTATTTTGGTGCCTGGCTCAATGGTAAGCACCGCTCCATTGGTAACGTAAACTAATCCACGTAATTTGTAAACGTAATCTGCTTTTAAGGTTCTGTTTGCGCTAATTCTTCCTTCAAGGATTACATTTTCTGTTGTTTGGTTATTGTTATTATTGTTGTTGTTCGGCGAGCCGTCAACTTCAATTTTACGACAACCACTTGTAAACATAATTGCAGCAACTGCAAATAGTGTGATTCTTTTCATTTTTTTTAGTTTTATTTTTTGGTTTTTAAAAGTTGGTTATTTTAAATTATAGGCAAATGAAATACTTACGTTAGTTCCATAATTTCTTCGAATGGCTAATACGTCTTTTGATCCTTTTTGGTACTTCCCGTTTTTATTAAGGTCATGGTAAAAATATCCAGGAGCATTTAAGATATCGCTGATGTTTAATTTTACTTCGCCTTTTTTATTCATGATTTTTTTGGCTATTTGTAAATCAAGTAGGCTTCTTGGGTTTTCCCATATGTCTGATATGGCTTCACTTCCTACAAATAATATTCTCCTTCCAATTTGATTAAATAATAAAGTGCTGCTGAATCCTGTTTTTTCTAAATCGTATTGTAATCCAGCATTTAACAAATAGGGGCTTTGACCTTGTAGCGGACGATTTACAGTTTCTGTGGTATCAGTAACGTTACTATATATATAGCTTATGTTTCCAGTTATGGTGAAATTTTTTAATGATGGAATGAAGTCAAGTTTTTTTCTGAATTCAATTTCACCACCAATGTCAGTTGCTACGTCAGTATTTAAAATATTGAAAGTATTTGTACCAGGACCCGTTCTGTTAAAGTAATATTCAATCGGTTTGTCGAAATGTTTAAAAAATGCACCAATGGTGAATAGCTCTCCAGCTCTAGGGTATATTTCGTATCTTAAATCGAAATTTGAAATTTTTGTTCGTTGTGCTGATTTATTTCCAACTACTTGAGCACCCAATTCAAAATCATAAAAAGCGAAAGGACTCAATTCTCTAAATTCTGGACGAACAATTGTTTGACTAGCGCATAATCTTATATTTGTTTTTGCATTAGCCTTATAGGTAAGATTTATTCCAGGAAGGAAATCATTTACTAATGTGTTGACATGCCTTGGATCTTCTTGTCTTACACTTCCTACTAATTGATCAAAGCTTTCAAAACGAACGCCCCATACTAATCTTAATTTTTCAGATAAAGGGTTATCGAATTGTAAATAACCGGCATTTAAAATAGTATTAGCAATATACCTGAAAGCATTCCCGCCAATCTCATCAAATTGTGCTTTGTCGTTACCTTGTCCAAAATTATCTGAAGAAAATATCTGTTCGGCAGATAATTGCTTCAGTGCATTGCTGGCTGTGTTTATAAAGAATGGTCTACTATCAAATAATCTGTCTTTTACTTGAAATAAGTAACCTAATTTAACGGAATGTTTTTTCCCTTTCCAATTGACAGACTTAGTAATATCACTTCCAATGTTATAGATGTAATCATTTAAAAAGCTATAGAATATACTTCCACTTTTTTGTCCAGCACCCAGTCCAACTAAAGCAAAGTAGGGGGCAGAAGCGTTTTCTCCATCTTGAGTGTAAAACAATCTTCTTTGATCAGGTACATATTGATCTAAAATATTAAAACCACCATACCATTTTATTTTAGTGCTATATTTTACAACATTATGCTCGCCAACAATTTGTGAGTTTAAAAAAGTATTTTGTTTAAAACCAATCTCGGTAGCTTTTATTCTATCTCCATTACCACCTCCACTTAAAATATAATCTCTACCATCATACCTGTCAATTACAAAATCATTGGTATTTACATTTATGATATTTTTTAATGAAATTCGATTATTGTTATTTAATTGTATGGTTATATTGGCAAGTCCGCCCGCCAAAACTTCTCTACTGAATTTGTTATTTTCATAATGCATTTCAATATCACCTTCATTGTTGGCAATAAAGTTATTTTCAAAAGGGGTTCTCTTATTACTGTTATTGTAAGTTAAAGCAAAGATGCCAGCTACTTTTTTACCGAAAATCTTTGTAGTTGATCCTCCATTTAATTGAAAGGAACTATTAATGGGAGCACTCGTTGATACTGGGCTCCAATTATTTCTAAAAGTTTTGCCTAATTCTGTTTTTTCAATTGAAGATAATTGGCTAAATGGATAACGTAAAGGCAAATCTGTAGGTAAAGATCTTGCCCCATTATCAATGCCTAGCCAATCAAGACTTCCACCATTAGATTGTAAGAATTCTTTGCCAATTGTATTGGTATTGAAGCCTGTACCTAGTTGAATATTTAAAAAAGATACAGAAGGGACATCTTTTGTTTGTATCTGAATCAACCCACCAGCCCATTCTCCAGGAAGTTCGGGTAAAAAAGTTTTATTCATTACTATATTATCTATCATTGAAGATGGAAATATATCGAAACTGAAAGTCTTTCTGTCTGGTTCTGTGCTGCTCAACAAAACTCCATTTAACATAGCTTGATTATAACGATCACTTAGTCCTCTAACTACTAAAAACTTTCCTTCTTGTACCGAAGTGCCGGGAACTCTTTTTAATATTTCTCCAGTATTTTTATCCGGACTGCGACGAATTGCTTCAGCACTTACAACTTGAGCAACTACCGAAGTATTTTTTTGTAGAGAAATTAATGCAATCGTTGATTCTTTTTTTACAGAAGAGCGAATTTCAACAGCCGACTCTGTTTTAGAAGATTGATCTAATACGATATTTATTGTCAATGTTTGGTTGGCAATAATTTTTATATCTTCCACTGATTTTGTCTTATAGCCAACAGCAGAAAATTTTATCGTATACGTTTTTGATGCATCAAGAGATAAGGAATACTCACCATTGATATCTGCAGCAAGGTTTTTATTGAGTTCCATTACTTGGATACTCGCAGAAGAAATTCTTGATGCTGTATTTGCATCAGAGATAGCGCCTTCAATTCTGCCATTTTGAGCAACCAAAACAACAGTAATAAAGGAGTAAATTGTAGTTAATAGATATTTTTTCATTTGATTTTTAATTGAATACAAAAGAACAACACCTATGTTATTCTAACATTAACCGAAGATTATTATAATGTTATGTGAATATTACCAAATTGTTAAGTTGTCATTTAGGAATTGTAATTCTATTAAAGAAAACCTGTAAAAACTATAATTTGCAGGCATGAAATTATTAGATGGGAAAATTGTTTCTACGGCAATAAAAGCTGAAATAAAGGAAGAAGTCGCCAAACTTTTACAAAAAAGCAAAAGAGTGCCTCATCTTGTTGCTATTCTTGTTGGGGAAAACGGAGCTAGCAAAACCTATGTGCAAAATAAAAGTAAAAATTGCAATGAGGTAGGTTTTAAAAGCACAGTAATTAATTTTGAAGAAACTATTACTCAAGATGAATTGATTAACAAGATTAAGGAATTAAACCATGATTCATTGGTAGACGGTATATTAGTTCAACTTCCGCTTCCTTTACATATTAATGAACAAGTTATTGTTTCAGCAATTGACCCGGCTAAAGACGTTGATGGTTTTCATCCTTTCAATGTAGGAAAATTAGTAATTGGAAATGCCGATTTTATTTCTGCAACTCCTTTAGGCATTATGCTTTTATTAGAATACTATAATATTGAAACAGCAGGGAAAAATACAGTAGTTATTGGCAGAAGTAATATTGTTGGAAGGCCAATAAGTATATTAATGAATCAGTCTCGTGATTTTGGAAATTCAACTGTTACTATTTGTCATAGTAAAACTAATAATATAAAGAATATTTGTTTGCAGGCTGATATTATCATTGTGGCTTTAGGTGTGCCAAATTTTCTAACAGAGGACATGGTAAAGCAAGGTGTAGTTGTAATTGATGTAGGGATTACAAGAGTGGTGGATAGTACCAAGCCATTAGGTTATTCAATCATAGGGGATGTGGCCTTTGATAAAGTCTCTCCCAAATGCAGTTTTATTTCTCCTGTTCCTGGAGGTGTTGGTTTAATGACAATTGCAGCCTTGTTGAAAAATACATTTAAGGCGTATAAAAATCAAAATCATTTTGATTGATTTTTATCTTTATTTTCGTTTAAATTTATTTAAGTATTGCAAATGAGCTTTAAAAATTTATTAAAGACTTCCCTTTTTGGCTTTCCATTAGAAAGTTGTTTGATGAATGCTTCAGGTGTTCATTGCACTACACAAGAGGAGCTAAATATTTTGTTAGATACTAATATTGGTGCATTGGTAACAAAGAGTTGTACGCTGGAATACAGAGAGGGTAATCCTTTGCCAAGGTATGCGAATATTCCTCAGGGTAGCATTAATTCAATGGGTTTACCAAATAATGGATTAAGGTATTATCTCAATTTTTTGGAAGAAAATGAACTGAAGAATAATAAAATGTCTGTGCTTTCAATAGCAGGATTGAATAAAAATGAAAATATAGAGTTGCTTAAAGTTGCAAATACTTGCAAAGCGGTGCGTATTATTGAATTGAATTTATCTTGTCCAAATATTGCTGGAAAGCCACAAACAGGTTATGACTTTGATGCCAGTAATGTATTACTTCAAGAGGCATTTGAAGTATGTCAAAAACCAATAGCCGTAAAACTCCCTCCTTATTTTGATGAATCTCATTTTGAATCAATGGCTGCTGTCTTGAAGCAATTCCCGTTGGCGTATGTATGTTGTGTTAATAGCATCGGGAATGCTCTTTGGGTAGACGCAAATACTGATTCAACAGTTATCAAACCAAAATCCGGATTTGGCGGATTAGGTGGGATGTATATAAAACCTACCGCACTTGCTAACGTTCGAAAATTTTATACTCTCTTAGAGGGAGTTGATATTGTAGGTTGTGGAGGCATTCAACATGGACTTGATGTATATGAACATATTTTGTGTGGTGCAAGCGTGGTTCAAATTGGTACAACACTTTGGCAGGAGGGAATAACTTGCTTTGAAAGAATTGGCAATGAGTTAATAGAGATTATGCAACAAAAAGGGTACACAGATATCAATCAATTTAAAGGGCAATTAAAAGAAATTCAATAGTAATGAAAAACTCGGCAAACTTCCTTAAAACGCTTGTAGATATTGAATGTGTTAAGTTTGGTGATTTTACTTTAAAAAGCGGAAGGCAATCTCCCATTTATATTGATCTAAGAAATATTGTTTCACATCCAGCGGTTTTAACAGATTTATCCTATTTATTTAAAGATAAAATATCAAATTCAATACAAAGGATTTGTGGGGTGCCTTATGCTGCTTTACCTATTGCTACTGTAGTGTCAATCCAAACTGGGTTGCCCATGATTATTAAAAGAAAGGAAGTAAAAAAATACGGCACTAAAAAAATAGTGGAGGGAGAATATAATGTGGGTGATAAAGTATTGCTCATAGAAGACGTAATAACTTCTGGAGAAAGCTTAATTGAAACAATCAAAGAACTTGAATCGGAAGGGTTATTAATAGAACAAATAATAGTTGTGTTAGATAGAGAGCAGGGAGGCGTTAAAAGGCTTATTGACAAGGGGTATCAGGTTGAATCATTGTTTAGTATTTCATCACTTGTTGAAGTGCTTTTTAAAGAGAGAAAGATAGATAATGTTATTTATACAAATGTGCTGCATTTTATTCAACAGAATTCAATAATTGATTCTCCATTAATTAAACCTAAAAAGTATTTACAAAAAACGCATTCTAATAAAACAGCACAGCGTTTATTAGAAATTGCGCATAATAAAAAATCTAATCTTATAGCTTCGGTAGATTTAATTACCACGAAAGATATTATTGAGTTGTTAAATAAAATAGGAAACGACATATGCGCAGTAAAGTTGCACATAGATATTATTATTGATTTTACGCCTTCTTTTATCGAGGAATTATTAACAGTTGCTAATCGATATGATTTTTTAATAATTGAAGATAGAAAGTTCGCAGATATTGGGAATACCCAGCTGCTGCAACTTAGTAAGGGTATGTATGCAATATCGTCATGGGCAGATATGGTAACCATTCATTTGATAGCTGGCGAATCTGCTTTAAAAGCAATACAGGATTGGGATTCAGAAAAAAAGCCTGCTTTGATTCCTGTAATTGAAATGTCAAGTACTGGTGCATTAACAGACCACGATTACATAGAAAAGTGTAAAAAAATTATGTACAATTATAATAATGTTATTGGAGCAGTTTGTCAAACAGCCGAATTGAATGAAGGGTTTCTGAAATTTACTCCAGGTGTAAATTTGGCGAGTAAAAATGATGACAAAGGTCAAAATTATAATTCCCCTGAATATGCAATAGAGCAATTGTATTCAGATTTTTTAATAATTGGAAGAGGAATATATAGTGCTAATGATCCTAAAAATGAAATTGGAAAATATTTATTTGCTGTAAGAGAGTTTAATTTTTTCGGATCATAAAAAAAACGCTATCAACTTTTTATTCACATTTTATATTTTTTTTTGTTTGTCATTTAATAAAATTTTTCTTTT
>Ga0114966_10003518_pt1 | contig 13713 bp, 13 predicted proteins | sample M_130207_XF_Meta_FD_87029 | JGI IMG/M metagenome (GOLD analysis project Ga0114966, IMG submission 87029) | Freshwater microbial communities from Lake Montjoie, Canada to study carbon cycling - M_130207_XF_MetaG | ecosystem: Environmental > Aquatic > Freshwater > Lake | place: Lake Montjoie... | reverse complement strand
CGGGTGGGTGTCGGAACTACCCTTGATCTGGTCGATCTCGGCGAGAGGTTCGTTGCGCCGGCGCAGGTCGGCATAGACCTGGTCCATGGGGGCGCCGTTCAGACGGGTCGTCTGGAACATCAACCCGTCGCTGCCATTGCTGTTGTGCGGAATGGCGAGGGATTCGATGCCCTGCCCCCGCCACTTGTCCATCTCGCGCCACAGGTCTTCCGGGTCGGGCGAATTGAGACGGCTGAACGGCAGGCCAGGAACCTTGGCGGACCGGAAGATGACGTTCCGGTGCAGGTTCTTGCCGTCGGGCGCGGAGGTGTATTCATAGCCCACCAGCGTGGTGAATCGGCCGGGCTGGTTGTTGCGGGCGGCGGCGTCCTGGATTTCCTTCCAGGCCCGGCCCGCGATCTTCGGATCGCGCATTTCGACCGGCACCGTGTTCGACCGGCTGGCGGCGACGAAGCGGTTGAAGGCGGCGCCGATCTGTTTCGGGTCGGGGCTGAACATATCCGCCATGATCGGCAGCCGGGACAGGGGACTCTCGGGGCGGGCCGCCTCTTCCATGGCGCCCAGATATTCGGAGTGGTCGGTCACCGCCACGAAGTCCAGCGGGCCGCCCGCCAGCCGAATGTCGAAACCGCCCGCATGGCCGATGGTCTCGCCTCGGGCGAACCGGTAGGCGTCGTCAGGCGAGGCGCGGACGTTGAAAATATAGGCGTCGTAGCTCAGCTTGGTGTGGACGTGCAGATCGCCGAAATAGGCGTTGCGGTCGCTATTATAGCCCGGAAGGCGCGGGTCGGAGATTGGACTCGCAGTCGTTGCGGGCTGTGCGGCGGGGGTCGCGCCCGCCGGACTGGAGGCCTTGGGCCGAACCGTTTCGCCAAGGGCGCTGTCGCTGTTGAAGGTGAGCGCGCCAGCAACGAGGGCCAGGGAAAGGCCGCTCCAGACAATAGCTCTGTGCTGCTTGAGGCGTTTCATGGTCGTTCCCCTTCGCGCTGATATCCGGTTCGGCCGGTAGCGGTCTTGCGATGCAGGCCCGGCCGAAGGTTACGCTTAATGGATTGCCACGCCAGATGAGCGATGTCAAAAAACCGCAAGGCGGCCGGCAGGAGGGCGTGATTTGAAATTTCGCCACCTTTTCAGCGGGTTAATGTTTGCCATCGCCGGCGGATTGCTCGCCACGCTGCCGGTTTTGGCGCATGAGGTCCGCCCCGCCCTGCTGCAGATCAATGAATCCACGCCAGGCCGATATGACGTCACCTGGAAACAGCCCCTTGTCGGCGAGATGGGCGTGCGGCTTATCCCACACCTGTCCGGCGGCGGACTGGACGCCAGGCCCGTCAGCGAAACCATCACCCCCGGCTTTCTGGTTCGCACCTGGATTCTGCACGACGGCCCGGCCCTCGATGGACAGGAAGTGCGGATCGAGGGCCTGCCCCGGACCGTGACGGATGTCATCGTGCGCGTCACCGTCAGGGACGGGCACGCCATCGACGCCGTCATCACACCGGCCAGACCCGTCCTGAAGCTGGCGCTCAGCGCGCCAAAGGGCGCCGCCCTTCCGGCCTATCTGACCCTGGGGGTGAAACACATCCTGACCGGGATTGATCACCTGATGTTCGTGCTGGGCCTGCTGATCCTGACCGGGGTCGGCTGGCGCATCGCCAAGGTGGTCACAGCCTTTACTGTCGCTCACAGCCTGACGCTCGCTCTGGCCGCTCTCGGGTATATCCATTTTCCGCCGGCGGTTATTGAGGCCCTGGTGGCGTTGAGCATTGTGTTCGTCGCTCATGAGCTGGTTGCGCATCCCGGCGCGCCGATCAGCCTGACGCGCAGGTTCCCCTGGCTGATCGCCCTTGTTTTCGGCCTGCTGCATGGCATGGCTTTTGCGGGTGCTTTGTCAGCCATCGGCCTGCCGCCACGGGCCGCGCCTCAGGCCCTGTTACTGTTCAATCTGGGCGTCGAAGCCGGACAGCTGATTTTCATCGGCGCAGCGACGGCCGTGATCCTGACCTTGCGCTGGGCGCGCTCGAAGCTGCCCTTCGACACCATGTCCCTGGCGCGCGCCCTGCCGGCCTATGCCATCGGCGGCTGTGCGATGTTCTGGTTTATAGATCGGACGATTGCAGCTTACGCCTGAGCGGCGCTCAGGCTTTGCGCGTATCGCGCTCAGCTACTGTGCGTGAAGCCAAAAGGTAAGACGCTCGATCATGACCATGGCCTGGGCGCGGGCGGATTCGTGAGAGACGCGTGGGGCGTGTCTCCGCGTCGATCTCGGCGATGGGAGGCAAGCGGGCATCCGCGTCGAGGTTCCGTCACGACCGCAATGCGCCATTAGCTGCCATTAGCACCGCTCCCGATTCCAGACGTTCGTCCGCCAGCGCGGGCACAGACTAAAAATGCCGGCTTCGACGTCCTTGCTCGAACGCGCCTCCGCATTTCAGTGATCTGAGCGGGTGGTCGCCCTGGCGCTAACGGAGCTGTCATTCGATCCCTGCCTTGTATTCACCAGGCGCGGCTCGAACAGAACTTGTCTGTCAACTTCTGTCGCAGGAAGGCTCTACCGGCCGGCTGGCCGTCACAAGTGTCGGGCCTCATGAAAGCCATCCGCCAGGTGTTGATATGTTGAGCCATTCTGCGACATGCTCCTACCCACAAGGAGATTGGGTATGTTGGACAGGCGGCAGTTATCGACGAGCCTGCTTGGACTTGGGCTGATGCCAGGCGTCGCCGGAGCGGCCACGGGCGTGGTTGAGGGAGCTGCGACGTGGAGTGAATCCGTCATGGCGCTCTACTTCGATGAGTCCCTGCGCAACGGCTTCAGTCTTCGCCTGTCTCGCTACCCGGAATCTGGGGCGACATGGGTCTGGTGTCATGTTCTCGTCGATGGCGTCCTTTACGCCTTCACCGAGCGCAGCCTGGCCTGCAGCACGGTCAGGACCACGGCGACCCAGGCCCTGGCGGTCTATGAGGCGCCTGGACTGGACGTTCGAATGACCCGGGTCGGATCTTCCGCCGCCATGACGGCCCTGTCGTTCAGCGCCTCAGTTCGCGGTCATAAGGCGAAAAGTGGTGTCGATGGGCCTGGCGATACGGCGATTTCCGTGGAGGGGATATTCCGGCCAGGACCGCTGCGTGGCAATTCTCCCGAGGGGCGTTTTGAACGTACAGGGATGTTCGAGGCTGACCTCCGCGCCGGGCCCCGCCGGGTTTTCGTATCCGGCATGGGCAAAGCCCATGAGCAAACCCAGACCAATCCAAGGTTCTTCCGGCCGTTTACCTACGCGATGCTTTGGGGGCCAGGCGCCTCGCTCATCGGAATGATGAGTCGCGACAGGCGTTATGGGGATTACGACACGGGTGAGCGTGATGCAGCCCTGACTGCGTTCGAGATCGAGGCCTGGGCGCCGACCCGGCGGTTTGTGGCTGTTCTGGAGGGCGGTGCGCGTGTGGCCGGGTCTGCCGATACGGTCTACAGCTATAATGTGCCCATCTTCGGTCAGATGTGGCGCGGCCGGATTGTCCGCGCCCAGGCCGAAGGAAAAGCGATGGTTGGCATGATCAATGACTGGCGTCCCGAGGGACAACCCTACGGCTTGGGCTAGGGCCGGCTTGTCACCGGCGTCAGCGCTTGCGCAGCCAAATGGCATCGGTTGATTTTGAAGTCCCGGCCTGCTGGTCCAAATCGGCCCAGCCGGCTGAATCGCCTTTCAGGCTGGCATCCCAGAATGCGACCTGAAGCCGCCGCAACGCATCGCCTTTGTCGTGATTGGTGTCGGTCGCGGCGGGATCGAAATCCATGTGCGCAAATCCCTCTACCACGACAGCGTACTTGCGCCCCGGCGGCGCCCGGTCAAACGCCTCTAGCCGCCAGGGCGGTGTTTCGCCGGCGGCGCCAAAATCGCGTGTGCCGGTGACCGCCATCAAAGGTCGCGTGATGCCGCCAAAGCTTGCCTCGTTAAGCCCCATGCGCCCGGCGCCCTGACCGCTGATCGCCAAGCCCGAAGCAAAACCCCTCGGTACCGGTGAAGCGCTGGGCGGAACAAGCGTCGAGCCACTCACCACAAGGGTCGTGTAGGCCCCAAAGGAGTGACCGGCCATGCCTTGCCGTTCCAGATCACAGCGCTTGACGATTTCGTCATCCAGGTTCGGCAAGCCCTTTCGCAACCCTTCCTGAACGAAGGAAATATCCTGCAGGCGGCTGGCCAGGTAAAACGGCTTTTCCAGAAGGCGAACCAGTCCGGCCCGCGTCGCCGCGTCGGCCGCGTCGCGAAGGACCAGGTTTTGGCGAATGATGGCTATGTCCCCGGCCGGCGCCGAGGGATCGGGAAACTGCACTGAATCCGCATGGGTCGGATGGATCACCACATAACCGTGGCTGGCCCAGATCCGGCCAGTGTTGGCAAACGCTGAAAGCGATCCGCCAAACCCGTGGCTGAAAATGATCACGGGATAACGCCCAGTCGCCGCCGGATAATACACACGTGTAGGCACCTTCCGGTTCCTCACGCGATCCTGGAGATCGAGCCCTTCTGCAACCACGACCTCGAACGGCCCTGTCGTCCTGGTTTGCGACCTGGCCGCCGGAGCAAGACCCGATACCCATGGAGCAACAGCGCTGGCCTTCAGCAAAGCGCGGCGATCGATCATCCCGTCTTCTCCACCAACTGGCGTTGAACCTGCCCGAGCCGGAGATTACGGCGACGCCTCATATATTCAACTGTTTGTCTGGGCCCCGTCCCATTGGGGCAAATGGGTAAGGTGTCGCTGAATTCCGAAAACTAGACATTGCTAACGTCCGCTATGAGTCAGGAACAGACTTCTCGGCCGCTCGGCTCACGAGCCCCCCGCCTGGGGCTTCAACCCCGCCTTAAGCGCGGCGCGCGCCAGTGAACGGATGTCTTCGGCTGACAGATGAGCCAGGCTCGCGTCCGCCTCGCCTTGACCCGGCTCGCCCTTGCGCATCTCGACCACGCGGCCCTCACCCATTACCAGCACATGGTCGGCCAGGCGCGTCACTTCGGCCAGGTCGTGGCTGACGTAGAGCACCGGGATAGAGAGCGCCCGGTGCAGCCGCTCCAGATAGGGCGCGATCTCCGCCTTGCTGGCGGCATCGAGGCCGGCCAGCGGCTCGTCCATCAATAGCAGCCGCGGCTGGCTGAGCAGCGCCCGGCCGATCGCCACGCGCTGACGCTCGCCGCCGGAAAGGTTCGCGGTTGACCGGGAGAGCAGGGGGCCGAGGCCCAGCATCTCGACCACCTCGTCCCGAGCGATGGTCTGCGCCGTGCCGGCCCGCTTCATGCCATAGGCGAGGTTCCCGGCCACGGTCAGGTGGGGAAGCAGGCTCGCCTCCTGGAACACCATGCCGACCGCCCGGCGATGGGGCGGCAGGAAGGCGGCGGCGTCCTGCCAGACTTCGCCGCTGACCCGCAAGGCGCCGGGAAGGCGGATGAGCCCGGCGATACAGCGCAGCAAGGTCGTTTTGCCCGAACCCGAAGGCCCGATCAGCGCCGTCAGCCCCTTGGCCGGAAACGAGAACCCGGCATCCAGCGAAAACGCGCCGAGCGGCCCGGCAAACCGGCCTTCGACGGTGGCGGCGCCGCTCACAGGCCAGTCCTGGCGGTGCGCCGCTCGATGAGGAACAGAGCCAGCAGCACAGCGAAGGCGAAGGCGAGCAGACCGGCCGCGAGCTTGTGCGCCTGGCCGAACTGCATGGACTCGACCAGTTGGTAGATGCGGGTGGAAACCACCTGCGTCTTGCCCGGAATGGCCCCGCCGATCATCAGCACCACGCCGAACTCACCCACCGTATGGGCGAAGACCAGCACGGCGGCGGCTAGATAGCCCTTGCGCGCCATGGGCACGGCGACGGTCAGGAAGGCGTCCAGCGGCCCCGCCCGCAAGGTGGCGGCCACTTCCATGGGGCGGGGGCCCATGGCCTCAAACGCATTGCGGATCGGCTGCACCGCGAAGGGCAGGGAATAGATCACCGAGCCGATAACCAGGCCCGTAAAGGTGAAATTCAGCGTGCGGATGCCCAGCGCATGGAACGGCGCCATTAGCGGGCTCTGCGGCGCCAGCGCGATCAGCAGATAAAACCCCAGCACCGTCGGCGGCAGCACGATGGGCAAGGCGGTGATCGCCGCAATGATCTCTTTCCACCACGACTTGTTCCGCGCCAGCCACCAGGCCAGCGGCGTGGCCAGCGCCAGCAGCAGCACCGTGGTCAGTCCTGCCAGGCGGATGGTGGTCCAGACGACCTCGCTCATGGCTTAGGGCGCCTCGTAGCCATAGCGCCGGATGACCGCGATGGCGGCGGGCGTTTTCAGGAAGTCGAGGAAGGCCTTGGCGGCCGGGTTGGCCTGGCCGGGGTGCAGCAGGATGGCCTGCTGGTGGATCGGGGCGTGGTTGGTCGCGGGCACGACCCAGCGCGAGCCGCCGGTCAGGTTGATCACTTGCGAAAGCGCCACAAAACCCAGTTCGGCCGAGCCGGTGTCGACGAACTGGTAGGTCTGGGTGATCGAGGTTCCCATGACGATTTTCGACTTGAGTTTGTCGTACACCCCCATTTTGCGCATCGTCTGCACCGCGGCGGCGCCATAGGGCGCGGCGGCCGGGTCGGCGATGGCGATATGCTGGAAATTGCCGGTCTTCAGCACCTGGCCATTGGCATCGACTAATCCGGGGGTCTTCGCGAACAGCACGATCCGCCCAATGGCGTAGGTGAACCGGCTCCTCGGCACGCCCAGGCCGTCCTGCTCGGCGCGGCTCGGCCGGTCGGAATCGGCGGAAAGGAAAACCTCGTAAGGCGCTCCCCGCGACAGCTGGGTGTAGATCTGACCCGACGACCCGAACGTCAGGGTGGCGGCATGACCTGTGGCCGTGCGGAACAGCGAGGCGATCTCACGGGCCGGCTCGGTGAAATTGGCGGCGACGGCGACCTGGGTTTCGGCCGCGAAGGCCGGGCGGATGCCCAGTGCAAAGGCCGAGCCGGCGGCGGCAAGACCAAACAGCTGCTGGCGGCGGGTGAGGGTGATCATATCTCACGGCATCGTTATGCGGACGAGCGTCTTAACGCGCGCGCCCCTGCGGGCAAAGCGTTTTGTAGGTGAGATGCATAACGCCGCGCGCCCGACCTGCGCGGCATGCAAGAAAACTCATGATTCCAAGAATTAAGGGCTGTTCGGGCTCGTCACGTAGAACGTCGCCGTGTTGCCGGTCGCCGCGGCGACGCCCTGGACCGAGCGGGCTGAGGTCGTGACCGCGACGCCGCCGATGGCGCCGACTTCGGCGCTGTTGTTCTGGCTGTTGGTCACCGTCATGCGGCCGTCGCAAGCCGCGCAAGCAAAGCCGGTCACGGCGTTGCCGACCGCGGTGGCCGTCGAATAGGCGTCATAGCCGGTGTCGCCCGACAGGCCCGCGATCACCTCGATGCCGCCGCCGGAATTGACCTGGTTGTTTCGCACGATCACGCTCTGGCCGATGTTGCCGGCCATCACCGAGTTGCCGACGCCATAAGCGATGGCGGAGGAAGAGCCGAACTCCCAGCTCGACAGATTGGCCTCGGCCTTGAGGTAGGCAGTGTTGGTCTGGGTGGCGTTGACCTCGAGGTAGTTGCCCTCATTGCTGGCCGAGATGTTGTTGCCGGTGGTGGTGGCCTGGGCGGTGATGTCCTGGGCGTTGCCGGCGCCAGCGAACACCGAGGCCTGCGTGCGCTGCCCGGTCATGGACTGTGTCGCCGTCACGGTCAGAGCCGAGCCGTAGATCCCCGTGGCTGTGACGTTGTTGGACGTGCCGAGCGCGGAGAAGACCACCGAGCCCGCCGTGTACTGCAGGTTCCCGCCGCCGTCAGCCTGGGTGAGCGCGGCGCTGGATTGATTGACGCTGACCACGGCGGTCGAGCCTTCCACGCCGTGTCCCTGGCTGTTGCCGATCGCCTGGCTGGAAGAGACCACCTGATCGGCCTCGGCCAGGTCGGCGTGATAGTCGCCGAGCGCCAGGATGTTGAAGGCGCCGACGGTCTGGATGGTGGCCCCGGTCAGGGTTCCGCCGTCGAAGATGTTGGCCTCACCCGAATTGCCCGTCGCGGCGGTGGAGATGGCGGTCGTGCCGGACGAGCCGGTGACATTCATCGTGCCGGTGGCCGAGACATTGGCCCCCAGGGTCTGGGTCGAGGTGACCACGGCGTCCGAGCCGCCGACCACCGAACCCGAAAAGCTGTTGCCGGTCGCCGGCGTGATCATCGTCGACGTGCCGGTGACATTAATGACGTCGAGGGTCTGGGTGGCGAAAACGTCGCCTAGCTGGATCTGGCCGTTGAGGACGGTGCTCTGACTAGTAGCCGCGCCGACGAACGGCGGGCACATCGGCATCGCGAGCAGAATTCCAGCGATCAGGATCTTCGCGAGTTTGCGCATTGTTGCTTCCCAGATTGTTGTACGCGGGCACGAACGATCCCGTTGCGCCCGAGGTGCGGGCGCCGAGCGGATCGTTGCGCAGACAGGCTTGCGGGCCGGGCATGCCGTAGAAATTGGCCATCAGCTCGACCATGGCCCGCTCGACGATGGAGCGCACGGCCAGCTGTTTGGGCTCGAGCGTGCTGTGGCCCGCGGAGATGTCGAACAGATTGCCGCCGAGAATGTCGAACACCCCGCCGCCGACTTCGCGGCCGATGATCTGCTTCTGGTAGGACAGGGTGTCGACGATGTCCTGGCTGATGGTGTCCACCACCTGGAAGTCCATGGCGACCTTCATCACATAGGTGCGGCTGCCGATGCGGCCCCGGGCGCCGGTGGATTTCACCTGGCCGGCCTGCAGATCGCCGCCGCTGGAATAGATGTTGGCGTTGAGCTCGGTGATGGCTCCGGTGATGTAGAAGTCAGAGCCATTCACCTGGCCCGCGTAGATCCCACGTGGAGCGACGGCCTGACCCGGAGCCGGCGGCACATCGCGGATCAGCCGGTTGTTGGCGTACTTGAGCTCCATTTCGGAGGTGCCGGTGTTGTAGCGCATGACCTGCGAGGCGCCGGCCTTGCCGAGCGCTGACATGGCCATCTGCGAGGCGCCCATGGTGACGGCCCGGCCCGTACCATCAGCTTCGGCCTTGCCGGTCATGTCGTCGATGCGGTCGACGGCGATGCGTGGCGAAACCAGGTTATTGGCTCGCGCGTAGGTGGCCAGGCACACCAGCGCATCGGAATAGGGGGTCGGGTTGGCGGTGACGGGCGCGTTGAGGACGGGCGTTGAGTAAAGACCCGCCGAATTTGCGACACCGGTCTCGGCGCAACCGGTCAGGGTTCCGGCGGAGAAACCGGCGATGGCCAAAATCCGCATGGACCTGGGGAACATCTCAATTGCCTCCGGACGTGGTCGTGCTGGGCGCCGGCGAGGAGGCCGTAGCCGTGGCAGTGATCTTGCCGTTGTTAATCTGGGTCGAGTTGACGATGACCGTGTTGTTGTCGCCCTGAATGATTACCGTCAGGTTGTTGCCGATCGCTGAGGAGGTGACTGACGCGCCGCCGCCGACCCCCCCGGTAAAGGTTTCGCTGGCGGAGGCCGACGCACTTGATGAGGCGCTGGACGCCGAATAGGACTGGGTCAGCGCGTTCTGGATGACACCGTCTATGACCACCAGGTTGCCGCTGGAGTCGCGTACGCCGTAATTGGAGACGACCACAGGGCGGCTCTCCTGGCCGGGTGTGCGCCCATAGCCGATGCTGACCGAGGCGCTGCCGGTCTCAAGCGTCTGGGCGCTGGCCGCCGAGGCGGCGAGGAAGCTCAGGACGAGAACCGCCGCCTGCCTCAGCCTGGGCCTGGGTTGCGTAGACATCTGCCACGATAGCCTCCGGGACGCGAGAACAACTGGCGCGGGTCTTTGGGACCGTGCCAAAACAGGACTCGAACATCGGTTGAAAACACCACGAATTGGTTAAGGCGCGCGGCAAAGCCGTTGATTCACAGCAGATTGGTGAGGATAGAGGGTCGATGACCAAGCTTGACTTGACGCCCCTTTTTGTACGCGCTGGGCGGTCATGAACCCCCTGACGCCACCGCCACGCGAGCCCCTGTTCAGGGCGCCCTGGCCGGCGGTCGCCATCCCGGCCGTGCTGGTGGCGGTCTATCTATGGCAATGGGGTCTGGCCACCGAAACCCAGGTGTTCGCGTTAGCCCTTTCGCCGCAAGGGATTGCCGAGGGCCGTTACCAGATCCTGGTCAGCTATCTGTTCGTTCACGGCAGCTGGGCGCATCTGGGCATGAACGCAGTGGCGGCCTTCGCGTTCGGCCCGCCGGTGGCGCGCTATTTCGGCTCTGGAGCACGCGGCGCCCTGTCGTATTTCGCTTTTTTCCTGATTTGTGGAATCCTGTCAGGCTTGGGTTACGTGATCCCGCACTGGGGCGGCGATGAGCTGGCGGTCGGCGCTTCGGGCGCGATTTCCGGGCTTTGGGGTGCAGCAAGCCGGCTGCTGATCGGCCGGGGCGAGCCCGCTCCGCTGTTTCATCGCATGGTGGTGATTCAGGGGATCGTGTTCATCGTCACCAATGTGGCCGTGGGTCTGCTCGGGGGGCTGGCGGCGCTCAACATCGCCTGGGAGGCTCATGTGACGGGGTATCTCGTGGGCGCCGTGCTCATTGGTCTTGCGGGCAGGCTTGCCGGGCGGACCTGACCTTCCAGCCCGATGTTCACACGATGGGGATTTGCCAAGCAGACGTTTTTGGGAGACGGTCGAGGAAAATTGGACTGAAAGCGCGACTATTGGGCCATAAATAACCGCAAGAGGGAGGCTTTACCCCGTGCTTGTTTCCCAGATTCTGAAGGACAAGGGTGACCTTGTCTTCACCGTCTCGCCCGATGAAACCGTCGTCGCCGCCGCGGCTTTGCTGCACACCCGCCGGGTGGGCGCCATGGTGGTGGTCGAGCATGGCGAGGTGGTCGGCATTCTCTCCGAACGCGACCTGGTTAGACTGGTGGCCGAAGGCGGCGAGGATGCCCTTTCCCGCCCGATCAGCCACTGTATGACCCGTGACGTGGTGTTTGCCGCGCCAAGTGAGACGCTCGACATATTGATGTCGCGCATGACCGACCGGCGCATGCGCCACCTGCCGGTGCTGGATAACGGGCGCCTGGCGGGCATCATCTCGATCGGCGACCTGGTGAAGTACAAGATTTCCGAGATCGAGCACGAGGCCGACGGCTTGAAGGCCTATATCAGCGCCGGTTAGCCCTTCGGCGCTACTTCCAGCCTGGCCAGGTCAGGCGTGACATCGTCATCATCACGGCCGTCACCTTGTCCCTCTTGGGGCCGGAAATCAGGTCGCCCGTATTGTGCGGCGCGACCGGCCAGGACACGCCGTAGCGATCCTTGAGCCAGCCGCAGACGCTGTGCTCGCCGCCGCCTTCGACCAGCCGGTCCCAGAAATAGTCGATCTCCGCCTGGTCCTGGCAGTCAACCATGAATGAAACCGCTTCGGTGAATTTGAATACTGGCCCGCCATTCAGCGCCCGGAAATCCTGGCCTTTCAGGGTGAAAGCCACGGTCAGCACCGTTCCCGTGGGCAAGGGAGCGCCCTCGCCGTAGTAGGCGATCTTGCCTGGCTTGCCGTCCTTGAACACGGATACATAGAAGTTGGCGGCGTCCTCGGCGTCACGGTCGAACCAGACGCAAGGGGTGATTGACTGCGCGGGTATTTACTTCATCTGCCGATGTGAACCCGCGAGGTTGCCGATGCGATCCGCCCAAGGACGCATCAGACGGCGGCATTCCGACATCCGGGGCGCGTTTTCCCCGCCCCGGGGCTTCGAGAGGCGCTTCAGACGTACGTCCAGCCCTCAACCTGGATGTCCCCCGGAACCCAACGGCCGATGTGGATCCCCAGGTGATACTTCGGTGCGATCACCATTCTGTCCTCTCGGCTGTTCAGCCAGGCTGACCACCAGGACATCGAGCTGTTGGCGATGATCATGTAGCGGCAGCGGGCCATCAGCATCATGTCGACCAGCCCGGTCTCTCCCCGCGAGATCCAGGGATCGAAGTGGCCGAAAGTCTTCAGGGCATAATCAGGGTCGTCCGAAAAGACCGCGAGCCGGGTTCCCTTGGGAATGCGGGCAAGCGCGGCGTCGTAATAACTTTGCGGCAGGGCCCAGCCGAGGCGCGGATCGGCGGCGGTGTCGCGCTGGGTCAGGTAATCGCCCCGGCGTAAGTGAATGCAGGCCATTTGATCGGCAGGAGCGGGGAGGGACCTTTCAAGCGCGTCGATCCGCGCCAGCGAAGGCGCCGCCGGCGTGTACCATTCCAGAACCTGCGCCCGGCCGGCCTTGAAGTACCGTTCCGATTGGAAGAACCCGTAGAACACGGTTCCATCCGCCAGGGCCGCGAACCGGTCGTCATAAGCCTCACTGTTGGCAAGACCCAGGTCCTTCGGGCCGCGAGGCGTAAACATGAAAGGGAAGAGTTCGCTGGAGACCTCACCGTAGGCCTTCTGACCGGCTGTCCGCCGCCATGCCTGCAGCATGACGCCGGCTTTGGACTGTCTCACCGCCGGAAAAGCTTCTCCAAGTTGGCCGGCGACGCCTCCCCGATCAAAGAACGACGGATCGATCTGGCTAAGGAGGTCTCCGTGAACCATCAAGGGCACGCCCAGACGTTCGGCGGTAAGGCGCGCGGCCGCATACTGAAACATCTGGTTGCCCAGCTGGCCCTGAAGTTGGACTGCGATCATGGCAGATCCCCCCGTGAATTGGCGCTTCAGGCAGATAGGGCGCCTGGTCAAGCCTTGCTGCGTCACAATTTTGCAGTCTTTTTCCTTGCGCTGCACAAAACCCTTCGCTATAGGCCGCGCCTCGCTGCTGAACCGGTTGTTTGCAGACGGGGTTTGGGCCTAATCGCTCTTGCCTTTTGTCACGCAAACGACTAGTCTCCGCGGCCTCAATCGACTCGCACCGGACTGACGAGGGAAGCTCCTCTGCGGCCTTGGGGCGTGTTTTGCGCCGTTTTTTCCGGTTTATCGGGGATTTGGCGGAAGGTCCGAAAGGACTGATTGACTTGAGTTTCTAAGTGGCTAGTAACGCCGCTCCTCGCCGCCGCCGGGCTTTGTACGGTGGGTTCGGGCAACCGAGCTGGTCTTTGACATTGTTAATTGGAAAGAGAAACGCAGGCGGCGGTGTCCTGGCGGCAGCTTTAGGCTGTCTCGACACTGACAACTTGCGGTCTCTTGAAAAGACACCATGAAATAGGTGTCCGGCTTCGGCTGGACATCGATCGAATGGGAACTCGTCAAGATACTATGCAAAACCAGAACGCAGGCTTTGGGTTTTCCCCCAAAGCCGAAAAACTGGAGTCAATTGTCAACTCAACTTGAGAGTTTGATCCTGGCTCAGAGCGAACGCTGGCGGCAGGCCTAACACATGCAAGTCGAACGGATCCTTCGGGATTAGTGGCGGACGGGTGAGTAACACGTGGGAACGTGCCTTTTGGTTCGGAACAACTCAGGGAAACTTGAGCTAATACCGAATGTGCCCTTCGGGGGAAAGATTTATCGCCATTAGAGCGGCCCGCGTCTGATTAGCTAGTTGGTAGGGTAAAGGCCTACCAAGGCTACGATCAGTAGCTGGTCTGAGAGGATGATCAGCCACATTGGGACTGAGACACGGCCCAAACTCCTACGGGAGGCAGCAGTGGGGAATCTTGCGCAATGGGCGAAAGCCTGACGCAGCCATGCCGCGTG
>Ga0114966_10003517_pt1 | contig 13715 bp, 9 predicted proteins | sample M_130207_XF_Meta_FD_87029 | JGI IMG/M metagenome (GOLD analysis project Ga0114966, IMG submission 87029) | Freshwater microbial communities from Lake Montjoie, Canada to study carbon cycling - M_130207_XF_MetaG | ecosystem: Environmental > Aquatic > Freshwater > Lake | place: Lake Montjoie... | reverse complement strand
GGCGATCTTCTGAAGTCCCGGAGGTGTGTTCCAATTCTACCAGTTGTTCGGCAAGCAGTCCCTCCAGCGTGCGACCGGAGTGCAGAAAGTTTTCCGGGAAACCTACCCGCATCTCGCGTTTAGTGATGATGGGAAGGTCGCGCAGATCAAAATCCTGACGCGTGAGCATCTCCCGATAGAGCGGGATTTTGCGCCAACGCGGAAGCAATTCCCGGATGCGGGAGGATTGAGCTGCTTCGAGGCTGATTTCCGGCGACGCCAACATGTAGGCAATATAGAGGCGAATCGAGTTCTGCCAAATGGGCGATAGTATTATCTGCTGGCCAAGCAATGCTGGGCTGCCCGATCACAGCCGCTTAACGCGGATGTTCTTGTAACGGACGACGCTTTTTGGGTCGTGGCCTTGAAGAGCGAACGTTCCTTCGCCAAGTTTGTGTTCAAAATCTTTTCCTGCAACTGCGCCCAGCGGCTCGAAGTATTGCAGCACGATTTTGCCATTCACGATCACCTTGATTTTGCTGCCTTCCACGATGACTTCCTGCGTCCACCATTGGTCGTCGGTGGCAAGTGACTGGCTGACATTGATGATTCCGTAGAGGCTGCCGGTCTTGATCCAATCGCCCTGCGTGTTGTTGACCTGACACTCGAAGCCACCTTTGGGCCAACCCTCAGCTTGGTATTTCGTGTGGAAATAAATTCCGCCGTTTGAGGTTTTATCGGTCTTTACGTCCACCTTGAGATGGAAATTAACAAACGGCTTTTCGTCGCCGACGTAAAAGAGATGGCAGCGGTTTCCGTTGGCCACAAATGCGCCATCTACAATACGGAAGGTGTTGGTGTTTTCACTCGCCATCTTCCAGCCGGCCAAGGTTTTCCCGTCCATGAGAGATTTGAAGCCCGCTTCATCATCGGTTGCAAAAGCCGAAGCAGCGGCGAGTCCCAGCGCGAGTGAAAGAATGTATTTCATCGCAGAAAAGTAGAGACGCACGCAACGGACGCCAAGCCAAAAGGGTTTTGATCCCCAACCGCCGTATTACCGGTGAGTGAACAAACTGTCCATGATGACCTCCTTTGTTTTCCACAGAAGCGACATGGTCAGAGACAACGGTAGCAACACGAGCAGCATGACCACAGGTTGTCCGATGTGTTGAAGGCGGATGAGAATGTGGATCAAGCCGCCAGGGAGATTCGGCATCTGCAACAGGAACACATACCCCGATGCGATCACCAATAACAACACGAGGAGAGACCGGTTGATCATGGTGAATTGACGCGTTTCCTGACGTAACATTTCGTCTGGAATCATTTCGCCAAGCCGCGCTATGACGTGGTTCAAGTTGAACAGGAATAACAGCGAGGTGACGGCCAGCAATCCCACCACCGTAGTGAAGAATGGATTATCCGGCATCCGATTCCACCAATAGAGAAACGGGCTGAGTCCGAAGTTCACCAAAGCGACGAGCCGCGCCCGATCCAACGCCACCCGCCATGGATATTCCTGCTTTTGAAACGCCCCGATCTGCCAGAGTCCATAGAGAATCAAGCCTGTCGTGAGCATGGCTGGAGCGATGCTGAAGGCGCGGAACCATCCCCCCACTGCCGTGCCGGCGCAGACGATTAGAGCAGCCGGCAGACCCCAGAACAACGCCGAGAGTCCTCGCACGAGTTTGCAGAGCGCGCGGAGCAGTTCGGGATTGGGCGGGGTGTCAGACATCTAGGAATGAAGAATTATGAATTACGAATGGAGAAACAAGCGCGCATCAGGCCCTGGTTTTCAACATTCAACATTCTCCATTCATACTTCAGAACGCCAGATACGTGTATGACTTCAAGCCCCGCTCGTAATCGTCCAGCAGCCGCATCGCATCGCTGGGCTTCATTCGATCGGATTTTATCGCCTCGTCCATCTGCTGCTTCATTCGACGCTTCAATTCGTATTCGTCGTACTGCACCGATGAAAGACATTGGATGATCGTGCTGCCCTCGATCACTTCTTCGACGTAATAGCCGGTGGGCTCGTCGGGGTCTAGGAACACATGCACTTCGTTGACACGACCGAAAAGATTGTGCAGATCACCCATGATGTCCTGATATGCGCCCATCAGGAAGAAGCCTATGTAGTAAGGAGCCTGCTTTCCGTCTTGGTTGTAGTTTAGCTTGTGCAGCGGCAACGTGTCGCGCACATCGCGCAGGTCTATGAACTTGTTGATCTGTCCGTCGGAATCGCAGGTGATATCGACGAGCGTCGCCTCGCGTGTCGGGCGCTCATTCAAACGGCTCACGGGCATGATCGGAAATAATTGCCCGAGCGCCCAGTGGTCGAGCAAGGATTGAAAGACGGAGAAGTTACAGAGGTATTGATCGCCCAGGCTGTCTTCGAGTTTGCGGATTTCTTCCGGGACATAAGCCTGTCCTGTGAAGCTGTCTACGACCGCCCCGCCTATCTCCCAGTAGAGATTTTCGATCTTAGCCTTGTCCGGCAGATCCATCATGCCCAGTGTGAACATGTGTTGCGCGTCATCACGCCGCTCCTGTGCGTCGTGATACGCCTCGAGCTTGTTGAGCTTGGCGAGGTTCTTTTTGATGTCGAGCAGCTCGCGCACGATTGGCTGCTCGTTTTCGCCGTAACTGAAGTTGATGTCCGGATGCGTCTTACCGATCGCCCCGAAGACTTCCACCACGAGCACGCTATGGTGGGCCACGATGGCCCGTCCGCTTTCGCTGATGATGTCCGGGTGCGGGACTTTCTCCTGATTGCAGACATCCGCGACGTAATAAACGATGTCGTTCGTATATTCTTGAAGAGAATAATTCGTCGAACTATCGAAGGCTGACCGGCTGCCGTCGTAATCCACACCCAAACCACCCCCCACGTCGAGGTATTCGATGTCGAAACCCATCTTGCGGATCTTGCAGTAAAAGCGCGTCGCTTCCTGCACTGCTTTCTTCACCGTTAAAATGTCCGGCACCTGCGAGCCGATGTGGAAATGGATCAGCTTCAGACAATGGCTGAGACTTTCCGCCTGCAACAATTCCGTTGCCGCGAGAATCTCCGCTGTGCTCAATCCAAATTTCGCGTTTTCGCCCCCGCTTTCTGCCCACTTCCCCGCGCCCTTGCTCAACAAACGCGCGCGGATGCCGACAAGGGGTTCAACGCCGAGTTGTTTCGACACCGCGATGATCTGCCTTAACTCCTCAAGCTTCTCGACGACCATGATGACCTTCTTGCCAAGCTTGGTGCCAAGCAACGCCATCTTGATGAACTCAACATCCTTATAGCCGTTGCAGATGATGAGGCTGCCCATTTGGTTTTGAAGTGCGAGTCCGGCAAAGAGTTCCGGCTTGCTGCCGACTTCGAGGCCGAAATCGAATTGCTTTCCCGCATCCAAGATTTCTTCCACCACTTCGCGGAGCTGGTTCACCTTTATAGGAAACACCCCTCGATACTTGCCTTGATAATTGAATTCCGTGATGGAATTGCGGAATGCCAAGTTTATGGACTGGACACGATGGCGCAGGATGTCCTGGAACCGGATGAGCAGCGGGAACTTCAACCCGCGCCCGCGCGCCTCCTCGATCACGTCTGATATTTCTACTGACGTGCCCGCATCTTGCAGCGGCGTAGCGATGACTTCGCCCGCGTCATTGATGTCGAAATATTTCGCTCCCCAGCGATGGATGTTGTAGAGGTTGCGCGCCGCATCGGTGTCCCAATGCGCCTTCGCTTCGGTAGAATTGCTCATCTAATTTGCTTCAAGCCGGACGCACTATAAAAAGCTGTGCAGATAAATCAACAAGCGTGACGAAAAAACTTTTACGGTCGGACGTGATCAGTGAATCGTGGCGTGTCTTAAAATCAACGTCTCGTCGTGTGCATCTCGAATACTTCGAGCACCATGCCTGACTTCCCGCTTTCCTAAGTCATTAGCATTTGATTCCCTACCGCTCATGCCGATGACATCTCTCACTGCACTTGTTTCTTACGCGGATAAATTGCTCAAGACTGCTGACATCGGGGATTATGGTGGCGCTGCGAATGGGTTGCAGGTGGAGAACTCCGGGCAGGTCGTACGCATCGCCGCCGCGGTGGATGCGAGTCTTGCCACGGTGAAGCTGGCGATCGAGGCGAAGGCGGATTTGATGATTGTGCATCATGGTTTGTTTTGGTCGCCATCGCATCCATGGACGGGAAAGAAGTATGAGCTGGTGCGGTTGTTGATCGAGAACAATATAGCCGTGTATAGCTCGCACTTGCCTTTGGACGCGCATCCGAAGTTGGGAAACAACGCGTTACTATGTGCGGCGCTGGGTTTGAAGAAGCTGAGTCCTTTTTTCCCAAGCCACGGTCAATTGATTGGGCTTCAAACACTCACGAGTGTTTCGCGTGATGAACTCGCGATCCGTTTGGCCCGTGCCACTGGCTCACAACCTCGCGTGATTGCGGGCGGTCCGAAAACTTGCGGCCGGATCGGCGTGGTGACGGGTGGCGCGGGTGGTGATCTGAAGACCGCCGCTGCTGAAGGCGTGGATACCTTCATCACAGGCGAAGGGCCGCATTGGACGTATGCGTTGGCGGAGGAGTTGGGGTTAAATGTGTTTTACGGCGGGCATTACGCTACGGAAACCTTCGGCGTGAAGGCGTTGTCGGCACATCTCGCCGCGAAGTTTCGTTTGCCGTGGAGTTTCTTGGATCATCCCACGGGCCTTTGATCTGGGGTGGTCGCCCTATGCGCGCCAGTGTTTCATAGACAAAGGAGTGGGATTCATCTAAACCTAGACTCGCGATTCACGGCCACGCCCAAAACGGTTGTCTGGCGTAATAGATTGAGTCGTCAAGGTTCGGACATTAACCCCGACCGGAAAACCCGACTCCAATGAAAACTTCATCGAACCATTCCTGGGAACACTTCAAAAAGTTTTACAAAGAATTTCCAAGCATCGAACTCGCGATGGATTTAAGCCGCATCGGTGTGAGTGAGGCGTTCTTCCACAAGATGGAAAAACCGATGCAAAAGGCTTTCGCATCCATGAAGGCATTGGAGGGCGGCGCGATCGCGAATCCAGATGAGGGTCGGATGGTGGGACATTATTGGTTGAGAAATGCGGCATTGTCGCCAACGGCACTGATTCGCAGTGAGATCGAGACGGCACTTAAAAGTATCAAAGCCTTTGCGCGCGGCGTGCATGGCGGCAAAATCCGGGGACAAGTGGGTCAGTTCACAAAGATGTTGGTCATCGGCATCGGGGGGTCGGCACTAGGGCCGCAATTCGTCAATCACGCACTCGGCAATCCCGGCAAGGATAAGATAACAGCGCACTTTCTCGATAACACCGACCCAGACGGAATCCAAAGGGTGTTGGCGTCCATTGGAGACAGCTTGAACCAGACGCTTTGCTTGGTGGTCTCCAAATCTGGCGGGACGAAAGAGACGCGAAATGGGATGTTAGAAACCAAAGCGGCTTATGAAAAGGCAGGATTATATTTTGAGAAACACGCAGTTGCTGTGACCGGTAACGGTAGTGAGCTCGATAAATGCGCTGTTCTTAACAAATGGCTGGCTCGGTTTCCAATGTGGGACTGGGTTGGGGGTCGGACGAGTGAGCTTTCGGCGGTTGGAATATTGCCAGCCGCACTGCAGGGTTTTGATGTGGATGCCATGTTGGCAGGGGCTAAAGCCTGTGATGACTTGACGCGAGTCGCTCACATTGAGAAGAACCCGGCGGCTCTGTTGGCGTTAAGCTGGTATTGCGTCGGGGGAAACGGGGCGGGTACTAAAAACATGGTTGTCATCCCCTACAAGGATCGTCTCGAAATCTTTTCTAAATACCTTCAGCAATTGTTGATGGAGTCTTTGGGCAAAGAAAAGAACTTGGCAGGGAAAGTTGTCAACCAAGGTATCACGGTCCTGGGGAATAAGGGGGCAACAGACCAACACTCTTACATACAACAGCTTAGAGACGGCTTAAATGATTTCTTTTTGACATTCATAGAGGTTCAGAAAGATCAAAATGGCAAAGCTCTCGTTGTCGAAGACGATTACACCTCCGGTGATTATCTGAGCGGCTTCCTCTACGGAACGCGGCAGGCAATGTTGGAGAATGGTCGCCCGACGTTGATCATAACAATTCGCGAGGTGACACCGGCTAGTATCGGCGTGTTGATCGCACTCTACGAGCGAGCGGTGGGCTTCTACGCATCGTTAATCGGAATCAATGCCTATCATCAACCCGGAGTCGAGTCAGGCAAAAAGGCCGCGACGCGCATTTTGAAGATACAAACAGAGATCATGGCAGCATTGAAATCCAATCCCGGAAAACTGCAGACCGTGGAGCAAATTGCCGCTGTCATCGAGAGCAAGGGCGAGCAAGAGCACGTCTTCAAGATTCTCGAGAGGCTTGCCACTAATCACGGAAGGCTCGTAAAGAAGACCTCAGGCAAGAATCCTTTCTCGGCGATGTACTCGGTATAAAAGTTGTTTTGATGTTCACTTACCCAAAAGAATACGACGTGATTGTCGTCGGCGCCGGTCACGCCGGAGTAGAGGCGGCTTTGGCAGCGGCACGGATAGGTTGCCAGACACTGCTGCTCACAACCAATGTCGATACGATCGGCCAGATGTCGTGCAACCCCGCAATCGGAGGATCAGCTAAGGGACATTTAGTTAGGGAAATTGATGCGCTGGGTGGGGAGATGGGCCGGAACACAGACCTGACAGGCTTGCAATTTAGGGTTCTTAACCGCAGCAAAGGACCAGCGATTCGCGCTACACGAGTTCAATGCGACAAGAAAGCCTATCAATTCAGATTAAAATGGGTTTGCGAGCGTCAAGCGAACTTAGACGTTAAACAGGGACAAACCGTATCTATCGAAGCCGAGAACCAAGTCGTTAAAGCTGTCACTACGGCCACGGGGGTTAGATACACGGGAAAAACTGTCATCATCACCACTGGAACATTTCTTCACGGGTTGATGCACATTGGAAAAGATAAACAACACGGGGGACGATCTGGCGAAGCCCCGTCCATTGGATTATCCGAATCGCTCAGAATTTTGGGAATCGAACTGCGTCGTCTTAAGACCGGTACCCCGCCCCGCCTGCTAAAGCGCTCCATCGACTTTTCAAGGCTTGAAGCCCAAGGAGGCGATAGTCCGATTCCGTATTTCAGCCAATGGCCGCTCGAAGAGTTCCACGTGGAACAAACAGGGAATTGTGAAGCCCAAATCTCATTCCCGCAGGGTTCAGTTCTAGAACAAATCGGCGGACAGCTCAATTGTTATCTCACGAAGACTACCGCGCGTACGAAAGAGATAGTTCGAGACAATCTGCACCTATCGCCAATGTATTCAGGCGAGATTGAAGGTGTCGGGCCGCGTTATTGTCCCTCTATCGAGGACAAAATGGTTAAATTCGCCGAAAAAGAAACGCACCAGATATTCCTTGAGCCGGAGGGGGTCGCTACAGACGAAATCTACATCAACGGACTATCCACATGCCTTCCGTTTGAGGTGCAGATACAATTAGTGCGTTCAGTTGTGGGTTGTGAGAATGCGGAAATAATCCGTCCAGCCTATGCCGTCGAGTATGACTATTCTCCACCCACACAGATATTGCCGACCTTAGAAACAAAAGCGTGCGAGGGCTTGTTTTTGGCCGGTCAAATTAACGGCACGTCGGGCTATGAAGAAGCGGCAGCGCAGGGTTTGATGGCCGGGATTAACGCCGCTAGAAAGTGTCAGGGCAAACCGCTGATAGTGCTAGGTCGCAACCAGGCCTACATCGGAGTGCTCATTGACGACTTGGTCAACCTCGGCACAAACGAGCCGTATCGCATGTTCACATCGCGATCGGAATTCCGATTGTTGCTCCGTCACGATAACGCTGACACCAGGTTGTCCGCCATTGGGCATGAGATCGGCCTGTTGCCCAGCCGTCATTTCTCTCTGTTCACTGCCAAACGAGATCAAATCGACGCGGAAGTGCGAAGGCTTGAGTCAACACGAGTGGGTCGTGATACGCTTGCACAGATGCTCCGAAGGCCTGAAGTCTCCTACGAACAGCTTCCCGATCAAAACAGATTTCTATCGATGCCGGTGAAGGAGTCGGTGGAGATAGAAATCAAATACGAAGGATATATTACAAGGCAATTAATTGAGGTCGGACGTGCTGAGAAAACTAATGGCAAAACAGTTCCTGACCAATTCGATTATATGTCGGTGACCGGACTCAGTCGGGAAGCAAGACAAAAACTGTCAACCATCCGCCCCCTAACACTGGGTCAGGCCTCCAGAATATCTGGAGTCTCACCCGCGGACATAGGCCTTTTGGCTGTTTGGATCAAGCGATTCCCGACAAGAGCAAAATCCCAAGAATCTGCCGGAGATTGTTTCTCCGGGTGCAACAATCCGTCGCAAGACGCAGAACAATGATCTCATCGATTGATAGTCAACCTTGCGGCACGGACTTGATTGCTCAAGTCACCCAGATTTTTTCGCCGACGGGCATCCTTTCAAAATCAAACAATTTTGAATTCCGCCCGCAGCAACAGCAGATGGCCATAGCAGTTGCGCAAGCGCTTAATGATAAGGGTTATCTAGCAGTAGAGGCGGGCACCGGAGTCGGCAAGTCCCTCGCTTATTTGATCCCCGCAATTCTATTCGCCGTCGGGCAAAAGAAGAAGGCCATCATCTCGACACACACTATCAATCTCCAGGAACAACTCACCGAGAAAGATTTGCCCATGCTGTCGAGTGTGTTGGGCGCTTTGCCAAATCCGGTCAAATTTTGTTTCACGATGCTCAAGGGGCGCGGGAATTATCTTTGTACCCGGAGACTCCAGAAGGCGATGCAACAGAGCGGCAACCTCTTCACCTCGTCGGAAGCCGAGGAGTTGCAACGCATCTACGAATGGTCCAAGGAAACCAAAGATGGCAGTCTCTCAGATTTTTCAGTCGAACCGGATCCTAAAGTGTGGTCGCAAGTTTGTTCCGAGCGCGGGCTTTGCACACCGAAATCTTGCGGTTTCCAATCCGACTTTAGTAGAGATCATTCAGTTTGCTTCTTTCAACGAGCGAGAAATCGAATCCTTTCCTCAGATGTTCTCATTTTGAACCACACCTTGTTCTTCACCTTGCTCGGGGGAGTGGATGAAGAGATGGAGGGTGGAATACTTTTCAAGAACGACTTTGTCATCTTCGACGAAGCCCATACCATGGAGAGTGTCGCGTCGCGTCACATCGGCCTGAGTGTTTCCAGCGGGCAAGTTCGCTACGCATTGAATCGCCTCTGGAATCCCCGCACGGAAAAAGGGTTGCTCGCCACTCTCCGCCAAGGCAACTCTGTCAAACTCGTCGCCCAACTTCTTTCTGAGTCGGATAAATTCTTTGAGGGAGTGGAGGGAGCTTGCGATCAATTAAGCGAGCAGCCCGGCAAGTCTCGATTTGGCTCGCAAGAGAATGCTCCCAAGCGCGAACGCAAATGGACCGAGCTCCGCATCCGCAAACCGGAACTCGTTCAAGACAACGTCACGCTGCCGATTCAAAGATTGCGTGAAGCGGTGAGCGATCTCATCAAAACCAGCGAAGACAAAGAGATGGGTCAGGAGCTTCTGGAATGCAACCGTCGCCTAGGTGAGTTGAAGATGGAGGTCGCAGAATTTCTCAGTCAGCAAGCGGATGATCATGTCTATTGGGTCGAGCGAGCGGGGAAAACGCAGCGAAATATATCTCTGAACGCTGCCCCAGTGGACGTCGCAGAGTTTCTGCGCCGCAGGCTTTTCCAGAGCGAGACAAGCGTGATCATGACGAGCGCCACGCTTTCAGTCGCTGACGCCGGCGGCGATGTAGCCAATGAAAAAAATCTGCAGGCGAAACACGTCACTAGCTCATCACGCTCCCCAGCCCGTTCCAAACCTCAAGCCGGGTTGAATTATTTCGCCCATCGCGTCGGCGCGGAGGAAGCCACGTTGCTGCAAGTGGGAACTCCATTCAACTACGAGCAGCAAATGAAATTGGTTGTCGTAAAGACCATGCCCGATCCGCGAGATGCCGGTTACGCGACGGCGTTGGAAGGATGGATCACCCACTTTATCCAGCAGACCCACGGAAAAGCATTCGTGCTCTTCACGAGCTACAAGTTGATGCAAGAAATCGCCGAGCGCATGCAGCCGTTCTTCGACAAGCTCGGCATCGCGCTGTTTGTCCAAGGCACGGGCACGCCGCGTTCGACGATGCTTGAAAAATTTAAGGACGACGTGGACTCGGTATTGTTCGGCACAGACAGTTTCTGGCAAGGCGTGGATGTGCCTGGCGAGGCATTGAGCAATGTCATCATCACACGGCTTCCTTTTGCCGTGCCGGATCATCCATTGATCGAAGCCCGCATTGAAGCCATTGAGGCGCGCGGAGGAAATTCTTTCGGCGAATTTTCTTTGCCTGAAGCCATTCTCAAGTTTCGCCAAGGCGTCGGGCGGTTGATCCGCACGAAATCCGACACTGGGATTGTGGTCGTGCTCGACAATCGCATTCTCGCCAAGCAATACGGACAGGCATTTATAGATGCGCTTCCGAAGTGCCCGCTGGAAATTGTTTGAGAGTTCATTTCGAACCGTCTGTTCATGCCTGACAGCGGCGATAGATGAATTTAGCCACGCTACAAAATCGTGTCACACCGCAGGGGTTTCTGCCGCCTATCGCTGGATGAATCTTGCCACTGCTTCCGCGCGTGAGCGAACGTGCAATTTCTCGTAGATGTTTCGGATGTAGGTGTTGACTGTGCCCAACCCGATGCCTAGGTCTTTCGCGACTTCTTTTGAGCGATACCCTTTGGCGAGCAGGACAAGCACAGCTTCTTCGCGCGCGGACAATTTTACTGCAGTCGACTCCTCTTCAATCGGCTTTCGGAATGTCGTCACCACCTTACGTGCTATCTGGCTGGACATAGGTGCACCGCCGGAGTGCACGTCGGCTATGGCCTCAAGAATTTCCTCGAGAGATGAGTGTTTGACTAGGTACCCGGTCGCCCCCGCCTTCATTGAATCAAACACTTGTTCGCTGTCTTCTTCGATTGTCAGCATGATGATTTGCGTTTTGGGGAGCATGGGGCGCAATTTTGTGACGCAGGCGATGCCGCTTTTTCCTGGCAAGTGGATATCCATGAGGACAACGTCGGGCGAGAGTTGCGGTAGTCGGGCGCAGGCGTCTTCAGTTGAAGGACATGATGCGACACACGAAAAGCCCTCCGTGCTGTTGATCAAGACGCAAAGGTTTTCTCTGACAGACTTGTCATCTTCCACAATTGCCACACGGATATTCATCGAGATTTGGCCTTCTCTTTCAGGGGTAAATGGAGCGAGACCGTTGTGCCATTATTCGTTCCCGGCTCACAGGAAAAACTTCCACCAATCGAATTCATCCTCTCGGCCATGTTTTTCAATCCGCTCCCATTTTTAGAAGTCGATTTGAAGCCAAGTCCGTTATCAGCCACTTGGACGATGAGCTCGTCGTTGCAGATGACCAACCTCAAAACCAGTTCGGTTGCTTTTGCGTGACGCAACACATTTGAGAGCGACTCGCGGATGCACAAAGACAGTTGGTGGCGGGTTTCAGGGCTTAATTGGATTGGCGGAATGTTTTCGGGAAAATCAAGCCGCAGCCGCATTTCAGCCCCGCGGGCGAATTGATCTCCCAATTGCTCGATAAAGTCAGCAAAGCTTATAATGGAGTCGCATGCAGGGTTTGCAGTCCAAACCAAATCTCGCATCCGAGTGGCCAAGGCTCTGGTCTTTCGAGCACTTTCTTTTAGGTCTGCAGACGTCGCGCCAGTGCCTTGGTCTTTTCGTGCGATGACGTCTAGCTCCAACGCAAGTCCTGTGAGCGACGTGCCAAGGTCGTCGTGAAGATCGCGTGCGATGCGGGCGCGTTCTTTGGCTAGGTTTTGTTGCTCTGTCACCTTCATCAAGCGATGTTGCAATTTTAACCGGAATGAGTGCATCAAGAGCACCAGGGCGATTACGCTTGCGGCGCAAAAGACATAGAACCAGGCCGTTTCCCAGAAGCGGGCTTTAAGATTGAAAGAGAAGCTCGCAGGCATCGTATTCCAAACGTTTTGATGCGTCGCCGAGATTAATTCGAAGGTATAGTTTCCGGGGCGGAGATTTGCATAATGGACCACTCGCTCGCCGGTCTTTTCGTGCCATTCGGTATCAACACCCTTCATACGATACCGAAACCGTGTTGCCTTTGAATTCACGAATGAGTTGGCAGTGTATTGGAATTCCATCACGTGAGAGTTGCCTGCCGGGATAATGGGGATATTTTCTGAAGTGCGATGAATGAACTGCCTCGCATCTCGTGAGTTGGTGTTGAGGCTGGATTGCTCGGCGGGGTGACCATAGATGAGGAGGTCATCGGCTTTGACCGCCTCGATGAGCGGTGGGACTATATTGGTGAAGTTTCCTAGAGTCGCGTTGAGGTAGAGTGGATCTATCACGGCTAACCCGCGGGTCGTTGCGAACCAAAGTCGTCCATCGCGTGACTTCCATCCAGTCGGCCGCGACTCATCCCCGTTGACATAGGAAGACACTAGCCCTTCTGAGGCAGTGAACCGGATGAACTGAGCGTCCAGTGTATGACCGTCTGCAAGGGCATTCAGTTCCGCCAGGCTAACGCGATACACGCCGAGCCCGCCTCCGAGCCAAAGGTGGCCGAGATCATCTTGTAGGATACATTTCAGTCCTGTCTCAGGTACGCCATGTTCTTGGGTCAGCGAAACGCACTGGCCATTGCGCACGCGGCAAAGCGCCTTCTCTGTGGCGCACCAGATCGTTCCGTTCGTGTCTTCGTTGATGCAATAGACAAACTTGCCGAGCAAACCATTCGTGGCTGTATACGAAGTGATCTGATCATTCCCAAATTTTACCATGCCTTGTGCGCCGGTGCCGACCCAGAGGTGTCCCTGACGGTCTTCGTAGAGGCTGCGAACGTTTGTCAGCGCAGGATAGGTCTGACTCAGGTCGGTGAGTTTTGAAGTTTGGGGATCATATCGCAGCAACCCTTTGCCGCATCCGATCAAAACGTGATTGGAGCGGTCTTGGATGATGACCTGGCGCACGCCGGGAAATTGTTGAGCCTTGATTCGCATCTCGAATTGCCCCTTCTCAAACTTAAAGAGCCCGCCGAATTTCTTGCACAACCAAACACCACTTTTAGCATCAGGCCAGAGGCTGCGATTGACGAGGGTAGGAGTGGGATCATCGATGCTAGTGTTTTTTTTATCTGCTTCAGACAGGCGGCAGACACCGTTTTCTCCAGCGCTCCAGATGTCACCCGCCGCATCCTCGCATACCGCAAAGGCATTGTTATCGATGAGTCCAGGCAATCGAGAAACTGATTTGATGAACCTAGGCATGATTTGAAGTAATCCCCTTTCCGTGCCCACCCATGTGCTGGCTGTTGTGTCCTCGAATATCGAGGTTATCTGTTTGCGTTCCGCCCTGGGGATTGTTGGGTTGCGAGTCCAGTCATTCGTCTGCGAGTTGTAGATGCCAGAGCGCTCGGTGTCCGCCAAAAACTCTCCATCACTCATTCGGGCTAAATAGGTGACTTTTTTTCCATCTAGCCCTGCAGCTAACAGTCGGGGGGCTGTCCGGTCCGAAACGCGAAACACGCCGCGATCTGTGCCGATCAAGAGTTCATCACACTGGCCGAAGGCGGCGCT
>Ga0114966_10003516_pt1 | contig 13715 bp, 12 predicted proteins | sample M_130207_XF_Meta_FD_87029 | JGI IMG/M metagenome (GOLD analysis project Ga0114966, IMG submission 87029) | Freshwater microbial communities from Lake Montjoie, Canada to study carbon cycling - M_130207_XF_MetaG | ecosystem: Environmental > Aquatic > Freshwater > Lake | place: Lake Montjoie... | reverse complement strand
GCGATTGCTGCGGCATCGGGGTCCGCGGCGACGATCTGCAGCGCCATTCGGATCGCCACCCGTCGCTCCCTGACGCCCTCAATCGTGCCGATGAACTCAACGTCGCTCCACGCCACGGTGCTCGACCTGAACGTTGACCTCACGGTGTAGCCGTGCCCGTCCAGCAACAGTTCGTTCGCCTGTGGGCGCAGCGACATCCCGAGCACGATGGCCGAGGGGAGGAAGACGATCACGAGGAACCAGCCCGCCCAAGCCCCACCGGTCACCATTACGACGCCCGAGGCTGCGCCCATGGCGGCGACGCCGAACCACAACCCGGACCACGGCCGGTGCCCCGAAAGCGTGAGGGACCCCGGGTTTGAGGTTCGGTTCGTGCTCATCGTGGGACCTGGTGCGCTGCCGTGGGGGATCAGTTCCCCGGGAACTTGGCCCAGAGCTGCTCGTCGAAGGTGTCGGAGTACGCAACGAGCTCGATCGCAACGCGAGCCGTGCTCTTGCTTGCGAGCATGCCCGTGGGCAGTGCGCAGTAGCGAATGGTGAGGTCCGGCCCCGGCACGTCGATGCAGACGGCGGCCTGCCCGGCGACGGTGGTGTCGGTGGCGGTCACTGGCCCGATCCGCGACGCCAGCGTGGGCGAGCGCAGTTCCTGGCGTACCGATGGTCCCCAGAACTGGGCCGAGATACCGAGATCGCTGAGCGGCTGCGAATTGAACCCTGGGGTGCACACGTTGGTCTGCTCGCGGCACGTGGAGGGTCCAGCGATGCCGGACCGGAACTGGACGTCCCGGATGCTGACGACGGTCCGTGTGGCGTCTCGCGTGACAACGGCGGTAACGGGTGCGGCCTGATCGGTCGGGCGGATCTCGAACGTGGCCGTCTCGGGTCCCTTCGCCGGTGTGCCGAAGAGGGAGGCGAGCGCGGCGGCAGTCCTGGGCGTGCCGGGTGCGATCGTCGTGTCCGGCGCCTCCAGGGTGGTGCTGACCGGCGACGGCATGGTGTCCGAGGTGTCCACCGTGGCCCGTTCGCCCGTGAAACACGCCGTGAGCATGGACATGCTGACGGTCAGGATGCCGAAAGCGGCCAGGAGGGATCGGGCCGAAGTTCGCACGGAGTCCGAGCGTACCGGTGCCGGTACCCTCGGCAGCCGTGATCCGTCTCGACGCCGCAACCGTGCTCCTGCAGTGGGCGAGCGGCGGGATGCTGTTCTGCTGGTACACCACCCGTCGTCGGGAGGTCGGTCTCGGCTACGGGTGGCTGCTCCGAGGTGTGTACGGCCTCATGGCCGCAGGCGCAGTCGTGACGGGGCTTCGCTACGGGCGGGTTCCGGTGCGGGAAGTGTCATCCGCCCTCGTTGCCCTCACCGCCCTCGCCGGGCTCGCCTCGTCCGTCCGTCGCAAGCGCGCCGGGGTTTCGGGTCAGCAGGCCGAGCACGACCGCCGCACGGAGGCAATCGCTGCCCAGACCGGCATCGAGCGCAACAAGCAGACCGAGAATGGTTCGTCCGGCGGCCCCGAGTTCGACCCGCGGTGGGATCTGGCGGTTCCCCTCGTTGGCTTGATCGGGCTGGTCGCGGCAGGGATGGCCGCGGGCGGCAACGACGTGGTGGCGGTATCCCGCACTCTGGTGGGAGCAGCGTTCCTTGGCGCGATCAGCGATGCGATGCTGCTCGGCCATTGGTACCTCGTTCAGCCTGGCCTGCCGCGGCGCCTCCTCAACGAGATCGTCTCGTCGCTGGTGTATCTCTGGCCCTTCGAGGTTGCGGTCATGCTGCTCCCCACCGGGATGATCAGCGTGATCAAGGGAACCGTGGACGACGGCTGGAACGGCACGCTCGGATGGATGTGGCTGGCATGCACGGTCGCCACGATCGCTCTCGTCGTCGTCACGCAACTCGCCCTCCGCGAGCGGTACTACTCGGCCGTGATGGCCGCCACCGGACTGCTGTACCTCGCGATCCTCACGTCGTTCGGTATGGACCTCGTGGCCCGCGCCGTGCTCGCTTCCTGACGCTCACGCGCTCACGGCGGGGCGAATTCGCCTGCCCGCAAACGCACCGCCGAGCGCCACGACGGTGGCCAGCACGAACGCCGACCCCAGCGCTGTACGCAGGCTGAGCGAGGTCTGATCGGCGAAGGACACCAGCGCACCCCCAACAGCCGCCATGACGGAGAAGCCGAAGACGTCCGCGACGCTCAGTTGTGTGGAGGCAAGCCCTGCCGCCTCCGAACTCGATGAGCCCATGCCGATCTGGGAAGTCGGGTTGAAGAGGACGCCCATGCCAAGGCCGCCGATGCTCCACGTGATGAAGGTGACCCAGAGGGGCGTGCCACTGCTGAGCACCGCAATCGACGAGGCAGTGCCGGCGGCGAGCACGACGAACCCGGCCGGAACCATGCGGTGGAACCCGATTCGATCCCCTGCCCGGACGGCGAACCACTGACCGAGGTTCCACCCGACTGCGGCCCCGAGGATTGTTGCCCCCTGCACCGTCGGCGACGCGCCGTGGATCCGTCGGGCAGCAAGGGGAATGAAGAAGTCCGCGCCGTTGAAGGCCGCCATCGCACAGATGCGGGCGGCGATGGCGGCGGGCCGGCCGGGGTGGGCGGTGAGCAGACCGGGAGGCATCAGGCGCTGGAGCGAAGCAACGACGATGACCACGCCGATGAGCCCGAGCGAGGTAACCAGCCACCATCGGGATGAGTAGGACGCTGCTGTCATCAACCCGATGCCGGCAGCGATGGCTATCGCCAGCGGGATGCGTGAAGGCGCCGGTTCGTCGGCCAGTTGCGACTGGGAGTCGACAACAACGAGTTGCGGTACGGCGAGCAGTACCACGATCCCGGCGAGCGGGAGCATTCCGATGAATACCCAACGCCACCCGACGGTCGAGGTGATCCATCCGGCAACGAAGGGCGAGATCAGTGAGGGCAGTACCCATCCGGTGGAGATCAGCGCGTACATCGCTGCCTGGCGCTCATCGGAGTAGGCGCGGCGCACCGCTACGAACGAGAGGGAGACAAAGATCCCGGAGCCGGCGCCCTGCATCGCCCGCCCGATGAGGAGCATCCACATCGAGTTCGCCGTCCCCGCCACGAGCAGCCCGACGGCAAACGATGCGGCACCGAAGAGAAACGGGCGGCGCAGCCCCGTTCGGTCTGCCCGTTCACCCGCTGCGACGAGCGAGATGAGATTCGCGAGCATGTACACGACGAACGTCGCGCCGTACAGGCGGTCGCCGTCGAACTCCTCTGCGATCGTCGGCAGCATCGTGCCGACGGCCAAGGTCTCGAATGCCGTGGCCGACACGGCGAGGAACAGACCGATAGCGAGCCTGTCCACCTTCAAGCGCGCCATCCGGGGCGACGTTAGCCGTGCGGTCCCTCTAGAGTCGCCTGCGCCATGGACGGTCGCAGTTTCCTCGGACTCAAGTCAACGGAGAGCCCCACGCGATGGGTGCTGCCTGTCACTCCGGGTCTGTGCAGCGGTCGTAGTTCGCTGTTCGGAGGGGTTGGCATCGCTGCCGGCGTCGCTGCGCTTGAGGCTGCTTCGGGTCGTCGCTGTATCTGGACCACGGGGCAGTTCCTGACCTTGGTCGGCCCGGGGGACGCGGTGGAAATCGATGTGGAACTCTCTGTCGTCGGTAATCAGGTCACACAGGGTCAGGCAGTCCTGAGGGTGGGGGATCGCCGCATCCTGGTCGTGAGCGCTGCCCTCGGGGACCGAAGCTTTCCCCACTGCGGTCAGTTTGTCGCGATGCCGTCCGTGCTCCGTCCGTCGGAGTCCCGGGTGCGGATCCGGCTCGATCAGGATGAGTCCCTGAGCGGTCGGGTGGAACAGCGCCCGGTCAAGTTCCGGCCGTGGGAAACCCTCGACGGCACCGTTCCCGGCGACGGGAATACCCGCGTGTGGGTGCGGGTGCCGGAGTACGTCGGGATGCTCGACGCAGCGATGCTGTCGATCCTCGGGGACTTCATGTTCCTCGGCACGGGCCAGGCGCTCGGTATCGCCGGTGGCGGCAGCAGCCTCGACAACACGATGCGGTTTGGCCGCACGGTTCCCACGGAATGGGTGCTGCTCGACATCCATATTCAGGTGGCGGAGCGCGGGTTTGCCCACGGCTCGGTCAATATGTACGCGGAGGACGGCACGTTGCTCGCCGTCGCCGGACAGAGTTGTGTAGTGCGTTTCTGGGACAATCCACAGGACCGCAGTCTTGAACCCGTAGAACACCAGGAGAACCAGTCATGACGTTGCCCAAGCGCCCAGGGATGACCGTGCCCCTTCCGGGACACCTGCACGCACAGCGCCAGAAGCTGGAGGAACTCGCGGATCTCGGGTACACCGACATCTGGTCTGCCGAGGCCGACGGCATGGATGCCTTCACGCCGCTGGCGATGGCCGCCGCCTGGGAGCCCCGTCTGCGGCTCGGCACGGCAATCGTCCCGGCGTTCACCCGCGCGCCAGCCTGTATGGCCCAGTGTGCCGCAACCCTTGCCGACGCCGCTCCGGGCCGCTTTGCGCTCGGGCTCGGCTCGTCGAGCAACGTGATCGTCGAGCGGTGGAACGGTGTGCCGTTCGTGGAGCCCTACAAGAAGGTTCGCGACATGGTCCGGTTCCTTAAGGACGCACTGTCGGGCGAGAAGGTCTCCAAGTCGTACGACACGTTTGAGATCAACGGGTTCAAGCTGAACGTACGCCCCGAGCAGCCGCCGAAGATCCTCGTGGCGGCGCTGCGCGAGGGCATGCTCCGCCTGGCGGCGCGCGAGGCCGACGGCACGATCATCAACTGGCTCTCGGCCGACGACGTGAAGCGCGTGGCTTCGGTGGTCAACGAGACCGGCGAGGACAAAGAGATTGTCTGTCGCATCTTCGTGTGCCCGAGCGAGAACGCCGAGGTGGTGAGGGCCGCGGGTCGCTTCGCGATTGCTGCGTACCTCAACGTGCCGGTGTACGCAGCGTTCCATGAATGGCTCGGTCGCGGACCGCAACTGCAGGGCATGTGGGACGCCTGGAAGGCCGGCGACCGCAAGGCGGCGCTCGCTGCGATCCCCGATTCGGTTGTGGACGAGCTGATCGTGCACGGCTCGCCGGCCGAGTGCCGCGCTCAGATCCAGCGCTACTTCGACAACGGCGTGACCACCAGCTCGCTGGCGATCCAGCCACTCGACCCGGACCTGAACTTCTGGGATGCTGTGCGCAGTCTGGCGCCGTCTGCCGGCTGACGGTCGGTTAGGCCGCGCGCTGCTGGCTCTGCCGGTTGGGGGCAGCACGGCCCGAGGCCCGGTTCGCTTCCCGAGCCTCACGACGCGCGGCCTGTTCGGCGAGCACGGTGCGGGCATGGGCAACACCGGCAAGGCCGATGCGCCGTGTGCGCTCGTTGATGCAGAATCGGCTGTCGACGGTTTGGAACCCCGGCAGGGCGGGCTGCGTGCCGCGGGACGTGGACGGCTGCTCGGCTGGTTCGGGTCGGGATGTTGCGTGACTGGGTGCTTGCTGCTTCATGTCCGCAGTGTCCCAGAGGGGTGTGACACGGTTACTTGGCGACGAAGTACTTGGCCTTCGGGTGGTGGCAGATGATCGCCGAGGTGGTCTGCTCGGGCTGGTACTGCCAACCAGTTTCCTCGTCTACCACGATGCCGATCCGGTCGGCACCGAGCAATTCGGCCACGGTCGCGTTGTCCTCGAGGTCCGGGCAGGCCGGATAACCCCACGAGTAGCGCCCGCTGCGGTATTGCTGGCGGAACAGCCCGGCAAGGCTCGGTCCGTCCTCGGCCGCAAAGCCCCACTCCTCGCGGATCCGGCGGTGCCAGAACTCCGCCAGTGCCTCGGCCATCTCCACGCCGAGCCCATGGGCGAACAAGTACTCCTGGTACTCGTTCGCGGCGAAGAGGTGGGCGGCCTCCTCGCTGATGCGCTCACCCATGGTCACGATGTGGAAGGCCGCGTAGTCGGCGTTGTCCGGCGTGGGCCCGTCGCCGATCGGGCGGAAGAAGTCTGCGATGCAGAGGAACGGGGGCTCCCCCTGGCGGGGATAGTGGAAGCGGCACGCCTCAGCCGTACGGGACTCGTCGGTCCAGATGATGAGGTCGTCACCGTCGCCGTTCGCCGGGAAGTAGCCGTACACGACCTGCGGCACGAGCACTCCCGATGCCTTCGCCGCAGCGAGGCGCTCGCGCAGCATCGGGCGGATTCGGGACTTGAAGTCCTCGTCGATCTCGCCGGCCTCGGGGCGGAACCCCCACTGGTTGCGGAACAGAGCGGTCTCGTTGATGTAGGTGGCGATCTCATCGATCGCAAGACCCTTGACGATCCGAGACCCGATGAAGGGTGGGTGGAACACCGGGTTGTCCGCAACGACGTCGGGGGAGCGCAGCGGAAGCACGATGGATGGGTCCGGCACGCGCTCGCTGCGGCGCTGGGGGAGGTTTCGACCGCTGGGTACCCTGCCGAAATCCGGGTCCCAGTCCCCGCTCCGTTTCATGGACATCAGGCGGTCCATGGTGCTCAGGCCCTCGAACGCATCCCGCCCGTAGAACACCCGGCCGTCGTACACCCCGCGCAGGTCCTTCTCGACGTACGTCCGCGTCAGTGCAGCGCCGCCGAGGAGCACCGGGATGTCGGAGAGACCCAGACGGTTCAGCTCCTCCAGGTTCTCCCGCATGATGAGCGTGCTCTTCACGAGCAGGCCGCTCATCCCGATCGCGTCGGCCAACGTCTCGCGCACCTTCGCGACCATGTCGCTGATGCCGATCTTGATGCCGAGGTTGTGGACCGAATATCCGTTGTTGGTGAGGATGATGTCGACAAGGTTCTTGCCGATGTCGTGCACGTCGCCCTTTACCGTGGCCAACACGATGGTGCCCTTGGACGTGGAGCCGCCCGTGCGCTCCATGTGCGGCTCGAGGTGGGCCACGGCGCTCTTCATCGTCTCGGCAGACTGCAGCACGAACGGCAGCTGCATTTGGCCGGAGCCGAACAGCTCGCCCACCACCTTCATGCCCTCGAGGAGGACGTCGTTGAGCACCGAGAGCGCGCTCGTGCCCGATGCGAGGGCCTCGTCGAGATCAGCCCCGAGACCATCACGGTCACCGTCGATGATCCGGTGCTTGAGCCGCTCGTCCACCGGCCAACCGCTTCGGTCCTGCTTCTCGGCGCGCACCGACTTCGCGTCTGCGAACACGTCGAGGAGTGTGAGCAGGGGGTCGTACCCGGGCCGCCGCCGGTCGTGCACGAGGTCGAGCGCAATCGAGCGCTGTTCGTCGGGGATCCGGTTCAGCGGGAGGATCTTGCCGGCATGCACGATGGCGGCATCGAGGCCGGCCACGACGCACTCGTGGAGGAACACGCTGTTGAGCACCTGGCGCGCCGCCGGGTTCAGGCCGAACGACACGTTGGAAACGCCGAGCACCGTGAACGCCCCGGGGATCTCGGCCTTGATGCGGCGAATGGCCTCGATGGTGTGGAGCGCATCGCGCCGCAGGTCGTCGTCGCCCGTGGACACCGGGAAGGTGAGCGGATCGAAGATGAGGTCAACCGCGGACAACCCGTATCGCTCGGTGGCGATCCGGTGGATCCGGTGCGCAACCTCCATCTTCCACTCGACGTCGCGCGCCTGACCGCGCTCGTCGATCAGCAGGCAGATCACCGCAGCACCGTGCTCGGCGGCTAGCGACATCACGCGGTCCAGACGGGATCCCTCGTGCTCACCGTCCTCGAGGTTCGCCGAGTTGAGGATGCATCGCCCGCCTGCATGGAAGAGGGCTGCCTCCATCACCTGCGGCTCCGTCGAGTCGAGCACGAGGGGCACGCTGGCGCTCGTCGCGAAGCGAGCCGCAAGGTCGTGCATGTCCTCGGTGCCGTCGCGCCCGACGTAGTCCACGCATACATCGAGCACGTGGGCGCCTTCCCGCACCTGTTCAACGGCGATCTTGGCGCACGTGTCGATGTCGCCGGCGAGCATCGCGTCACGGAAGGCTTTCGAGCCGTTGGCGTTCGTGCGCTCTCCGATGATGAGGAACGAGTTCTCCTGGGCGATCGTTACGGGGGAGTAGATGGACGACACGCTCGGCTCGAACTGGGGGTGGCGCTCCGCTGGGGCGACGTTGCGCACGGCATCCACTACCGCCTTCAGGTGCGCGGGGGTGGTACCGCAGCAGCCGCCCACCACGCTGACGCCAAGCTCTGCCACGTGGCGCAGGTGGTACTGGGCGAGCCCCTCGGGCGTGAGGTCGTAGTGGGTCCGGCCGTCGACCACCGACGGGAGCCCGGCGTTGGGCATCACGCTGATCGGCACCGGGCTGTACTGCGACAGGTAGCGCACGTGCTCCTGCATCTCGCCGGGGCCGGTGGCGCAGTTGATGCCGAGCACGTCAGGCTTCATCGCAGCGAGGGTGGCGACGGCGGCCCCGATCTCGGACCCGACGAGCATCCGGCCGGTGGTCTCGATGGTGACCTGGACCTGGATGGGGACGGGTCGACCGGCAAGTGCCATCGCGCGGCGGCAGCCGATCATTGCGGCCTTGACCTGCAACAGGTCCATCGAGGTCTCGATGAGGAACAGGTCCACACCGCCGTCAAGGAGCGCGCTGGCCTGTTCCACGTACGAATCGCGCAGCACGGTGAAGGCGATGTGCCCGAGGCTGGGCAGCTTGGTGCCCGGGCCGATCGAGCCGGCAACGTATCGCGGCCGGCCGTCGCGGGCCTCCCACTCGTCGGAGACGTCGCGGGCGATACGTGCCGCCGACCGGCTCATCTCGTAGGCCTGATCGGCGATGTCGTACTCCTTGAGCACGAGGGAGAACGACCCGAAAGTTGCTGTCTCGACAGCGTCCACACCGACCTCGTAGAAGGCATGGTGCATGCCGGCAATCACGTCTGGTCTCGTGAGGGCGAGCATCTCGTTGCAGCCCTCGAGGCTCGCACCCCCGAAGTCGTCGGCCGTGAGGTCGAGCCCCTGCACGTACGTGCCGAAGGCTCCGTCAAACACGACAACCCGCTCACGGACTGCATCGAGGTAGGGCTGTTTGCTCACTCGTCGCAAGGCTAGCGCCCGTGTCCGCCGGGCTGATGAGCCCGCGGGTGTCCCTTCGCCACTAACCTCGCCATGGCATGGGTCGGGAGCGGATTTACACCAAGACGGGCGACGACGGCACCACGGGGCTGTTCTACGGCGGCCGGGTGCGCAAGGACAGTGAACTGCCCGCTGCGTATGGCACCGTCGACGAGGCCCAGGCGGTCCTGGGGCTCGCCAGGGCCGAGGCTGCAGCTTCGGGCTCGGAGGACGCCGACGAACTCGTCGGACTGCTCGTGCCGATCATGAAGGACCTGTACGTGCTCATGGCCGAACTGGCCACGCTCCCCGGGAACCGGACCAAGCTCGTGCCCGGAAAGTCGGCGGTGGCCCCCGCGATGGTGTCCCGTCTTGAGGCGATCATCGACGATCTCGACACGCGGTTCGAGCCGCCCACCGAATTCGTGGTGCCGGGCGGCAACCGGGTCGCCGCCTGGCTCGACCTCGCTCGCACGGTGGTCCGTCGTGCCGAGCGGATGTCCCTCGCAGCGGCAGCCGATCCCTCGCTGGTCGTGCCCTACCTCAATCGACTCTCCGACCTGCTCTGGACCATGGCCAGATGGCAGGAGGGAACCTCGATCATCACCAAGGAGTTGTCATGACCCTCACGATCGACGTTGCTCGCTCTGCGCCCCGCGACGCGGATGCCGTCGGCATTCCGGTGGCATCGGAGGGCACGGTTTCCCGCTCGCTCGGACTGACCCGTGCCCGCCTTGCCGAGCTCGGGTTCGAGGGCAAGCCCGGCCAAACCCTCGTCATCCCGACAGCTTCGGGCGCCACGGTGATCGCGATCGGTGTGGGCGCCCGCAAGGACCGCACGCCTGCTGCGATGCGCAATGCCGCAGCGGCGCTCGCCCGTGCTGCTGCGAAGTGTTCCACCCTCGCTACGTCGCTTGCCGATGTGGACGGCGAGGCGAGCCGAGCAACTGCCCAGGCGGTTGCCGAGGGGCTCGTGCTCGCGTCGTACCGGTTCACGAACCACAAAAGCGACAAGCCCAAGGGGGGCCTGTCGCGGGTCGTGCTGCTCGCGGGGTCGGCGAGCGAGGCCACCGTTCGGGCCGGAGCCCAGCGCGGCTCGTTGATCGCCGGGGCGGTCACCACGGCGAGGGACCTCGCCAACACCCCTCCCGCCTATCTCACGGCCCGTCACCTTGCGGAGCGGGCGGAGGAGATCGCAGCGGCGAACGGGCTCGAGATCGAGGTGTTCGGCAAGGATGAGCTCGAGCGCATGGGTTGCGGCGGGATGCTCGGGGTAAATCAGGGTTCGGTGGAGCCCCCGCGCCTCGTCAAGCTCGTCTACCGGCCCCGCAACCCGTCGGGCCATGTGGCTCTCGTGGGCAAGGGTGTGATGTACGACTCGGGCGGCATCTCGCTCAAGCCGTCCGACGGCATGCACGTGATGATGAAGATGGACATGAGCGGGGCTGCCGCCGTGCTCGCCGCAATGTCCACCCTCAAGGCACTGCGATGCAAGACACAGGTCACCGGCTATCTCTGCTGCACGGACAACCTCCCGTCGGGGAGCGCCTTCAAGCTCGGTGATGTGCTCACGTTCCGCAACGGCAAGACGGCCGAGATCCACAACACTGATGCCGAGGGGCGCCTCGTGCTCGCCGACGGGCTGAGCCTCGCCGTGGAGGACAAGCCGGACGCGATCGTGGACATCGCCACGCTCACCGGTGCCGTGCTGTCCGCGCTGGGCACGCGGATCGCAGGCGTGCTGGGGAACGACCAGAAGTGGGTGGAGCGCGTGCGTGCTGCCGGTGAACGTGTGGACGAGTTGATGTGGCAGTTGCCGCTGCACCGCGAGTACCGCAAGCTGATCGACTCCAATGTGGCGGACATGAAGAACGTGGGCGGCCCGTACGGCGGTGCCATCACGGCGGCGCTGTTCCTCAACGAGTTCGTCGCGGACGTACCGTGGGCCCACCTGGACATCGCCGGCACGATGAACTCCGACAGTGAGGACGGCTGGCTGTCACGCGGGGCAACCGCCTACGGCACCCGCTCGCTCATCGAACTGGTCACCTCCTTCACCCGTTCGTGACCGAGCGGGTCGGTATCCACTGCCCGTGCAGCGACTGAAGGTGGTGGGGGAGACGGCCCAGTTGTTTCGCGGTGAGGGTTTGCAGGTGCGAGCGGACGGCGAGGCCGTAGGGAGCAGGCTGGGCGTAACCGAACATCACCACGCGGTCGAGGGCCTTCGCGAAGGGGCCGGGCCGTGCCGGTTGGTGCACGAGACCGAGCGCACCTGCAGTCTCGGCGAGGTCGAGTTCGTACCCGTCCGGGAAGGCTTCGAGGCCGTCGACCAGCCGGCGCAGGAGCCAGGTGGCCGTAGGCCCGAGGATCGGCAGGACGAACAGTTCGGTGTAGCGACCGCGTGCCTCGTGCCCACGGCCGTCGGCCTCGCGGTCTGGCCAGGGCAGGACGATGAGCGTGCTGTCGCTGCACAGGAGGGTGGATGCGGGCATGGGGTCTCCTCACGATCGGGACGATGCGTGCTGCGTCGCCGTGCTCTACTGATGTGCGGCGGAACAGGGAAGCGGAAGGGGTCGGCGTGAACATCGAGCGAGACACTCTCGGGCGTGTGCAGGACCTCCTGGCCGCAGCCGACCGGATCGTGGTGCTTACCGGGGCCGGCATCTCAACCGACTCCGGTATTCCCGACTTCCGCGGCCCGAAGGGGCTGTGGACCCTCAACCCGAAGGCCGAGAAGATGGCCACGATCACCCATTACCTCGCCGATCCCGAGGTGCGGGAGATTGCGTGGCAGACGCGGCTGCACTCCTCGGCTTGGGAGGCGCGCCCCAACGCAGGGCACCGGGCGATCGTGGCGCTGCAGGAGCGCGCGCAACTGCACGCCCTCATCACCCAGAACGTCGATGGGCTCCACCAGTTAGCGGGTGTGAGCGAGGACCTCGTGATCGAGGTACACGGCACGATGCATCACTCCCGTTGCTGGAACTGTCAGGACCGCCTCCCGATGGCGGAGACACTGCAGCGCGTCGCCGCAGGCGAGAAGGATCCGGACTGCCTGCGCTGTCGCGCCCGTGGTGAGCACGGAATCCTGAAGAGCGACACGATCTCGTTCGGCCAGAGCCTCGTGCCAGAGGTGATCGACCGCGCGTTTCGGGTGGCCAAGGAGTGCGATCTGCTCATTGCGGTTGGGTCCACACTCGCCGTCGGCCCCGTGAACCGGGTGGTGCCCGAAGCGAAGCGTCACGGTGCCCAGGTGGTGATCGTGAACGGTGAGCCAACCGAAATGGACCATCTCGCCACTGAGATCATCCGCTCGGGGATCAGCGAGGTGCTCCCGCTGCTGCTCACGCCCGGTGGGTGACCTGTAGCGGCGCTGGGGCCCACCTGCAGAATCCCGACCCAGCCAGTAGGCTTTCACTATGGCAACCTTCCGAGACCTGCTCTCTGCCGCTAAGGCGGAGATCACCGAGGTAACACCGGCCGAGGCCGAGACCCAGATCACTGCTGGTGGCACCGTGGTGCTCGACGTACGTGAGCCTGATGAATACGAACAGGGTGCACTGCTCGGCGTGGTGCACATCCCTCGTGGCCATCTTGAGGGTCAGGTGGAGGGCAAACTGCTCGACAAGACCGCCCCCGTGGTGGTCTATTGCGCAGGCGGTGTTCGGTCAGCCTTCGCTGCGAAGACACTGCAGGAACTCGGCTACTCCAACGTCGTGTCGATGGCCGGTGGCTTCGGGCGCTGGAAGGACGAGGGGCGTGCCTGGCGCACACCGGTTGCGCTGAGTGCCGACCAGAAGCATCGCTACATGCGTCACCTGCTCCTTCCCGAGGTGGGCGTGGAGGGTCAGACAAAACTGCTCGGTTCAAAGGTCCTCATGCTCGGTGCGGGCGGTCTCGGCTCCCCGGCGGCGCTGTACCTCGCCGCGGCAGGTGTGGGCACCATCGGCATCGTCGACATGGACGAGGTGGATGCCTCGAACCTGCAGCGCCAGATCCTGCACAACATCGACCGCGTCGGTGACCGCAAGGTGGACTCCGCAAAGAAGACACTCACGATGCTCAACCCCGACGTCAACGTGGTTACCTACGACACGCGCCTGTCGGCCGACAACATCATGGGCATCCTCCCCGGCTACGACGTCGTCGTCGACGGTGCGGACAACTTCCCGAGCCGATACCTGCTCAACGATGCGAGCGTGAAGCTTGGCATCCCTGTGGTGCACGGATCGATCTTCCGCTTCGAGGGCATGGTGAGCGTGTTCGACCCGAAGAGCGGGCCGACGTACCGCGACATGGTTCCCGAGCCGCCGCCGGCCGAGCTTGCACCGTCGTGTGCGGAGGCCGGGGTGCTCGGCGTGCTGCCCGGCATTGTCGGTTCTATCCAGGCGCTCGAGACGATCAAGTTGCTCCTCGGCCTCGGCGACTCGTTGAGCGGCCGGATCCTCGCGATCGACACACTCGAGATGTCGTTCCGCACGTTCAAGTTGCGTCCGGACCCGAGCAACGTGGTCACGTGGGCGAACCGGGACAAGATCGAAGTCCGCGACCTCGACGGGCTCTGCGCTCCGTGGATGGGTCACTAGTCGATGGTCGCCCATAGCCGCCGCTTCGCTTCGGCATAGGGCTCCTGTTCGCTGCTGCTGGCGCAGCGACGCTCACCTCT
>Ga0114966_10003513_pt1 | contig 13725 bp, 11 predicted proteins | sample M_130207_XF_Meta_FD_87029 | JGI IMG/M metagenome (GOLD analysis project Ga0114966, IMG submission 87029) | Freshwater microbial communities from Lake Montjoie, Canada to study carbon cycling - M_130207_XF_MetaG | ecosystem: Environmental > Aquatic > Freshwater > Lake | place: Lake Montjoie... | reverse complement strand
TGCCAATCTTTCTGGCACGATTACTTGCAACCGCACTGTTGCTACCAGCGCGACTATTACTACTGGAACAATTCCTAATTTTACCGCTGGAACGACTACATCAACAGCGGCAACGATTACCAACGGAACGATTGCAACGGCATTGATCCCTGCGCTTACCGCTGGCACTACAACTGGTACAGCAGGCATCTTTACTGCTGGAACGATTACTACGCTGAACAGCACAATCGGAACGATTGGTACGCTAAACAGCACCACTGGGACGATTGGTAATTTCACAACGACTCTTACTGGTGATTTAACAATCAGCACTGGATCGGCCACAGTTGGAACTAGGGTCGCTGTTCTTAATACTGCCCAGCAGTACAGCCGAGCGCACAACTTCGCGGCCACAGCGTTGACGATTACAAGCGGAACTGTTCCTTGGAATCTGGCAGAAAACCAAGTTGCCACGCTGACTGTGACAACTAACTCGACAATGAACACGCCTACCAGCCCACAGGCTGGTTGCACTTATGTGATGATTGTCACGCAAGGTACTGGCGGGAGCAACACTCTTTCGTTTAGCACGGCGTATAAATTCCCTGGAGGGACAGCTCCAGTTCTTTCTACTGGATCAGCACAAGTTGACGTTGTTTCATTTGTAAGCAACGGAACTGTCCTTTTCGGAGTAGCAAGCCAGAACTTCTCGTAATTCACCATGCCCTGGCCTGTCCATCCAAACGGCCTGCTTGGAGAGCAAGGCGATAATGATGCCTACCAAGTACCAAGAAGTTTGCGGTTTAACGGAACTAGCAAATACCTTAGCCGAACTTTTTCAGCAAGTAATCGTAAGACTTGGACTTGGAGCGGATGGGTTAAGAGATCGTCAATATCATCTGCAAACAATCAAACTATTTTCGGAGCTTCAGCGGCATCCCCAACAGATAATACAAATCTATTTAACATTCAGTTCACTACCGCAGACACCTTATCACTTAGCGGCGGAGCTTCCGAGGTGCTTGCAACATCTCAACTTTTTAGAGATACCTCAGCTTGGTATCACATAGTTGTTGCTTTCGATACAACTCAATTAACTCCTTCAAATCGGATTAAAATGTATGTAAACGGATCGCAAGTCACATCACTTTCCACTTCAACTTATGTGATCCAAGATTTTCAGACAGCCATAAATAGCGCAGTGCAACACGACATAGGCGGATTACTTCCCTTTGCTGGAAGATATTTTGACGGATATATTACTGAAGTTAATTTTATTGATGGCACACAATTAACCCAATCCTCCTTCGGCGAAACCGATGCAATCACAGGACGATGGAAAGCAAAGGCGTACAAAGGAACGTATGGTACGAATGGTTTTTATCTGAACTTTGCAGATAATAGCGGAACTACCTTAACCGAACTTGGCGAAGATTTGAGCGGGAATGGCAACAACTGGACTCCAAACAACTTTTCCGTCACAGCAGGGGTAGGCAACGATAGCCTTGTAGATTCACCGACTAATTATGGGACGGATAGTTACAACACAACAGTTGATAATGCAAGAGGTAATTACAATACATTTAACTTACTTAGCAAAGTAACCACGGCAGCCCTAACAAATGGTAATCTTGATGCTGGTGCATCTGGGATAGCAATTGGATCTATTGGAATGACATCTGGAAAATGGTATTGGGAAGTAACAAGCACTGGAGGAGCAACTGCTGTTGGAATGTACAGCGCATCAGCAACTTCAACCAGAAGTGTAGCTATCGGAGTAACTGAAGGATTTAGATTTGATGCTTCTGCTGGAACATTAGATTATACAACAAATGGATCAACATTTACAAGCATAGCAACTGGACTTACTTCTATTCCTTATTTTATTTATGTAAGCACTGCTGCAGCCACAACTGCAAGTCTTAACTGTGGTCAAAGATTGTTTGCATATACTATGCCATCTGGATACAAGGCTCTCTGCACAACCAACCTTCCCATTCCAACAATTAAGAAGCCGAGTAGTTATTTTGATGTTCTTGCATACACAGGAACAGGGGTATCTAACTCAATCTCTAGCCTTGGATTTAGTCCAGACTTGGTATGGATTAAGAATCGAGGAGGAGCCGCAAGCCATGCTATTTACGATACAACTAGGGGGACGCAAGCACAGCTTTCTAGCGACACAACTGGAGATCAAGTAACAAGCTCAAGCGGACTCACTACGTTTGGTTCTAATGGATTCACAATATCAACAAGCACTCTTGTGAATACCAGTGGGACACAGTATGTGGCTTGGTCTTGGGATCAATCCACGCAAGATGGATTTACAATTTCAACATATACTGGCAACGGAACAAATAGAACTATTGCACACACATTAGGCGTTGCCCCCAAGATGCTTATTGTTAAAGCTAGGACAACTGCTGGAGCGGATCAAGGCTGGTCCGTGTGGCATACATCTATTGCCAATACTTCCTATCTTCAATTAAATTCAACAGCAGCAACAGCTACTGGAGCAGACTATTGGAATTCCACAAGCCCAACATCCAGCGTGTTTTCAGTTGGAACAAATGTGGCTGTTAATGCAAGTGCAGATACATACATTGCGTATTCATTTGCTGAGGTAGATGGATTTAGCAAGATTGGATCATACACTGGAAATGCGGCGGCTGATGGAGCGTTTGTGTATTGTGGATTTTTGCCTTCATTTATACTAATTAAATCAAGCACAGCAATAGATTCTTGGTTAATTTATGACAACAAAAGAAACACATTTAATGTTGCATCAACAAACCTTGTCCCGAATACTACTGCGGCAGATGCTACAATAAGCGGAATTGATTTTATTTCAAATGGATTCAAATTAAGAACAATAACAACTACACCAAACGCTGCACAAACATACATTTTCATGGCTTTTGCCGAATCACCCCTCAAATACGCAAGAGCAAGATAGGAGACTATATGTGGATTACATCAAACAATAACATCATCCGTCAACCCGAAGGCATTCGCATTGGTGATGTCAACCACCCTGCCAGCATCTTCTGGTGCTGGAGCAAGGGGCAACTTGCTGAAGCAGGCATTAAGCCTTATACTCCTGCGAGTAATCGCGAAGGCTATCGTGTTACTGGGGCCTACACAGAGGAGATTGATGGTGAAATTTTTGAAAGATTTAACCTGGAGCTTATAAATGACCCTAACTGAAATCGCCCAATACGCAGGCGAGAAGATTGGCAAGACTGATGCCGATACGCTTACCTTCTTGCAGAAGTCAGCCAGCCTTAACTATAGGCGGGTTTGGAATTTCGCGCCTTGGCGTGAAAGCGTTACTACATCTACCTACGCTGTTACCGCTGGTAGTAGGACAGTCACCCTTGGCTCGAACGTAGAGAACCCGCTTTCGGTTGCCTACAACAATGCAGAATTGCAGGCGATGGACTTGGCAACCATCGTAAGTCAAAACTCTGCTTTGCTTAATGACTCAAGCACTGGCACGCCTGTATTCTTTTATTTCAAGGGTCGCAACACTGGCGGGACAGCAGAGCTTGACCTCTACCCAATCCTAGAAACAACCAGCACTAACACACTCTTGGTTGTGCAAAAACTACAGTGTTTAACCCGAACCAACCTTGTCGTTGACTTTCCTCCCTCTGCCAGCGCAATTGCTGATGAGCTTCGCTTGCCTCATGTAAGCCACGTTGTCCTAGCCTTGACCCACGCCGATGCCCTAGAGCGTGAGCGTCAGTATGGTAAGTCACAGATTGTTACCCAAGCCGCTAACTCCGACCTCGCTGCAATGGCAAACTACGAACTATCTCAAGTGGGCGGAATGAAGCAGATCACACCAATCAGTTTAGGCGATCTATCAATCGAAGAGATAATCTAGGAGGCTAAAGCAATGCCTTATTTTACGGACGCAACCGATGACGTACTGGCGTTTGACGGAATCCGTCAATTCAATGGTGGGCAAGCCAGCGGGATTCAATCGGATAACTTGGCGGAGAACCAAGTACAAGAGTTAAAGAACATGACCCTCTCTCCCCAGGGAAGAGTGGAGACTAGGTACGGATTTGCAAGCTTCTCCACAGGAGCCACCACAACTGGAACGACATCAGTTGGTGGTCTTGGCTATTACGATACCGCCAGTAACGAACAATTGCTTACAGTTTCTAGCGGAAGATTGTTTGCCATAGACAATGGTGGTGCGGCAACAGCACAACCAGCCCTCGCAACTTGGTCAGCTACAACTTCAACTTGGGATGCAACAAATCAAGTATGGGAGAATGGTTATCTGGTTTCAGCCACAAACAGAGTCAACATGACTCAATTCAATGACCTAGAGTACCTAGTTGATGGCGTTGGATCGTTAATGGTTTGGAATGGAACAAACGTAAAACAGCAGGGTGGGAAGGTTCGCGCCATCACAATAACTGCTGCTGGCACTGGCTACACTTCAGCTACAGCAAGTATTACTGGACCTGATCTTGGCGGAGATTCAACAGCCCTTCTTACAGCCACCGCTGGCGGGGCTGTGACGGCTATAACTGTGCCTGACAATAGTGGTGGCGGGTATTCAATCACGCCCACTGTTACAATTGTAGGCGATGGATCTGGGGCTACGGCAACGGCTGTGATGGGCATACCTCCAGTTGGCCTGCGTATTTTAGTTACAAGTGGCAACAGGCTGATCGGCGTGGGTAGTGGAGCCGAGCGAAATACCTTGTACGCAAGTGATATTCTGGACGCTGGCTTGTGGGCAACAGAGAACAGCATTGTTGTCGGTGGTGCTGACGGAGAAGAGATAACCGCAGTTGTCCCTTACTACGCCAATAGGTTGATTGTATTTAAGCCTTCCAAGATTTATCAAGTATCTATTCCAACCGACATGACCTCTGCCGCCGATTGGGTGGTTGAACAAGTCAGTTCGACAACTGGATGCGTTGCCGAGAAGACTGCGGTACAGGTCAATTCGGATGTATTCTTCTTGGCATCAGATGGAATACGCTCGCTTAGTAGGTCTGTTGCCGATGACTTTACTTCAGTTGGTTTGCCAATTAGCGAGATTATTAAAGACGTTATTCTTACCATCAACTCGGTTAATATTGGTAAGTCATACGCAATCTTTAATGACAATCGGTATATACTTTCTGTACCTATAGACTCAAGCGGAATCTGCAATTCCATGATAGTTTATAACACAATTTTGCAATGCTTCGAGGGAACTTGGAGCTTTGGAGCTATCCAGCTTGCCCAAGCAAACTTTAGTGCGCTAGGTCGCAGACTTGCCGCCAAGTCATCTAATGGTTTGATTACAAACTATAACGGATATAAGACGCTAGATTCAACCATTGAAAGCGATTACAAGGATGCTGGGTCTTATTACGAGTCCTACGTTTCGACCAGGGCGTTTATCTTTGGAGATCCATTTGCCGATAAACATGGTAGCCATTTTGAGATAAGCTTTGACAAAACATTCAGCGAGGACGTAGATATATATATCCAGCGTGACACGGATTCATCCTTTGTCTCGGTGCTTGCCAACCTAGATCCGTCAACTGTTGAGCTTGAGCTACCCTTCGTTCTTCCAGCAACTCTTACTGCTTCCGCAAGGAATAGGGTGGCTAACGATTTACGCTTTTACGAGAAGTGGCGCAACTTGGCTATCAAGGTTGGAAGCGCAACAGGACAGTTTTCACTCCGCCAGATCATGGCAGCGGCCAACCCAGATACCATTGAGACACAGAAGACTATATGAACGCTATGGAATACATTGAGCTATCTGGCGTGCCAGAGTCTCGCTGGCCTATCTTTAGGGAATGGTTTAGCTGGTACAACCAGCGTGGCATGGTTGGGGTTGCTAAGGATGGCGAGGAAATAGTGGGGGTAGCGGTGGCTAGGGTAATTAACGAGTCAGATGAGCCTACCCATTATCTACATAGACCAGAAGGAGATACTGCCTTTGTTGACTTGACTGTTACATCAACTGATGGTACAAGTACACCTCGTAGCCGAAGGGCTATGCAATGCCTGCTGACTATCCTGTGGGATAGGTTTGGCCCCCGCAGGAGCCTAATCTTTAACCGCAATGGAGTTCAAAAAAAGTACGATTATATGAAATTTATGAAAAAGGCTATGGCTTAATATGGGTGGTTCTCCATCTATTCCTTCAGCGCCTCCTCCGCCCGACCCAGCAGCGGTAGCGCAAGCTAATGCAGCAGCGTATCGGATGAACATTGATACCTACATTGAAAAGGCTCCAGAAATGGCTGCACTTGAAAATAAGTTACGCCTACAATATACACCCGCCCAGCGTGGATTAGAACGCCAGCTATCAGCCCTAGACCAGCAAGCGGGAGTGCAATCTGGTTTGCAACTAGAACGGCAATACGGACCGCAACGCACGCTGGAAGGCTTGCGTAGGCAGTATGAAACCAGCCCACAAGCGTATGCCTTGAATCGCGGTTTAGGCGATCAGATGACTCGCCAGTTTGAGCGTTTGTATGGTGCTTCACCCTACGGATCAGTTGAGCAGAATGTAGCTTTCAACCGCCAGCCAGGACCAGTTGATTTTTATGGAACAATTGGAACAAACATTGGCAACCCAAATTTAACAGTTGGTACTAAATAAAATGGCTAAACCATATTATGTTGGAAGAGATCCAAACGTAGCAAGAGGAGCTTCAATTAGTCCTTATCGCAACGTAACGGAATATGACGTAGATGAGCAAGGTAACATTACTCAAAGAGATGTTGAAATCTCAATTCCTGGCGGTGGGCCTAATTCAAAACCTTCTGATTATGATGGGGTAGCAAATCAATATACGGCACAAAATCTTTTTGAGGCTCAAAAGAAATCAAGGGAAGCAACAAATGCAGGGTTTGATAAAAAGATAAACGATTTATTAGCTCCAGAGCTACAGAGAAATTCATTGGCAGCGCAAATCCAAGCATTAACTGCTGGTGGAGGTGGAATGCAAAATCCTAATGCTGGACCAGAATTTAACCAAGCCTTATCCCAGCTTTCTGCTGGTCGTAACTACGGATCATCTGATCTTGGTTCTAAATTAAACTTCCAAGTATCCGACAATCAGATCGTTGACGATTACAACAACTCCAAGCTGTCTCGACTCAATAGCGTGATTGATCGTGGCAACACTCAGATTACTGGAATCCAAGAGCGTCTTAATTCAGCTAATGAACTCTTGTCCTCATTGCCTGCTGGCTCGGCACAACGCAAGTCTTCCGAGACTTTCATAAACCAACTTAACAATGACTTAAAAAGCGTAACTAGCGCAGTCACAAGCGCACAAGATATGCAAAAGAATTTCACGCCTATTACGATGGATAGTCCAGAGGGCTTGAAGGAGATCACATCGTTTAGATCCTTTGTCCAGCTACCAGAGGAGCGTGCTTCACAACAGCTTTATCAGATTGACCCCGATTCCTACCGCACTGCGGTTGGCTTAGGTCAGAAGTACCGCCAGATGGCTACCCAGCCACTAGGCGCAACTACTACTCCGCAGACTGAAGAACTTCGCAACACCATCGAACAAGAGGCGATGAACCAACTCCGCCTTGGCTCGACCATTGGCGCGGAAGAACGCCGTGGCTACGAACAGGCCATCCGTGGGGCGCAGACTGCAAGGGGCAATATCTTTGGCCTTGGACCAGCAGTGCAAGAAGCTTCGCAGATTGGTATGGCTGGTGAGCAACGCAAGCTTGCACGCTATGGCGCAGCGCAGAGCTTCCTTGGTTCTGGCGAGAGTACTGGTGCGGCTGCTGGACGCGACTTAGCCTTACGCCAGGGGTTGGAACAGAATCGCCTTGGTGCTGCTTCCAGCTTTGTCGCTGGCGGACCTTCTATCTACAACTTAGCTAACCAGCGTACAGGCCAACAACAGAGCGCGATGCAACAGTATATCCAAGCTAACCAAGCGTTACCTGGTGGCTTTAATCAACAACCCTCTACCTTTCAACCTTTCTACCAAGCGGTGGATCAGCAGATTCCAGTTGCGCTTACTAATGCGTTTAATAGTCTTTATCGCTCACAAGCTGACTACGGATCAAGCACCTATGGCGCACAGGTTGGGGCAATTTCAAGACAACCAAGTGGGGCTGAACAATTTGGTCAGATTGCTACTGGTCTTGGAAACTTGATTAAGATATAAGGAGATTTATGGCTGTATTAGATGTACCAGAATTGATGAATATGTTCCGTCAGGGAGATATTGATAAGCAGGCTGCTGCTGAAGCACTAAGAAAACAAGGACTTGAAGAGCGTGCTATGGCTATTAAGGAACAGCCAGACGTTGACTTTAGCTTTGAAAAAGGTGGGCTAAAGGTAAAGGGAAAACTAAAGGATCTTCCAGCGTTAAGCCAAGATCCAGCATTTGCTCCGTACCTTTCTGGGATTGGAAGCACAATCAACAATGAGCAAAATCTTCAGAACGAAGAAATTGAAGGAAGACGCTCGGAGTTGAATGACAGGCTAAAGAAGCTTGCCCAAGACAAGATGAAGCAAGAGATTGAGATGGCCAAGGGAGATACTCGTACGTTTGCTATGGAGGCTGGGTTAGGTCTTGTCGGTGCTAAACCAAGGACAGATGTGATGAGGAACATAGAGGCAGAGGCTGGCGTGTATCGCAATAAGCTTGCCGAACTTTCTCTCAATAGACAGACAGGGCAAATGGACCCACTTCAACAAGAAGAAGTATCTGCTCCAGTTCCACAAGAACAGCCAGCAGTTCAGCAACCAGCCCAGACCGCTCCATCAGTACGCAATTTTAAGACCGCTCAAGAAGCAAGAACAGCAGGCGTGAAGCCTGGTGAACTTATCTACATAAACGGAAAACCTGGAAGGCTTCAGCCGAAGCAGTAGGCTATGGCCAGAGGCTTGAGGCAATCGGCCAACGAGCCTGAACTTGAGTTCGTTCCAGAACAGGAACAGGACTCAGAGTTCGTACCTCTTACACAAGAAGAAGCTGGGAACTTAACAAAGGCTGAATATCTTTCTTCTGGTGGTGCGCCAGAGGATGTCATCTCTCCAGAGCGTGAAGCTGTATTACAACAAGAAACACAACGCCAGCTACAAGCAGGCGCAACCCCACAGCAGGCATCCGTTGAGGCTGGCAAAGCCTTGGATGCTATGGGTACGATCCGCAGGCCAGATGGAACTATAGCGGAAGGATATAAACCAACAGCGCAGGCGTTGGCTGAGGGTATTATTGAAACGCCCGCTATCCCAGCAGTCAAAGAAGCGCAGAGGCTAGGGATTGAAACAGTATCTTCTGGAACCGATAAAGATACAGGATTTGGATTTGCTATTGGCAGGAACAAAGAAGGCAAGGTTGTACGCTTCGAGGCTGACAAGGATGGCAATGTAGATTCGTTTGAGCTTGAACCAGAAGAACCAAGCAGACTAGGCGCGATTGCACGCACTGTTGCAAGCCAAGTGCTACCCGCAACAACTGGTGCTGTGGCTGCTGAAACCGCTGCTGCGCTTACGCCTGGTGGCATTCTCCCCAAGCTGGTTACTGGCGCGATTGCTGGGGTTGGTGGTTATATTGCAGGCCAGAAGGGGCAAGAAGCTGCTGGTAAAGCGTTGCTAGGACCAGAGCGTATGGCTCGCATTAGCGAAGTATTACAGCGCGATGTTGAGAAGTATCCAATAACTACAACGGCTGCATCTATTCTCACGCCTACTGCTGGCGGGTTGGCTGGGCTTGCAAGAGGAGTTGGCGGAGTATTGTCTCGCGGAGTTACGCCAGTAGCAGAAGCTGTTTCCCCTGCAATCGCTCCTGCCATAGCTTCTAAAATCGCTCCAGCAGTTGAGACTGCTCTGCCCAAGGCGGTTGAAGCTGTTGCTCCGAAGGCAGAAGAAGTTGCTGGCAGGGTGGTGGCAGAACCAATCCAGCCTCAAACCCCAGGTGTTGGCGAGAAGTTGAGGAAGACTCCACAAAGAATAGTAGAACAGAAACTAGCTCCAGAGGCAACGATGCGCGAAGTTGCCAAGGGTGATGTTCTTTACAAAACAAAATCAATTAAGGAGTTGGAACAGCAATTCTTGGATTTACCAAATGAGGATGTTGTAAGCGTTGCAAGCTCAAGGGATGACATTGTTGGTGATGTAGCAAAAGTCACGATGTACAAGCGGTACGCTGATGCTGGGGATGCGGTTCGCGCCAATCAATACCTTGAGATGGTTACAAAGCCTGGTACTGATCTGGGACAAAGGCTTAATGTTTTCAAGTTGATAAAGATGGAGCCTTCGGCTTATGCGGGAGCAGTAGGCAAAGTTGTAGAGAAAAGTGGATATAGGATAGATGAGGCTATGTCCAAGAGAATTGCCGAACTAAAGAAACTCTCAAACAGAGCGCAAGACAACTTTGATTCATTGGCTAAAAAGGCAAGAACAAGCCTAGATGATGTTGACATAAAATCAGCCATTGGCGCGGAAAAGAATTTAACCAAATCATTGTATAACCTACAGGTTGTTGAGGGCAGGCTTATCCCCAAGAAACTGTTTGCCGAAACATTGCCAACAATAATTCAAGGCAACTTGCTCTCCCCAATATCTCTTGTCACAAATCTTTGGAGCAATGTAATCAACTCTCCCCTCCGCATGGCAAGCAGGCAGGCCGCATTTGTTACGCAAGAGGTAGGAAGGGCATTCCAAAAGATCGCTGGGAAAGAGGTTGGTCCAAGATTGATTGCCTCTCCAATTGGCGGGATAACCAGAACGCTTGAGGCTGGGAAGGCTGGATTCCGTGGGATTGGAGAAGGACTTGTTGGCGTAAGGAGAGGATTGAGCGCAGAGGGTTTGCTGTCTGGAGAGAAGATTAAGGGATTCAAGCCATTTACAGCGTTCAAGCAGTTCTGGACAGGAGAAGGTCTTGCAAAGCCTATTGAGAAAGGCTTAAAAGGAATCACCACCCAAGCAGTAGATAGGTTAAGGCTTGCCACAGAAGCAACGCTTGGTGTTCCAGCCGAAACAATGCTTCGATTATTGCAACTTGGCGATGCTCCATTCAAAAGAATTGCTCAAGCAAGGTTACTGTCGGAGCAGGCGCAATTGGCTGGCCTAACTGGAAAAGCATTACAAACAGCAGTTCGCCTGCCAACCACACAGCAATTGTCAAAGATAGAGCAAGAGGCAGCAGAGGCAGTGTTCCAACAAGACACGCCACTAACAAGAGCAGCATTGAGCGCGGCAAATCTGTTTGGCATTGGCAATAGATTTGGTCTTGCAAGATTGATTGGAAAGTCAATTATCCCATACGCAAAAACGCCTGCCAATGTTATTGACGAGATGCTTGAGTTTTCGCTTCCGCCATACGCCTTAATGAAGGCTGGTTTTGCAGCCAAATCAAAAGACTATAGAAAGTCTCAGATGCTTATTGGGAAGGCTTTGACAGGAACAGTATTGCTGGGCGCGGCCAAAACACTTTCAGATCAAGGCATCATTGGTGGCAAGCCATCTACATCAGAAAAGATAAGGGATGTGCAATACCAAACCCTTGCTCCAAGGACTATTAACATTTCCGCATTAAACAGGTTTGCAAATGGTGACTCAACAGCAATTGAGCCAGGAGATAGAGTAGTCTCATTGGATAAGATGGGTATTACTGGTGCAATTTTGTCAATTATGAACTCCGCTATGGATGCAACCGAGCAAGGCAAGGATGGATCGTTTGAGTTTACTTCTTTGTTTCCAGAAACGCTTTCATTCGCATTCAACCAAAGCTTCCTAAAGGGAACAAACAGCCTTCTTTCTGCAATGCTGGATGGAAGTGGTGCAACGCTCGATAAATGGATTTCAGATTACTATGGCGTTGTTGCATCAATACCATTTCCTAATACGCTTACGGCAGTTTCCAGGTCTATGCGCGAGACAATGCCCGATAAGTTTCAAATCAAGGATGTTCCAGGTGACGGCGTTGAGAGGATGATTAACATATTCGGGGAGGTGTTGAGCAGAAGACTACCAAGCATGGATGAGGATATGTCTAGGAGAATAGACATCTGGGGAAGGGAAGTTCCGCAGACCCCAGAAGGCGCAGATCCTATTGCTTACAATTTCTTTGACGTAACGAAAGGCCGAGAGATTTCATACGATCCTATTACCCTTGGAATCTACAAGATATTCAAGGCAACGGATGATGGCGATGTTGTACCTCCTAAACCTCTCCGCAATTTCACGCTGGATAATGTTAAGTACAGGCTTGATCCAGAGCTATACGAAGATTACGCAAGGATGCGTGGCAAGGCCAACCGAAGGGTAGCGGAGGCAATGTTTGCCGACAATACTTTCAAGAGAATGAAGGATGAGGAGAAAGTAATTGTTCTTCGCAGTGCCTACGCAAAGGTTGGCGATGATGTTCGCAAGCAGTTCATATCGAAGTATGGGAACAGAATTAAGAGAGGCGAGAAACAATGAAGTTCTCGATTAACCCATCGAAAGATGTTTCTTTGAGAAACGATATGGTGTCCAGGGAGCTTACTGGTACTGGATATGAGGCAGTGCCAGAAGAGGTAAGAAAGATCGCACCGATTGAGAAGGCTAGGGAGTACGCCAGCCAGCCTGTCCAGCCATCCCAACAACAGCCAGCACTTGAATTTGTAGAGGAACCACAAGCTATGCAAACAAAACCAGAACAAAATTCATTACAAACAGCAGCGTTAAAGACGATTGATTGGGAGGCTAGGAAGGACAAGCAGGGCAACGTACAGGTCTATAAGATACCAGCAGGGGATATGGGCGGGAACTTTGAGGTTGCTGGTATTAACGATAAGTACCATCCAGAGGCGTTCAAGACTATCTCATCTCTCCCTGCACAGGATAGGGCGCAAGCAGCAGCCAAGTATGTGACGCAGTACACGCAACCATTCGTATCTAAACTACCCCAAGCTATTCAGCCATTCGCCCAGGATATGGCGTTTAATCGTGGTGCTGGCGGTGCAACTAAATACCTACAGCAAGGACTAAACACGCTGGGTATGAATGTAAAGGTTGACGGCGGGATTGGACCTAAAACATTGGAGGCAATCAACCAAGTCAATCCGAAGGCGTTGATGCAGGCCGCAAGCAAGGCGCAGTTGGAAGATGAGTACAGAATGGCTCAACGCAACCCAGCCAGAAAGAAGTTTATCGGTGGATTAGAAAGCAGAATAAGGAATAGATTGGCTCTATTTGGAGCCTAGTCATCGTCTTCTTTTGCAGAACTAACCCAAACAGCATCTCCATTCATATAGGCCGAACCAGCCTTAATCGTGGCGGAAGTTCCATAAAAGAAATTTCCAGACTTCGATATGAATGTCTCGTCCTTACCAACAACACTTCTACCAGACTTAAAATAGAAACCCTCAGTAGAAATTATAGACCTTCCAGATGAAGAAGAATAAGCCATTCCACCATTCTCAGAAATAACACAACCTCTACCACATGAAAATCCATTCCTCTTTAATACAGCACCAACGAAATCTGCGGCATCGCCGTCATCATCTTCCCCCATCACCGATGCCATCAGCATCGCCGTTACTGCAATCATTGTTATCGCTTTCATGTAAAAACTCTGTACCTTAATTAAAGCCATGTCAAACAAATTATCTTCGCGCCAAGTAGGTGCGGTAGGCGTGGCTAGGGTAACTGGTGCGTTACTGCGGTGCGGGTACAACGTGCTTGCGCCTATAGAAGACTTCTCTGGGTACGATTTGGTTGCGGAGAAAGACGGCAAGTTTTACCGC
>Ga0114966_10003510_pt1 | contig 13742 bp, 16 predicted proteins | sample M_130207_XF_Meta_FD_87029 | JGI IMG/M metagenome (GOLD analysis project Ga0114966, IMG submission 87029) | Freshwater microbial communities from Lake Montjoie, Canada to study carbon cycling - M_130207_XF_MetaG | ecosystem: Environmental > Aquatic > Freshwater > Lake | place: Lake Montjoie... | reverse complement strand
CCTGAACCTGCTGAAAGATGAAATCGACGCAGCCCTACGCGCCAAAAAAGCGGGGCTGTCCGATGCCGCCCTTGATGAGCGTCTGCGCAGCGAATGGCTGGATGTTACCCTGCCCGGCCGCCCGCGCCCGCAAGGCTCGATCCACCCGGTCAGCCAAGTGATGGAAGAGTTGACGGCGATTTTTGGCGACATGGGCTTTGCCGTCGCCGAAGGCCCGCAGATCGAAAGCGACTGGTATAACTTCGATGCGCTGAACATTCCGCCCGAACACCCCGCCCGCCAAGAGCATGACACGTTCTTCATGGCCCGCGCTGCCGATGATGCCCGCCCGCCCCATGTGCTGCGCACCCATACCTCTCCCGTGCAAATTCGCGCGATGACCGCCCAAGGCGCGCCGATCCGCGTGATAGCACCAGGCCGTGTGTACCGCATGGATATGGACCAAACCCACGCGCCGATGTTCCACCAAGTTGAAGGTCTGGCGATTGACCGCAACATTTCAATGGCCAACCTGAAATGGACGCTGGAAGAATTCTGCCGTGCTTTCTTTGAAGTGCCCTCTGTCGAACTGCGCTTTCGGGCCAGCCATTTCCCCTTCACCGAACCCTCGGCCGAGGTGGACATTCGCTGTTCATGGGAAGGCGGGCAGTTGAAAATCGGGCAGGGCGACTCTTGGCTGGAAATTCTAGGCTCCGGCATGGTGCACCCCAAGGTTTTGACCGCTGCTGGCGTTGACCCTGTAAAATGGCAAGGATTTGCCTTTGGAATGGGCATAGATCGCATCGCGATGTTGAAATATGGCATTCCTGACCTGCGCGCCTTTTTTGAATCCGATCTGCGCTGGCTGCGCCACTACGGCTTTGCCGCCCTAGATATGCCCGATTTGCCCGGCGGCTTGTCGTCTTGACCGCAGGCTTGGCCGTTTGCGGCCCCTGCACCCTGCTTATCCCCAGCCCTGCACCGCGCACCCGCGCACAGGGTTTCCTGCCCCGGAGGCTGTTATGAAGTTCACCCTGTCTTGGCTAAAGGATCACCTTGACACATCCGCTTCGCTGGATGTCTTGACCGAGGCGTTGACCGACCTTGGGCTAGAGGTTGAAGAGGTGGTGAACCCCGCAGCCAAGCTGGCCCCCTTTACCTTGGCCAAGATCATCCACGCAGAAAAGCATCCCGATGCCGACAAACTGCGCGTTTGCCGCGTGCTGACGGATGAAGGCGAAAAGCAAATCGTCTGCGGCGCACCGAACGCGCGCGAAGGCATCACGGTCGTGCTGTGCAAACCGGGCGATTATGTGCCGGGCATCGACGTGACCTTGGGCGTGGGCAAAATTCGCGGCGTGGAAAGCCACGGGATGATGGCGTCAGAACGCGAGTTGGAACTGTCTGACGAGCATAACGGGATCATCGAACTGCCCTCGGGCGCGATTGGGGACCGCTTTGTTGATTGGCTGGCCATCAACCGCCCCGCCACGGTTGATCCGATGATCCACATCAAAATCACCCCCAACCGCCCCGATGCCTTGGCCGTGCGCGGCGTGGCGCGTGACCTTGCAGCACGGGGCTTGGGCGTGCTGAAACCGCTTGCGGCGGCTGTGATCAAAGGCGGCTTCCCCTCGCCCATCGGTGTTGCGATTGACGCTGACCTTAAGGCCAAAGGCTGCCCGCATTTCGCGGGTCGCACGATCACAGGCGTTAAAAACGGCCCCTCGCCCGATTGGCTGCAACAGCGATTGAAGGCCATTGGCCTGCGCCCGATTTCGGCGCTGGTCGATGTGACGAACTACTTCACCTTCGGCCTAAACCGCCCGCTGCACGTCTTTGACGCGGGCAAGGTCAAAGGCACGCTGCGCATTCATGCGGTGGCAGGCGGGGAAGAGTTTTTGGCGCTTGATGGTAAAACCTACACCCTGCGCCCCGGCATGATGGCGATTTCGGATGACGCAGGCGTGGAATCGCTGGCTGGCATTATGGGCGGCGAAGTGTCGGGTTGTAGTGACGCGACGACAGATGTCTTCCTAGAAAGCGCCTTTTGGGACCCGATCACCATCGCCGCCACCGGCCGTGCGCTGAAGATCAACTCTGACGCGCGCTACCGCTTTGAGCGTGGCGTTGATCCGGCCTTTACGCTGGCGGGGCTAGACCTTGCGACACAGATGATCTTGGACCTGTGCGGTGGGCAAGCATCAGATGTGGTGCAAGACGGTTCCGCGCTGGATGTCAGCCGCGCCTACAAGCTAGACCCAGCGCGCCTGATTTCGCTGGTGGGGATGGATATTCCCGAAGCGGTGCAGCGCAAGACTTTGGAAGATCTGGGCTTTACCCTGAACGGCGATATGGCCACCCCGCCCACATGGCGGCCAGATGTTTTGGGCGAGGCTGATCTGGTCGAGGAAGTGGCGCGTATCGCCTCGCTCACCAAACTGCAAGGCCGCCCCCTGCCCCGTGTGAACACGGGCGTGCCGCGCCCCATTTTGACGGCCTTGCAAGTCAAAGAGCGCACAGCGCGCCGCACGATTGCGGCGTTGGGCTATAATGAATGCGTGACTTACAGTTTCATTGATGCCGAAGCTGCCCGCCTGTTTGGTGGTGGGGCCGATGCAGTGCGGATCGAAAACCCGATCTCGTCCGAGATGACCCATATGCGCCCCGACCTGTTGCCCGGCCTGCTGCGCGCAGCCGCACGCAACCAAGCGCGCGGCTTTGGCGATATGGCGCTGTTCGAAGTGGGCCCAACCTTCACCGGTGGCGAACCGGGCGAGCAAAGCTTGCTGGCCTCTGGCCTGTTGATCGGCTTTGTTGCCCCGCGCGACCCCTTTGGCTCGCGCCGCGCGGTTGATGTGTTTGATGCCAAGGCCGATGCCGAAGCGGTGCTGGCGGCCCTTGGTGCGCCCGCACGGGTGCAAATCTCGCGCAAGGTGGCCGATTGGTGGCACCCCGGTCGGTCGGGGGCGATTGGCCTTGGGCCGAATGTCTTGGCGACTTTTGGCGAGGTGCATCCGCGCGTCTTGCAAGCTATGGGCGTCAAAGGCCCGGCTGTGGCCTTTAGCGTGGCCATCGCCGCCGTGCCAGAACCCAAAGCCAAAACCCCCACCCGCGCCGCGCTGACCCTGTCAGACCTGCAAGCGGTGGACCGCGATTTTGCCTTTGTCGTCGATGCCAAAGTCGAAGCCCTGACTGCCGTGAACGCCGCCCTTGGCGCTGACAAAGCGCTGATCGACAGCGTGCGGGTGTTTGATCAGTTTACCGGCGAAAAGGCCGAAGCACAGATGGGCGTGGGCAAGAAAAGCATCGCCCTCACAGTGCGCCTGCAACCGACAGAAAAAACCCTAACCGATGCCGAGATCGAGGCTGTGTCAGGCAAGATCGTCGACAAAGTCAGCAAAGCCACCGGCGGAACACTGCGCAGCTGATAAGGCGGCAAAGGACAAGGGGATAAGGGGCCGTCCCTTTCACTGAGGTAAAAACACGCCACAGGAGGAATGTGAAATCCCCCTGCTTGCTGTGGTAGGGTTTTTACGGCTTGCGCCCAAACAGGCGGGCGAACCAGCCACGCGTTCGATCACGGGCCTCTTGCACATCGGCCACGGCGGGGTCGACGACCCTTTCCCAAAACTGCAGCCACATCCGGCGTGCCAGCAGCGCGGCAGCGGCCAAAAGCACCAAGATGATCACATTCAGCCAAGGGAAAGCCGTATAATCGGGGCCTGAGACCGCCGCGATACGCACGGCGTTGGGATAGATCGACAGGATCGGAATGCGCCAGCCGTAATGGGTGATCTGCACCCATTTCGGTGCTGCATCGGTCGATTGATAGTTCGCTGCCGCCGCCTGTAGGCTGGAACTGTCATATTTGAAATAGGGCGGCCAGATCCAGCCGGTGTCTTCGTTGCGAAAGACCGTGCCGGTGCTGCCATCGGGATGGGCGGTGTAGATCAGGCGCACATAGCGGTTGGTGGTGGATTCTGCCGTGCCAGAATCGGGCGAGGCATAGAAATACTTGTTCACCCAACTGACGGTCGTCTGCCGGTTATCCAACCCCGTGATCCGCACCACATCGTGCTGCGGCAAGTTGTAATGCAGCAGCCCCACCACGATCAGCGCCAAAAATCCCCAGATCGCCCATTTCACCTTGCGCATAGCAATGTCCTTAACTGTGGTTCACGACATAGGCGATGGCGACAATAAGCACCACCGGAACAACATAGACCAACCGAAGCGCCCTTTTGCGCAGCGAATGGTCGTAGGTGGCCATGCCTTGGCGCACGAAATCCTCGCGCAACCCGTCCGCGCCACCCGCATCAAAGCGGTTTTCCAGATCTTCGCGGTAAACCGAGCGGAAATAGACCGACAAAAGCCCGTAAAGCACTGTCACAGCGATGAACCCGCCGATCAGAAGTTGCAGCATGCCACGCTCCTTGTGCAGGCTTTGCAGGTAAGCATGACCTTGACCGCCGTCAAGGCGCGGGTGTCACGGCCATGTTGTCAATCAGGCGCACGCCGCCAATCCATGCCGCCACCAGCAGGCGCAGGGGGCGCTTAGGATCGGTGCTGGGCTGCATCGTTTCGCCGTCATGCAGGGCCAGATATTCAACCTGATCAAAGCCTGCTTGCATCAAGGCGGCGATGGCGGTTTTGATCGCTGTATCAGCTTGCCCACCCGAACTGACAGCCGCCGCCACCGATTTCATGGCGCCAAAAAGCGCCGGCGCTGCGGCGCGGGCGGGCGCGGGAAGGCGCGCGTTGCGAGACGACATTGCCAGCCCATCCGCCTCGCGCAGCGTGGCACAGGCAATCACCTCGACCTTTACATTCAGATCGGCCACCATCCGGCGCACGACTTGCAACTGCTGCCAATCTTTCTCGCCAAAATAGGCGCGATCGGCTTGGGTCATCCCAAACAGCTTTGCCACCACGGTTGCCACGCCCGCAAAATGCCCCGGCCGAAGCGCACCTTCCAGCGGGTCTGCCACGCCAGAGACACTGATTTGGCTGGCAAAGCCTGTGGGGTAAACCTGATCAGGCGGCGGCGCGAAGATCACATCTACCCCCAAGGGCGCGAGAAGGGCTGCATCGGCAGCCTCGGTTCTTGGGTAAGAGGCCAGATCTTGGGCCGAGCTGAACTGAGTGGGGTTGACGAAAATCGTCACGATCACCCGATCACAGGCGGCACGGGCGGCGCGCACAAGGCTTAGGTGGCCTGCGTGCAAAGCGCCCATCGTGGGCACAAGGCCCACGGTTTGCCCGGCAGCCTTCCACCCAGCAACGTGCTGGCGCAGATCGGCAACCGTATGGATCAGATTGGTCAAGCGGCAGGCCCCGATGCGGTGTCGCTATAGCCATGTTCGGGCGCAGGAAAGCGGCGGGCTCGCACGTCTGCCGCATAGGCTGCAATGGCGGCGTCGGCAGTTTTGCCCAATTCGGCATAGCGATGCACAAATCTGGGGCGAAATTCGGTGAATGTGCCCAGCATATCATCGACCACCAGCACCTGACCGTCGCAATCCACCCCAGCGCCGATGCCAATGGTGGGGATGGACAGCGCCTGCGTCAGGCGGCCTGCCAGACTGGCTGGCACCTTTTCCAGCACCACGGCAAAGGCACCCGCAGCCTCAACCGCAAGGCCGTCCTGCAACACACGTTCCGCCTCGGCCTCACGGCCCACGACTTTGTAGCCGCCCAAGGTGTTCACTGCCTGTGGCGTCAGACCAATATGCGCCATCACAGGCACGCCGCGCTGGGTCAGAAAGGCAATCGTCTCGGCCATGCGCGCGCCACCCTCTAGCTTCACGGCGGCGGCTCCGGTTTCTACCATCAAGCGCGCGGCATTGGCAAAGGCTTGGGCGGGGCTTTCTTCATAGCTGCCAAAGGGCATATCGATCACGGCCATGGCGCGCTGCAACCCGCGCGCGACGGCACGGCCATGCAAGATCATCATCTCCATCGTCACGCCGAGGGTAGAGGGCAGTCCATGCAGCACCATGCCCACCGAATCGCCCACCAAAGCGATGTCGCAATGCGCATCAACCAGCCGCGCCATAGGGGTGGTATAGGCCGTCAGCACAACCAAGGGCGCTTGCCCCTTGCGGGCCCGAATGTCGGGCGGCAGCACGGGGCGGCGCGCCCCTTGTGCTGTGGATGGTGTCGCGCTCATCTTTCACGCCCCCAAGCTTCACTGGGTTGCACTATGGACACGGTTTGCCGCCCGCCGCAAGAATCTTGCGCTGCGTTGCGGCGCAAAGGTGGCTTGACCTGACCGCAAGCCTGGGGCGCAATGGGGGCAGAAAAGGAGAGCCCATGACCCACCCGACCCTTATCAAAGTCATCCGCGATGGCATCACCCCCGAAATCAGCCGCCCCGGCCCTGAACGCCTGATCTCTGGCGACCCTGTGCATACAACGTGGAGCATAGAAGACACCGGCACCTTGTTTGCGGGCCTGTGGCATTCCACCAAGGGACTGTGGCGCACGCGCTACACGGAATGGGAATATGTGCATATTCTGGAAGGCCATTCGATCTTGACCGATTCAGCAGGGCAAATCACCCACCTGAAAGCGGGCGACAGTTATATCTTGCGGCCGGGCTTTGCTGGCACTTGGGAAGTGGTGGAGCCGACGCTGAAAGACTACGTGATCGTGGCCTAAAGCCCAAGGGCGGGCGGCTTAATTGCCGCCCGCAGCCTGCGCTTGGCGTCGAGCCGCCTCTTCCTCGGCGCGCGCTGCGGCGTGATAGGCGGCAAGGGCTGGGTTCGCAGCCTCTGCCGCTGCGAGGGCCGCAGCGTCTTGGAGCTTTATGGCCTGATTCTCGGGCGTGTCGGGCACGGCGCGGCCGTAGGCGTCTTCCATATAGGGGCCTTCCAGCGCCAGACTTTCGTCATAGCTGCGCACCTTTACCTTGGCGCCCATTTTGACACGGCCGTAAAGATCAATCGCATCTTGGTTATACAACCGGATACACCCGGCCGAGGTGGCATGGCCTATCGAGTTGTTGTCGATTGTGCCATGAATACGGAAGTTGCTGTCTTTTCCGTTGCGATACAAATACATCGCCCGTGACCCAAGCGGGTTGTCCAACCCACCCGACATGCCACCCGCAAATTCCATGTATAGGTCAGGTCGGGTTTTCACCATATTGGCCGTGGGCGTCCAAGAGGGCCACTTTTCCATCCGCCCAATGACACCTGCGCCTTTGAAAGACAGGCCTTCACGGCCAACTGCGATGCCGTAGCGGGTTGCCATGCCACCCTCTTGCACAAGGTAAAGCTTGCGCGCAAACGGATCGACCACGACGTTGCCGGCCTTTTCTTCGCCAGTATAGATCACCTCGATGCGTTGGTAGCCGTCGGCCATTAGGCGCGGATCAACGGCTGCAATTTGAAACCCGCCGTCTTCCATGGCTTCGTAACCGGGCAAAGGAGGCGGTGGTTCCAGCGGTTCAGGCGTTTTTGGGGCACAGGCGGCCAGCATGGTCACAAGAGCCAAAGCGGCGCATTGGGCGAAGAGTTTGATCACGAGCATTCATCCGGCGGTTCAATTGTTCGGTTTTCACCAAGCGCCTTACGCCGTTTGTGTCAAGCCTTTGTTACAATTCTGGCCCCAGCACCAAGACAAAACACAAGCAACAGCCTTATTCTAAGGGGCGGGCAGCACTTATCAGCATAATGGGAATGCCGTCACGAATGGGAAAGGCCAATTGCGCCTGATCAGAAATCAATTCCTGATTGCTCGGATCATAGCGCAAGACCGACTCGGTCCGCGGGCAAACCAGCGCTTCCAACATACGCCGATCTGTGGCGGTGGTAGGTGCGATAAAGCTATCGTCTTGGGTCATTGCAGCACATCATCGGCGCTGCTGCCCGATTGCAAAGAAAAGGCGATCAGCGTTTCCAGAACACGGCAGCGATCACTGAGCGTGCGCGCTTCAAGCAGGGCTTGTTTTTCTTCGGGGGCAAAGGGGCACAAAATCGACAGAGCATTCACCAGCAATTCATCTTCGGCCTCTTTGAGCGATGACCAATCCACCCCCAAATTGCGCTGCTTGAAATAGCGGGCCAGTTTGTCCATGAAATCGTCGCGGCGTAAATCGGTTTGCGTTTCTTCCGCCCGCAAATCATCACAAAAATCCGCCCACGCGACTTTGCAGCGACGATAGGGCACAAAACCCGCCACCTCCGACTCCACCCGAAAGCGGGAAATCCCAGCGAGCGTGACCATGTAACGGCCATCATCCGTTTCGGAAAAAGAACTGATCCGCCCCGCACAGCCCACCGATGACAGCACGGGCGCCCCACCTTGGCCCGCGCGCGGCTGGATCATGCCGATCATGCGGTGATCGGATTTCAAGCAATCCTCGATCATCGCGAGATACCGCGGTTCAAAGATATGCAGCGGCAACCGCGAGCGCGGCAGCAAAATGGCACCGGGCAGCGGAAAGACCGCAATCGTATCAGGCAGGTCGGCAATGTGTTTCATGGTTGAACACCTAGTGCGCGCCCCGGCCTTGGCAAAGGGTCAGACGAAGATCATCGAAGATAGTCGGCGACGGCCCGCCAAAACCAGCGGGTCTTGCGGCTTAAGCGCGCCAAACAGGATGAAAAGTTGGGCTTTGGCGGCCCCGTCGTTCCACTCGCGGTCAAGCTTGAACAGGTCCAGCAGCAGATCAATCGCCTCGGCCACGTTGTCTTCGGCATGAAGGGCTGTTGCCAGATCGAACATAACTTGCCGGTTGGCAGGATCGCGGGCCAAAGCCGCGCGCAGGTCTTGCACGGGGCCGGCATTGGCCGCCTGACGCGCCAGTTCAATCTGCGCGCGGGCCGAGGCGAGTTCGGGCGCATTGGCAATCTTTGCCGGCGCGGCATCGGCCAAAGCTTCGGCCTTGTCGATGTCACCAATCGCCAAATAGGCGCGAATCAGGCCGGCATAGGCCAAGGCATTCTCAGGCTCTTCGGCCAAGATAGCCGCAAAGGTTTCGGCGGCATCGGCCGCAGCGCCTTCTGCAAGCATTTCTTCGGCAGCATGCAAAGCTTCCGCCAAGCCGCCATCTGCGCCACCGCCCATGGCGGACAGGGTGTCCACGAATTTCTTGATCTCTGATCCAGGAATGGCGCCTTGAAAGCCATCAACCGGCTTGCCTTGCCAAAAGGCATAAACGGTCGGGATCGACTGAATGCGCAACTGCCCTGCCAAACCCTGCGCTTTATCGACGTCGATCTTGACCATTTTGACAGCGCCCTTGGCCCCCTTGACCGCCGCCTCAAGGGCTGGGCCAAGCGTCTTGCAAGGGCCACACCACGGCGCCCAAAAGTCGACGATGACCGGCACAGTCATGCTTTGATCAATCACGTCTTGCATAAACGTGGCTTCTGACCCGTCTTTGATCAGATCGATCGATGGGGCGGCAGGGGTGGGTTGGGCGGTTCCGAACATGGCATCCTCATGCGGCGAAAACTTTCCCTCTATATGCGCACAGGCAAGGGAAAGTCCAAGAGGTTAGGAACAGTTTGATAAAGTCCTTGGCAAAAGAGGGGGCGTATGGCAAAAGATTTGCATGCAACTTGAAAAAACTTTGATCCGTGATGTTCTTATCCTGATACCCGCGCGATTTGGCGATGCGCGGGGGTGGTTCAGCGAAACATTCAACGCCGTCCGCTTTGCTGAAGCGGGGCTGGGTATGGATTGGGTACAAGACAACCATTCGATGTCGGCCACCGCAGGTACTTTGCGCGGGCTGCATTATCAGCGCCCACCCCATGCCCAAGATAAGCTGGTGCGCTGCACGCGCGGGGCCATTTTCGATGTGGCGGTGGATGTGCGTCGCGGATCGCCTACTTACGGAAAATGGGTCGGGGCTGACCTAACCCCCGACAATGGCAAACAACTTTTCGTGCCTAAGGGCTGCCTGCACGGCTTTGTCACGCGCTTGGCCGATACCGAAGTGCAGTATAAATGCTCTGATCTATACGCGCCCGATTGTGATGGCGGGGTGCGCTGGAACGACCCGACGCTCGCAATTGATTGGGGCGTGGCAGAGCCTGTTTTGTCGGCCAAAGATCAGGGGGCCCCGCTGTTTGCGGGCTGGGAAAGCCCATTTGAGTGGAGCGGTTCATGAAAGTGTTGGTCACAGGCGGTGCGGGGTTCATAGGCTCTGCCGTGGTGCGTTTGGCTGTGGCGCAGGGGCATGAGGTGATCAACCTTGATGCGCTGACCTATGCAGCCAATTTGGAAAATCTAAATTCCGTTGCCCATTCCCCTCTTTACATATTCGCACAATCTGACATCCGCGACCGCGCCAGCCTTGATCACGTTTTTGGCACGCATAACCCTGATATGGTTATGCACTTAGCTGCTGAAAGCCATGTGGATAGATCCATCGATGCACCCGCAGACTTTATAGAAACCAACATAACAGGCACTTTCAACCTTTTGGAAGCCGCGCGCGCCCATTGGATCCGGCGGGGCAAGCCCGAGAGCTTTCGCTTCCACCATATCTCGACGGACGAGGTCTTCGGGTCTTTGGGGCCAACCGGAAAGTTCACCGAAACCACGCCGTATGACCCGCGCAGCCCCTATTCGGCCAGCAAAGCTGCCAGCGACCATTTGGTGCGCGCTTGGGGGGAAACCTACGGGCTTCCGGTGATCATCACCAATTGTTCCAACAACTACGGGCCCTATCATTTTCCCGAAAAGTTGATCCCCGTCGTGATCTTGAATGCGCTGCACGGGCAGCCCATTCCGGTCTACGGCGCGGGCAAAAACATCCGCGACTGGCTTTATGTCGAAGATCATGCCGCTGCCCTGCTGACCGTAGTGACCCAAGGTCAAGTTGGCCGCACCTATGCCATTGGCGGTCAGAACGAGGCGCGTAATATTGATCTGGTGCGGATGATTTGCACGCTGATGGATGAAATGCACCCCTCTGGCGCACCCCATGCGCGGTTGATCACCTTTGTGACCGACCGCCCGGGGCATGATGCGCGCTATGCGATTGACCCATCCCGAATCGAGGCGGAATTGGGGTGGAAGCCCTCGGTCACTTTGGAAGAGGGTCTGCGTAAAACTGTGCGCTGGTATCTGGACAATGAACCGTGGTGGCAACCCTTGCTGGCCCGCCATGGGGTTGGAAAGCGTTTGGGAACAGCGGGATGAGCAGTTGCAACCTGTGAACAGCGCCTTGACGGACAAGACGGGCCTTTCGGCCATTCAAAGGATGGGGGCCTAAATGCGTCTGTTGGTATTTGGCCAAAGCGGACAAGTGGCGCAGGAATTGGCCCGCCGTTTGCCTCAAGGCATCAGCGCGCGGTTTCTGGGCCGCGATCAGGCGGATCTGTCCGATCCAGCCGCTTGCGCCGCAGCGATCGGCGATTGCGATGCCGTCATCAATGCCGCAGCCTATACGGCCGTGGACAAGGCCCAGACTGACGAGGCCGCAGCGCTGGCGGTGAACGCAACAGCCCCTGCCGCAATTGCCGCGCGCTGTGCCGCTTTGGATATTCCCTTTTTGCACCTGTCCACCGACTATGTCTTTGACGGCGCGGGAACCCTGCCCTTTGCCCCCAACCACCCCACTGGCCCGCAAAACGCCTATGGTCGAACCAAACTGGCCGGAGAGAAGGGCATTCGCGCCGCAAGCGAGCGTCATCTGATCTTGCGCACGTCTTGGGTGGTGTCGGCACATGGCAGCAATTTTGTCAAAACCATGCTGCGCTTGGGCGGCACGCGCGACAGTTTGGCCGTGGTGGCCGATCAGATCGGCGGCCCAACCCCTGGGGCAGATATCGCGGATGCGCTGCTGGTGGCAGCAAAGGCTATGGTTGATGGCGCTCACGGCGGCACGCATCACTTTGCGGGCGCACCGGATGTGTCATGGGCGGGCTTTGCGCGCGCGATCATGGCGCAAGCCGAGTTGGCCTGCCAGATCACCGATATTTCAACATCGGCCTATCCCACGCCTGCGGCAAGGCCACTAAACTCTCGGCTGGACTGCAGCGCGTTTGAGGCAGAGTTTGGCGTGACGCGCCCCGATTGGCGGCGAGGTTTAAGCGTGATTTTACAAGAGCTTTCCGCATGACACGCAAAGGCATCATTCTGGCGGGCGGTTCAGGATCACGGCTTTGGCCCATCACAATGGGCGTTTCCAAGCAATTGTTGCCGATCTATGACAAGCCGATGGTCTATTACCCGCTGTCGGTGCTGATGCTAGCGGGCATCCGCGAGATTGCGCTGATTTCCACCCCCGAGGATCAGCCCGCCTTCATCCGCCTGCTGGGCGATGGGTCGCAATGGGGGCTATCCATCACCTACATCGTCCAACCCTAACACGATGGTTTGGCACAAGCCTATCTGCTGGCTGAGGAGTTCTTAGCGGGCAGCCCATCGGTTATGGTGTTGGGCGACAACATCTTTTTCGGCCACGGCCTGCCAGAAGTGCTGGCCGCGGCCTTAGAAAGGCCCATCGGTGGCACGGTGTTTGGCTACCGCGTTGCAGACCCCGAACGATACGGCGTGGTGCAGTTCGATGCCGATGGCAGGGTGCTTCAGATCATCGAAAAGCCCAAAGTGCCGCCGTCAAACTTTGCGGTGACGGGCCTGTATTTCCTTGATGGCACGGCGCCGACGCGGGCGAAAACCATCCGACCTTCCTCACGCGGAGAGTTAGAGATTGTCGATCTTTTGGCAACCTATCTGGCCGAAGGCACTCTGAGCGTGCAGAAAATGGGGCGCGGCTTTGCTTGGCTGGATACCGGCACCCATGGCAGTCTCTTGGACGCTGGTAATTTCGTGCGCACCCTACAAGCGCGTCAAGGGCTGCAGGTGGGTTGCCCAGATGAAATCGCCTATCATGCCGGATGGATCGACGGCCCAGCGCTCGCCGCGCGCGCCGCGATCTTTGGCAAGAACGACTATGGGCAGTATTTGCTCAGCGTTCTGAACGACAAAGACTGAATCAGGCGGCCTTTGGCCTGCGGATTTTATCTGCGGCTTCCACCACCAAGGGCCGCAGACCCTGACCACCGCCGTCCAGCACCTCGAACAGGTGCTTGCGCATACGGGGTTCCCAAAAGTCGTTGATATGGCTGGTCAATCCCGCCAAACCTTCGGCATGGGGCTTGGATTCCATGAATTTCGCGATCTGGTTGGCCATGTAGATCAGCTTGGTATAGGCGTCATGCGACATGGGTGTCTCCTGCGCTAAGGCCACCGGACAGGCGGCTTTCATGGGTGAAAACTTCAAAACGGTCGGGACGGGCAAGGCCGATTAAGGTGATGCCTGCGGTATCTGCCATGCTCACAGCGCGCACGGTGGGCGCAGACACGGCGATCAGCACCGGCGCGCCCAAGGCTGCAACCTTTTGCACCATGTCGATAGAGACGCGAGAGGTCAGCACCACAGCGCCCGCAGAATGCGCTGCCCCTCGCACCATGTCGCCCACCAACTTATCCAGCGCGTTGTGGCGGCCCACATCTTCGCGCACGGACAGCAGCGCACCGTTCCAAAACCCTGCTGCATGGACCGCGCGGGTGGCATCGTGCAGCGGTTGCGCGCCGGGCAGCGCAGCTATCGCGGCACGCACCTGCGCGGGGGTGATTTGGAACGCAGTCGTGACAGGGGGCATCTCGCGCATCGCTTCTTCCAGCGAATCAATGCCACACAATCCACAGCCCACCGGCCCCGCCATCGTGCGGCGGCGCTTGGCCAAGCGGGCTTCGGCCTGGGGCGTGACCCATATTTGCACATCGATGCCCTT
>Ga0114966_10003508_pt1 | contig 13754 bp, 9 predicted proteins | sample M_130207_XF_Meta_FD_87029 | JGI IMG/M metagenome (GOLD analysis project Ga0114966, IMG submission 87029) | Freshwater microbial communities from Lake Montjoie, Canada to study carbon cycling - M_130207_XF_MetaG | ecosystem: Environmental > Aquatic > Freshwater > Lake | place: Lake Montjoie... | reverse complement strand
AGGTTTTGAGGATGAGGGGGGTGTTCGGAGTTGGTTCCGGAGACCGGTTCCACTGGGGGGGTGTTGCTATTGCTGCCTTGGCGTTTACTTCTACCTTGGCTACTCCGCTCAGGCACTCGCCACTCGAATTACTCGCCCTGAGCTGATAACGCCGCACGCAAACTGTTTTAGTGTCTACAACGAGATCAACGCCCGTTTTGTTTGGCAGAGGTACAACCTCCTTGGTCATTACCTCCATCCATTGATACTCCGGGGTTGGACACCCCGTAGCCTTCGCGTTCAAAATTAGTTCATCTCCCACCGTGCGTTGGGAATCTGGTACGGGCTGCTCAACAAACTTCGGAGCAATTCGTCCATTCTTAGCGAATTTTTTTTGATCCTCCGTGAGGTCCGAGGGTGGGACGACCTCCTTCAGGCTTATATAAGCTCCCTCTGCGAACCGACTCTTTGCAGGATTGTCTTGATGAAAGCAGCACCAGCGGAAGTCGGCTTGGTTGTCCTGTTCTTGTAAGGAGGTTGTGAAGAAATATCGCCAAGCAGTGGCTCGAAAATTCCGACCGCCATCGCGCACCTCCAACAAGGCGGTGCTCTCGGCGAACATCGCAAGAATCGTATCTTCTAGGACGCCGTCCACCTGAAACGCAAGACCGGAACGCGAGGCTTCGAGGATCGCGTAGCCCTTGATGGCGTCGCCGGTTTCTTTCTCCCAAGTAGCCGCCTCCCCAGAAGGTTTCGTCTCCTTACTGAATTTGATTGAGTCCCAAATTTCGTTTTCGTTCTTGAGCAACTCCGGATGCCGTTCTGGTCCCCAAGAGTTTTTAAAACCCTCCCAATCACGGAGGATTATGGCTGGGCACTTGTATTTCAGAATTTCATCCGAAGTAAACACCAGATGATGCGCGATAAAATTGGTGCGCCCAGTGAAATCTAGTCCTGAATCGGCAATCCGGCTTAGGACATAAAAAGAATCGGAGCGGATTCGAACCTCGCGGTAGGAATAAATTGGGCGGTTGGTTCCACCGGTCAACGAAAGATGCGTGTAATAGCTCAGTTGCTCCAACCGAAGCATCAGCGATTCACCCATCGACTCGCTGCGAGCCACCGTGCAATGGCCCGAACGCCCGGGAACCAATCCGCCTGGCGCGCTGGTGTAGATGAGTTGCTGTGGCATAAGTAATTGGTGAGAGCGTTAGGCGTGCATGGTATCCAAGGCTCGATTTAAGTTTATTTCTTTTTGGAACTGTTGTTTTTCTCGGAATCCCGTGGGCCAGTGCCTGAAAGGAGGGAAGGAACCACTTGTGAAAGAATCCAGAGTAACGGCGTTTCGACTCGGATAGGCTTGAGCTGTTTGCGATCGGGAGCATATTCGCCGGGGCCAATTTTTAGGGGAGTGTGCCCAAAGGAACTGGTCGCGAAATACATAATGTTTGAACTCAACAATTCGGCGTTCGCCACTAAGGCGGGACAAAGACTAATCAGGAGCTTGCGGATAACTTTGGAATTCCATTCCGTTGTGCTTTCGTCGCGCAAAGGCGTTGCGTTAAGCAACTGAATCCATGTGTCGCATTTGCCAACCACAAAGGCGACGGGAGTATTGGGAGTTTCATCCGGTCGAAGATTTCGGATGGCCTGGATACGTACGCGCATTTCTGCAAGAATGATGTCTTGTTGATCCACGACGGGCTTCTCGAATTGCGCTGGTTGGTCTTTGATGTTTTGACTGTCGGGAAGCGAGATGTGATGCCCCATGGGGCGATCTAGATTGTCGGTAATGGCAATGCGAAACTCAGGGCTGTTCAAGGGGTCGAAAAGAAAGATGATGCCCGCAGCACTGGCCACATGCTGCGCGCCCGGTTGCTCAACAATGTTGACCCCGGGTTGAAAGTGCTCGCCCGCATTGTCATAAAAAATTAGGGCGTGTTTCTGCGACTTGTCGCTCGGGGTGAGGGTGTAAACAAAAGGTTTAGGGAGCGCGACCATTCGACCCTGCCGCGGCAGTCTTTCGTACATCTCACCTTCGAAGACTGTTTTAGCTAGTTTCGCCTGAGAACTGCTTTGACCGCCGAAGAGCGCGTTTCGCATACTGTTCAGCGGCGCATTCGCTGTTGGATCGCTGTCCGTAAATGTCACGCCGTATTTTTGAAAAATCAGGCCGGGAAAAACCTTCATCATCACAGCGAGGAAATAAGATTTGCCCGCGCTTTGATCGCCGACGAGCGAAATAATATGGTGCTTGATGTCGAGAAACCCCAGTGGCAATTTTCGTCGGCAGTGGGGACAAGCGATGTCAAAAGCGGCAAGTCCCATAGCGTCCAGTGCCTGGCCAGCATTGTTGAATCGGGTCGCGAAAAACCTCTGTTGGGCATCCTTGCCGAGCACCGCATCCCCACGGAGTGAGTCATGCGCCGCGATGTGCATCATCTCGCCGCTGTTAAATCGCTCCCAGCAAACGGGACAGGTGAAGTTTCCACTCGAGGCCGGGCGGCCACCTGACGAACCAGCAGGTGGAGGAGGGGGGCCGGACGCTTTCGGGGGTTGCGGGATACGAAAATCAGTGCCGCAACTAGGGCAGTCGACCGAGCTCCCAGCACTCTCCAACTCAGCCTTCAACCTCTGATTACACTTAGGACAGTTAAAACGAAAATCCATAACGCGCTTCCCCGTGAGGAGCCTTCAAAAACATAAGATTTCTCTTAGGGTAGATAAAGCTACTAGTTAGGCAATGCAAATATGTTTCGATGGGGCCTTGTCTTGTCGCCTTGTCATCGCATCAATTCACGATCCAATTTGCTGAGTTGCTGATATGCAACATCTTTTAAATGCTACGATGGATTTATGACTTGCGATAATAGCTACCGAAGAGCATGTCCAAACATTGGATAGTGCGGAAACCAATCTGGAGTATTCACAACAATTTCATCGGAGGCATTCGAGTGGAAAAAAACAGAATCAGCAGCCTATCGTGAATGAGTGGTGTGCGAACGAGGAGATAACCCACACAGATTCGTAAAACCCATATCTGGAGTCAGGAACTCATCCACTACGAGAACCGATTAGACAACTTTGTGCTATGAATCAAATACGGATTAGGTGCGGTTGGGGGTTGACCGTTGGCGCATTTGGATTATGGTTTCGGAAGTCACCCATTAAATTAAAGCGTTTTATGCAAGAAAAACAGAGCCAACCCGTTTCCGGCGCGAATACGCGCCGGGACTTTATCAAGCAGACCGCGACCGCTGCCGCTGCCGTCGCCGCTGTAAACATGTTTAAAACCCCTGTTTATGGCCAAAACAAAGCTCCTTCGCCTGGCCGTGTGATCGGTGCGAATGATCGTATTACCGTTGGTTTTATCGGAGTCGGAGGTCAGGGAATGGCCCACGTTCGCTCCCAGAAAAATGATGCTGCGGCTAATAATGTTGAACTGGTCGCCGCGTGTGATGTGTGGCAGAACCGGATTAACTCCACCAAGGCTTACATCGGGGGTAAATGTGAAGGTTTCGACGATTATCGCAGATTATTGGAGCGTAAGGATATCGACGCCGTCACGATTGCTACGGTGGATCACTGGCATACCAAATGTTCGTTGGACGCGATTCAAGCGGGCAAACACATTTACGTTGAGAAACCGATGACTCGGTATTTGGGTGAGGCTTTCCAAATTCACGATGCAGTCAAAAACAGTAAAATCGTTTTCCAAGTTGGCTCACAGGGTTGTTCGGATGCGAAATGGCACAAAGCTGCTGAAATGATCAGGGCTGGTAAGATCGGCCAGTTGGTGATGGCCCAAGGGTCTTACCCACGTAATAATCCTAAGGGCGAATGGAATTACAAGATTGACCCGGACGCGAAAGCCGAGAACTTGGATTGGAAGAACTGGTTAGGTCCCGTTCACAAAAAAATCTCGTTCAACGCGGACCATTACTTCCGTTGGCGTAAGTATTACCCCTATTGTGGTGGTCTGCTTGGGGATCTTTTCCCTCACCGTTTGCATCCTTACATGCTTGCTTCGGGCAATCCTGAATACCCAACTCGTGTCGTGAGCATCGCGACGAAGCGAGTGCATAGCGACAAGAATACACCGGGGACTCCGGAACGTGATGTGCCAGAGCATGTTGAATTGTTGGCAGAGTTTCCAAGCGGGTTGACGCTTGTGATGATCTCGAGCACCGTTTGCGAATCGGGTTTGATCGAACAGATCAACGGACACAAAGGAACCCTTTATATGTCCGGTAACCGAGTGGAACTCAAACCTGAGCGTCAGTTTGCTGAGGAGGTCGAACCCGAAACTATCAGCGGTATTAAACCCGGCGAGGACGTCGCGGTGCATGAAAAGAACTGGTTCGATTGTATCCGCGATGGCAAGGCACCCAATGCTAACATTGATCTCGCCACGAAGGTGCAAACGGTCATCTCGCTCGGGGAAATGTCTGAACGGTTAGGGGTCGCCTGCAAATTTGATCCAAAGACCCGTAAGATCACAACCGGTGATGGCAAAGTGATGCCCGTGACCGAACTGAAGCCTATTAGCTACGGTTGGACTGATCTCTCGTAGTTCTTAATTCTGTTTTTATCGCAAGGGTCCGGGTGCAAACCCGGACCCTTTTTTTTAAACCTAATGGAGAATTCTGCTTTGTTGAGAATCGCTCGGCACGCCATGGCAACTCGGTTTGAGATTGTTATACCCGGAGCAGCGAGTTCGCGCTCGCGGGCAGTCGCCGAGGAGGCTCTTGATGAGATCGAACGCATCGAGGCTCAACTTAGTTTCTACTTACCGACGAGTGAGATCAGTGCCTTGAACCGCGATGCGGGTCAACGCCCCGTCCGAGTCAATCCCGATGTTTTTCAATTGTTGCGGAAGTCTGTGCGTTTTTCTCAAGAGACTCAGGGTGCATTTGATATGACCGTGGCACCGCTCTTGCGTGCGTGGGGATTCGCGGGAGGTACCGGCCATGCACCTTCGGCGTTGGAACTCGCGAACGCTCGATCTTGTGTTGGTTCTCAGCACGTGCAGTTTGATGATGAAAACCAAACGGTGCAATTCGATCGACCTGGGGTTCAAATCGATCTGGGTTCTATCGGCAAGGGTTACGCCATCGATTGCGCTGCTGGAATCCTGCGTGATCACGAAATCACTTCGGCTTTATTACACGGCGGAACGAGCACCATTATCGCCATCGGATGTGATGGCGATGGCAATCCGTGGAAAATTGCGCTTCCGCCCTCGCCAGAAAAAAAAGATGAAGCACCGGGATCTATCGAACTTCAGGATGCGTCCCTTTCTGTCTCTGCGGTCTGGGGTAAATCGTTCGATGCCGATGGAAAAAGGTTCGGGCACATCATTGATCCCACCACGGGGGAACCAACTCAAACTGCCACGTTCGCGGCCGTCATGCATGCCTCCGCCACGGTGACGGATGCACTCTCCACCGCGTTATTAGTCCGTGGCAGATCATACCTTCCACAGCTCCGAGTAGCTTATCCAGCACTACGCGCTTGGGTAGGTTGAGAATATACGCCTTTCAGCGCGATAGCGTTTTCGCCTAATGAAGCGAAGATCAATTCCTTGCCATTACGGACAAAGAGATGCCGGTTTGCTTAAAGCATTCAGGCGGGGCCCGAACAGCACTTGAAAACTCGAAATGAATTAGCTGATATCTGCGGGCAACCGACGAGGGGGAGGAGCTTTCTGAAAGGTTGTTTCGCGTAAGTAAATAGGTTCGATAGCGTGGTCTTTTAGCAGGTGTGGGCTTTGGCGGGCAAGAATCGCCATGAAGGAGGCTTCTGGAAAAATGGAGCCTGCTTCTGGAAACCACCGATCAGCCCTCGGTCCAACAACGAGGTCACCCTTCTCGATCAAAAGGAGAGCAGGGTTTTTCAGAACGGTCGGGCCGAGCGATTGAACGTAGGTTGACGAGATGAGGTAGGAGGTTGCGTAGATTTCATCGCGTTGTGCATCGATGACGGTGTGAAGTCGCCCCGTAAAACCTGAAGCCTGAGTTTGTTTGGCGAGAATGTCTGAGGTTGCAATTCCTTGAAGCAAAACAGGCTGGGCCAATTGCCAACCTCGGGCGATGGCGAGTGCACTCCGGATGCCGGTGTAGGACCCTGGGCCAATCCCAACGAGGATTTGGACGAGTTGCGAAGGATTAACTTGGGCTTTCTCCAACACCCGCTCAAGTAGAAGGAACGGTGAAGTGCCCCGTTGAACTTCCTCGTCACCCGCAGCGAGGAGTTGAGGCGGAATCATGGACTCCTCGGAAGTTTCAAAAACGGCCACGCTCCGTCGGTTGGTAGAGAATTCAAGGGCAAGAATCATGGATTGTGATGCGTCGATGCGTCTCGTTTAAACTCTCCAATTGAACCAAAATGGCACGTGGTTGCCAGCGGGTCGGGGCCAATTGTTGCCAGCGTTCATACCATTCGACGATGGTGAGTCCATCACGTTGGGTAAAAAATTCTTCAATGTCCGCACTCAGAATTTGATCGAAGGTTTCCAAACGATAAAGGTCAAGATGGTAGATGGGCATTCGACCACCCGCATAATGGTTCACCAAGGCGAATGTTGGGGAATGCACGCGACTGGTGCTCGTAATTCCTTGGGCGAGACCACGCGCAAATTGGGTTTTCCCTGCCCCGAGATCTCCTAGCAGTCCTATGATAGTGCCCGGTGGCAGTTCGGCTGATAGGGTCGAAGCTATTTTTAGAGTCTCCTCAACGTTATGTGAAATGTGTGAAACCATGGGTCGGCAAAGTTCTAATGCCGTTAGCATCGCGCAAGCGTAAACCACTTTTGGCTGTAATTCTTCCGATGCAACTCAGCTTGAGTAGGGGGAACTGTTTTTTCCAAGCATCGGCGAGTGTGACGGCTTGAGAGCTGGGCAAAGTAAACAATAGTTCAAAATCCTCACCATCCGTCAGAGCCGCCAGAAGTGCTGGTTTCGCGTCGACCACTTCACGTGCCCGGAGCTTGGCCACCCGAGCGATAGGAATGGCGGGCGCGAAGAGTTCGGCACCCACGTTGCTGGCGATCAAAATATGACCGAGATCGCCGGCTAGGCCATCACTAATATCGATCAATGCGTGAAGGGTGAAATGTGCCGCCAACCAACTGGCCTCGGCGAGTCGAGGCTCAAAATCAAGGTGTCGCCCCCCGATCGAGCCGCCGAGTTCACCGGTCACAAACACACCATCACCCTCGACGGCGTGGGAGCGTAATACTCTCCGTCCTTTTGGGATAACCCCTAGGAGCGAAACCGACAGGAAAACACCACCCAGGGAGCGAGTTGTTTCGCCTCCCGCGATCGCAACTCCATATTGTCGGGCGAGCATCGTCAGCCCATCGTAGCAACGCTCCACCCAACCGGGATCGAATCCCGTCGGTAAACCCAGCGTGACGAGCGCAACGGTTGGTTGACCAGCCATCGCAGCCATATCGCTCAGGCAACGAGCTAGGGCTTTGCGTCCGACTTTTTCGGGAGGAGTATCCGCCGTGAAATGAACATTCTCGACGACCGAATCGGTCTTGAAGAGTAACTCTTGATCTGGATCACAGGGTTTTAAGATGGCGCAATCGTCCCCAGCTCCAAGCAACATTTGTGGGCCTGTGGGAAGCTTAGGAAGCAGCAGACGGATCAGTTCAAACTCGGTCATGGATCAGGATTTCGAGAGGATCAAGTAGGTGTAGTTGGCAGCGTTAAAAAACGCATGGGTGACGATGGGTGCCACGATCGTCCCGGTAGTCTCGTAGAGCAGGCACATGACCACCGCTAGCAAGGTGAGAGGAACAAAGGCGGTCGCACTCATGTGGATCATGCCAAAGAAAATCGAACTGCCCCACAAACCCAAACGCATGGAGCCATACCGTTTGAGAGTCGGATAAAGTATGCCGCGAAAAACTAGCTCTTCAAAAATAGGAGCGATGAGGATTGCAACAACTGCGAAATAAACTCGTTGAGTGGTGGTATCTGCCATCTGCAATGCTTGGACGGAATCTTGAAGTTTTGGGGAAATATGCAACCACTCAAAGATCAAAATTGAGAGCTTGGTTAGGGACCAACTGATGGGCACCACAAACATCCCCACAACCAACGCCAATAATAAAGCACGCCCAGAATTCGGGGACTTAAGACCAAAAGCTTCGGACCAAGTCACCTCATGTTTACGCAGGAAAATATCAATCAGTAGAAAACCGATGCCTTGAGATGTGAGGGTTCCTGTCAGTGTAACCCACAACGGCGGGGATCCGGCAGCAGGATCCAGAAGGCTTCGATAGCCCTGCACAATCAGAATGCTCAAGGCGAGGCATGCTAAGATACCCATTAGCAAGCGCAAGACCCAGTCAATCCTCCATGGCTTGTCATTCAGCATCCCAGTGAGGTTATCGAATTTTGACGAAACTGACGACGTAAAAATCGGCAGGCTTGCGAAGACCGTGGGACGGTTTACTTTTAAACCATGATGTCTGGTGCCAAGATTTGGGCTCGAACTGTTGTTGCCACGGCATTCGTGGTAGTGACCGTGATCGAACCTGTTTTTGCGGCACCTCTTGCTCCCTTAGGTGCACCGATGAAACTTACAGCCTCCCATACCAATCGACTCTCCCTCGAGAAATCTCCTTACCTCCTCCAGCATCAACATAACCCCGTGGATTGGCAACCTTGGGGGGAGGAGGCTTTCGCTCGGGCACGACAAGAGAAGAAACCCATTCTTCTGAGCATTGGTTATTCGACTTGCCACTGGTGCCATGTCATGGAGCGGGAGTCATTTGAGGACGAAGTTCTCGCCAAGTTTTTGAACACTCATTTTGTCAGCATCAAAGTGGATCGAGAGGAGCGACCTGATGTGGACAAGATCTATATGACCGCAGCGCAAGCAATGGGACAGCAAGGGGGCTGGCCGCTCAATGTGTTTCTGACTCCAGACCTGAAACCGTTTTATGCCGGCACTTATTTCCCTCCTGAACCTCGGTATGGACACCCGAGTTTTCTCCAACTGCTTCAACAACTGGCCCAAGTCTGGGAACACCGACGCGCAGAGGTTGAGGAATCCGCAAAGGGTATCCATCAACAACTGGCCGACATGATGATTCCAAGATCCACAAATCAGAGTGCGCTTGACCCCAAGCTGCTCCGGAATGCCGCCGCTGCATTCAAGTCAGAATACGACAAGCAGAATGGAGGGTTTGGAGGATCTCCAAAATTTCCTCGCCCGTCTCAGCCCGCATTCCTTCTCCAATACGGTAATCAACAAAAAGATAACGACGCCATCAAGATGGTGTTGCATACCTGTGAAGCGATGGCGAACGGAGGCATGAACGATCAGTTAGGTGGAGGTTTTGCGCGATATTCAGTCGATGCCAAATGGCTTGTGCCTCATTTCGAGAAAATGCTCTACGACAATGCACAATTGATCCACCTCTATCTCGATGCTGGACTCATCAACGGTGCCACTAATCATTTTGACACTGCTCGCGCAATTCTCGGTTACGTGCTGCGAGATATGACCCATTCCTCGGGAGGGTTCTTTTCTGCGGAGGATGCCGACAGTGAAGGCAAGGAGGGAAAGTTCTATTGTTGGACTCAGAGTGAACTCGCTTCGTTTCTCAAGAAGGATGAGTTGAATGTTGCAGTCAAATATTTCGGGATCACCGCCGAGGGCAATTTTTTGGATCATAGTGATCCACAACCTTTGCCCAATCAGAATGTGCTGAGCATTGTCCAACCGAATCTGAACGACGAAGAACGCGCTCTCTTGACGTCCGCAAAAGCAAAGATTTTTGCTCAACGAACCCGCCGAATCCGTCCGCATCTGGACGATAAGATTCTAGCTTCGTGGAACGGCTTGATGCTCGGAGCAATGGCTCGGGCTTCGGCGGTGTTAGGAAATGATGATTACTTGAAAGCGGCCGAGAAAAACCTTCGGTTCATTAAAAAGGAGCTTTGGGATAAGACTCGTCGCACCTTGTACCATCGCTGGCGGGATGGTGAACGAGATTCGGTTCAACTTCTTGATGGTTACGCAAACTATCTTGCTGGGGTATTGGAGCTGTATCAAATCACTCTCGAGCCAGACCATCTGCAATTTGCCATCGATCTCGCGGAAGCGATGATGGAACGATTTTACGATAAGGAGCACGGAGGTTTCTGGCAAAGTGCCGGTGGGGATCCTGAACTGATCCTCCGTATTAAGGAGGATTACGATGGAGCAGAGCCGTCAGGGAACTCTGTCGCTACTCTCGCTATTTTGAAACTGGCGGCGATCACGGATCGAGCAGATCTCCAGCGAGCTGGGGAGAAATCGATCCAACTTTTCGCCGAACGATTGGAACGAACTCCGCAGGCGGTGCCTTACCTGCTTTCCGCGTTGGCGTTCGCGGTGGAACCTCCAAGAAGAGTTGTGATCGCCTCGCCGACTAAGGCGGGCACAAAATCTCTTTTGCGAGCAGTTCACCAAACCTTTCAGCCCCACAAAGTTGTGCTCGGCACTACGGGTCCTGTGGATCCGTTTGCCAAGACTTTAAAGCCTCGCGAAAAGCGACCAACCGCGTATGTTTGCACTGGAACTGTTTGTCAGCCGCCCACTAGCGAGGAAGCCGAATTGAAGAACCTTTTACGTTAAATAGAAGCCCCTCGCCTAAAACCGATCTAGTCGAACGCAAATTCAGCTCGACAATGTTCGATAAAACCTCACTTTATTCCATTTTTTCTCCAATTAAAATGAACGAGCAAATTGCGATTCTTGATTTTGGTTCGCAGTACACGCAAGTAATTGCACGGCGCATCCGTGAATGTAACGTGTATTCCGTCATCCTGCCGTTTGATGTTCCGGTCGAAGAACTCTCCGCCTTAAAACCCTCTGGGATCATCCTTTCGGGTGGCCCCAACAGTGTTTATGCCGAAAGCGCACCGATGCCGGACTCTGCGATTTTTAAACTGGGAATCCCGATTCTTGGCGTGTGTTATGGCCTCCAACTCATGGCTCATTTCCTTGGCGGCAAGGTTGAACCCGGCATGAAACGCGAGTATGGCAAGGGCACCCTTTCCATCACTGACGGCACCTGTCCGCTCTTTAAAAAACTACCCGCCAAATTACAGGTTTGGAATTCCCATACGGATCGCTTGACGAAGCTGCCCAAAGGATTCAAGGCGGTGGCGGTTTCGGATAATTCACCCTACGCCGCGATCGAGAACCGTTCGCGCAATTTTTACGGTCTACAATTTCATCCTGAAGTCGTTCACACTCCTCGCGGTAAAGACCTCATCGCCAATTTCGTCCACACCATCTGTGGATGCGGCAAGGATTGGAACATGCGAAGTTATCTCGACCAAGCGGTCGAAGATATTCAGAAGCAGGTAGGGTCCGAACGGGTTGTGTTAGGACTTTCTGGAGGCGTAGATTCCTCAGTCGCGGCCGCTCTACTCCACAAGGCGATCGGAGATCAACTCACTTGCATTTTCGTCAACAACGGCCTGCTTCGAGCTCGAGAGGCTGATGTCGTCCGTGAAGTTTTTGGTCGGCATTTTCAAATGCGGCTTCATTACGAGGACGCGACGACATTATTCCTGAAACGACTCAAAGCCGTGACCGATCCCGAGCGGAAGCGCAAGATTATCGGTAAGACGTTTATCGAAGTTTTTCAATCAGCCACAAAATCTGTCGGCAAAGCAATGTTTCTGGCGCAGGGCACGCTTTACCCAGACGTGATCGAATCAGTTCCTATCGCAGGGAATCCCGCAGCGATGATCAAAAGTCATCACAACGTTGGCGGCTTGCCGAAGAACATGAAGTTCAAGCTGGTCGAACCGTTGAAATGCCTCTTCAAAGACGAAGTGCGACAACTGGGATTGGAGCTTGGTTTACCCAAAGAAATCGTTTTCCGTCAGCCGTTTCCCGGCCCAGGTCTCGCGGTCCGCATCCTAGGCGAAGTCACCCCACGCCGCTGTGAAATCTTGCGCAACGCCGATTCGATTGTGGTTGAAGAAATGAAGACCAGTGGATGGTACTATAAAACGTGGCAAAGCTTTGCCGTGCTTTTGCCCGTGCGCAGCGTCGGCGTCATGGGCGACGAACGCACCTACGATTACACCATCGCGCTACGAGTAGTTGAATCTCAGGATGGCATGACAGCAGATTGGGTAAAACTGCCCTACGAATTACTTGAGACAATTTCATCCAGAATTTGTAATGAGGTTAAAGGGGTTAACCGCGTGTGCTTCGACATTTCTAGCAAACCCCCGGCAACCATCGAGTGGGAATAGGTCTGCGATCAGGCTTGAGGCAGCCAATTCTCCATCCTCAATCAACTAGGCATCGCCACGCGGACGATGTCAAAATCGAGTTCTGCTGAAGAAATTTCCATGAATGTCTGACAGTGAAATCGTCATTGCTGGATCAATCGCTCGACATTACTCTAGCCCAACAAACAATCCCATGGGCTACATTCAATCAATCCATAACTTGATGATTCGCAGTGTCATTTTTTTATTGATCGGCTCTCGAGGTATCCTTGTGGCGGTAATGTTCCTGCTGGAAATGAATCACCTCTCCGCACAAACTAATATCGTTCCCGGGACCGTCCGTTGGGAATTCAAAACCTCTGACGTGATTCGCTCATCGGCAGCAACCGATGAAACCGGCACCGTTTATTTTGGCGGCTTGGATCACTCTCTCTACGCGTTGAGCAGTAAAACTGGAATCCAAAAATGGAAAACATCTCTCGGGAATTGGATTCGATCTTCACCAGCCTTAGATGGGTTAGGTGGTATTTATGTTGGATGTTACAATTCCAATTTTTATGGAATCAACGCCACTTCCGGTAAGGTTCGGTGGAGTTTCCCGACACGTGAACAAATCCATTCCTCACCAGCGGTTGGTACGAATGGGTTAGTCTATTTTGGAAGTTTAGATCACTCAGTTTACGCCTTGGAGGCATCGACTGGTCGCAAGCGTTGGGAATTCATCACCGGCGATCGCGTGTGGTCCTGTCCCGCGATCGGACCCAACGGCAATATTTACATCGGATCCGATGACGATAAAATCTACGCACTCAATGGGGAGACCGGTGCAAAGGTATGGTCCGCGTATTCGGCTCGTTGTCAGAGTTCTCCGGCGATAGGGCGGGATGGTAGCGTTTATATCGGGGATAATGCCGGTGTCATGCGGGCGTTTAAAGGACTTACGGGGGCACCGTTGTGGACAGCCAACGTGCGCAGTTCCATTTATTCCTCTCCTATCTTGGGCCCTGACGGAACTCTTTATCACGGTTCTTATGACGGTTCAATGTATGCTCGCGACTCAAAAACTGGTGTACAAAAATGGGAGTTTAAGACGGGTTACTGGTTGCGATCGTCCCCAGCTCTGGGTCGCGATGGGATTCTTTATTTTGGTTCGGACGACAATATTTTCTATGCTGTGGACGCCAATACTGGCAAAGAACGATGGCGTTTTCAGGCTACTGATGACATGTACGCGTCGCCGACCATTGGACAGGATGGCACTATTTACGTCGGTTCGGTGAATGGAACCTTTTACGCACTGGCTAGCAGCAGCTATGGAGGGGTTGCTGATTCGGACTGGCCAATGTTCCGACAGAGTGCTTCTCATCAAGCTAGAAGTTTCTTCGCAGGTGCAGTTGCTCCGACTGTCAACGGCCTGATTGTCGCTTCGAATTTCGAGGCAAACTCAAACCGATTAAAACTCTATTACTTGAGGGAGCCCAATTATCTGTATCACCTGCAATTTTCCACAAACTTAGT
>Ga0114966_10003507_pt1 | contig 13758 bp, 21 predicted proteins | sample M_130207_XF_Meta_FD_87029 | JGI IMG/M metagenome (GOLD analysis project Ga0114966, IMG submission 87029) | Freshwater microbial communities from Lake Montjoie, Canada to study carbon cycling - M_130207_XF_MetaG | ecosystem: Environmental > Aquatic > Freshwater > Lake | place: Lake Montjoie... | reverse complement strand
ATGTTATTTCTGATGATAATTTGATCATACAAGAATATATGAATATCTTAAATGAGAGACAAAAAGATATCATACATAAAATATTCATATTGGGTTACACATATGATGATCTGGCAAAAGAATACAGTGTAACCAGACAAGCTATATCTCAAGTGGTAAATACATCTTTTAAAAAGATAAGACAGAAATTTACAGTATAATTAAACCAATGGAAATCGAAAATCATCTATTTTTATTCAGCTGCGATCATAATCCCAAATATCCTGAAAATGTAATGGCCAGATATTGTTTTTATGATGAAGTGGTAAATATTGAAACAGACATCAAAATGGAAGTGAACAGAGGATGTTGGCTTGTCTATGATATGAGCAACAATCTTTTATTTATGCTTTCTATGAATGATTTTGTCAACAATTTCAAAGCATATGAAAAGAAAACTATCAAATATTATGAGTTTGTTGTGGATTCACACAATGCTGATTATTCTCCTAATTATAATGCTCTGGATGATGCTCTCTTAGAATCTATTAATGATCTCAGAGAAAAAGAAATCAGCCTATCTTTTATGGGTAAGATTAGGCTGATCATTGATTTAATTCTTTGTAAAAAGATATTTATTTCTAAATATTAATCTGTAAATTCATCTTTTAATTTAGAAGCTATTCCATATACCATTGTGCTAGCTATCTGAGAATCAAATATATTATGTTCAGGAGCTATCATCACAGCCAATGACAATATTTTATGCCTGATAGAATTTGGTTTTAATTCTTTTAATGCATCTTGTTCTAAATATCCTATATAAGATAAATACATTTCTCTATTTGGGCTAGTTTCAAAATCTTCCATAACAGCATCTACAGCCTGATCGCCATTATCAAAACCATAATCACTTGCATAATGATCAGCAAACTTTACAAAATGTTTAAATATAGATTCAAATGTATCTTTTGTGATTTCTAATACTTTTGGATTAGTTTCTGCTTCATCAAAAATTTCTTGAACTCTTGCTCTCATTGGATCTTCTGGCACACCTTCTGGAGCCACATTATGATCTAATGATTTTTGTTCAAATTCTTCACCCATTAAGGCCATTTTAATCATTTTTGGATCAATGGGTTGAAAATTAATCATAGACCCAATAAAAGCTATATTTGAGCTTGATTTTGTTGATTTACCACCTGATTCATCTGTGTAATTAGTTTTATTAGGCTTTTTGTCAGGATTAGGTTTTTTCTCTTCTTTTGCTTTTTGTCTTTTTCTATTTTCAATTTCATTTTTGTCAAGACTTTTTGCTTTATTTTTAGGAACACATACAGGTTTTGTTCCTTTGGAAGTATCTGATCTGCCACAATCCTCATAGCCACCATCTTCTTTAGGTCTTCTTAAATCAAGCCATCCTTGATCAAACCATTTATTAAGATTTGATTCGACAACTCTCCATTTTGATGTTGATGCTGTTGGTTTAAGATTTTCTCTGGCTTCAAATGATTTGTTTAACATTCTTGTTAACCTAGTAATACCGCTGGGATTAAATAAATCTGTCTTGCTTAAATAATGACAAGAAAAGGTTTGACTATCAGCGGTAAGCGGATCGTAAAATTTTAAATGGTTTTTTGTACTAAGAGATATTTCAAAAGATCTATCGTCATACACAACGTCAAAGATGTCATAAACTAATTTAACCAAATCACTACATTTGATTTTATGCTGACCTTGAGATGCCATTTGTTTTAAAATAGATCTAAAGTCAGTGGTTGGTTTTATCTTATACTTAGCTTCTTTTTCCATTATCTATCATCATTTTTATGTAATGTATTTAGGTGATGTTTTGGTATCAAATTCATTACTTCAATATGATCGTTTTCAGGGTTTTCAAAAATTATGTGATTATCATCCACAGCAGCTGGTGAATGTAATAAATCTTCATCTAAATCGCCTCTGAATTCATCAATTGGTTCTGATTCTTCCCAATCTCCTTCAGCATCTACTTCATAATTTTCTGAATCAAAATTATTCAAGGCATCATCAAGATTCATAGGAAATTTGACATCATATTCTGGATTGAATTTATCTGCCAATTTCATAAAAACATTGTGAACATCTTGAGCATATTCATTTTGACCGATTGATTCAAAGTAAGTGGATATATTATTTAAGGATGATAATACTTTTTTCATTCTACTCCACCGTGATTATAACTGTTGCTACCACACTATCTAAGAAACCATTATTAGCTGTAAATGTAACTATGTCTTCACCAACATAATCTGTGTTTGGCGTATATTCAATTTCGCCATTATTATTAATTACAGCTAAACCATTATCAGGAACATCTACAATTGTGTAAGCGATAGGGTAATTTTGATCATCTGTAACATTTGTAGGAATCGCAACTAATGTATTTACTGTTGTTGTAACAGTGATATCAGATACATTAGGAGCTTTTAGGTTAGGATCAATAACAACATTTACAGTGACGACAGCTTCTATACTATCTTTGTATCCATTGTTAGCCTTAAACTTGTATTCATCAGAGCCTATATAATTATTGTTAGGGCTATATCTAATTTTATTACCTACAACAGAAGCAGCGCCATTTGTAGATTGTGACGTGATTGATAAAGTTAGATCTAGATTTTGTGGATCAATAGCTCCTGAATCAAACTCTAAAACTTGATTCATAAAAGCTTCTGTTACCATATCAGAAACTTCAGGGGCTTCTACTTCATTCGGATCTAATGTTACTGTGATAGAGATGGTTTTAACATCACTATCTAAATATCCATTGTTCACCTTATAATTAGCAGAATCAGATCCAACATAATCTTGATTTGGTATGTATGTTACAAAACCATTAGGATCTATTGAAAGAATACCGTTTGATGGGTTCTGAGTGACAACATAAGTAATTGGTAAATTTTGAGAATCAGAACAATTCAACTGTTCAATCTTAGATGTATTTTTGATGGTGGAAATTGTGATTGAATCAGCTATTGGTGGGAAAGCTTCGTCAATAAGATCTTCAGCATCTTTCCACATATCATCTTGCTTGAGATTGTTATAAATACACGCCCTGAAATCATATGAAAAAGTGGAGTCAATTTCATCAAGAAATTTAACTATTTCTAATCCAGACACAGGAGATTTATTTTCAAATCTAGCTTGAACACTTAAGTACAAGCTCATATAAATTCTAACTATCGGACGAGTAACACCACAATCTACAAATACTGTATTGATCTTCCAATAATCTGCTACAACACCAGTAACTTGTTCTTGTTGAAATTTAAATGCCATTATTTTTCTCCATTAAGACCTATATGTTCCGCCACGAGATTTATAAAGTTTTACTAATGCTGCTGATGCATAAGCTGAAGGCCAGACATCAAATTTTTTCTTTATTTCTGACTTGCACCTTGAATATAATGCAGGATCATTTGGAACATTTTTCTTTTTAGTTTTCTTCTTAGCCACTCTCATAAATACATCATTTAATATTTCTGCTTCATTGAACATCTTATTGTTTTCTAAAACAAACGCTATTTTGTGAAGTTTTTCTAATGTATTTGAGAATCTATCTCCGCCATCATCAGGATCTTCATCATCATAAAGGCCAAATTCATAATCGCCTAATTTTTCTTTTTGTAATTTTTCCACTGTATATCTTCGCATTTGTGACAAAACAGATAATTCACGATTTAAATCTTGAAATGTTTCAGGAATTGTAGTGACTTTGAAAGATGAATTACCTACAAAAATAAATTCATCATCACCATACATTTCAGGCATTGACATTCCTGCTTCAATTTGGTCAGCTAAGGATACAGCTACCTTAGCTACAGAAATATCAATATCCTTCCCTCTACTTTTCATGTAATCAGCGATTACATTGCCAAAAGCATGAGCATCAGATTCGGAAGAGAAAACTAAATCTGAACCTTCTACATCAAAAATATTTTCATTTATCATAAGAAGATAAACAAAATCTCCAACATCCTCTATTCCAGCAGCAAAAGCATCTTGCATTTCGTCCATTGTTTGTCTATCAGAATCACTTTGAACATATTCAACTTTAAGTATATTGACAGGAATACGAACAATTGTCATATTTTCAATACCTGTCATATCTCTAACTTTGCCTCTAATTTGTGGTAAATCTTGATCATTTTCAAAACCAGCTAAATATTTACCATTATGAATAATTGGTTGGTTTGTATCAGCATTGAAAAAGATAGGCATTTGTCTTATCAAGTATGGTGGAGGATTTTCAGAATCATATACATCTGCTTCATCTTCAAAATCTTCTTCAGGAAGCTCATCATTTGAATATTTTAAAAACAAGTTATGATAATGATTAGCTTCTTTGATATCACCATTCTTTTCATATATTGAAGCAATTTTGTGTAAAGTGTTGATTATATTTCTCATTCGGAAAGCCTTAGAAATTTATTCTTATAGAAAATATTACAGATATTTTGTACATATACCTTTTAAAAAGATAAAGAGCTGTTATCCACAGCTCTTTATTAATTCATTTAGTTGATCTTTAGTTAATATTCCGTTTTTAGTTTCCCTAAGTTCGCCATCTTTGAACAATAATGTCACTGGGATTGAAGAAACGTTAAACTCTGTACATAAATCTTGTTCAGCTTCAGCATCAACAGAAAAACATTTAACATTAGGATTTTCTTCAGCAAAAGAATCAAATGTAGGAGCATATCTTTTACAGGGACCACACCACGAGGCTTGAAACTTTACCAAACTAATTCCATCTTCTATTTTGTCTTGAAAATCAAAGGTTGTTATATTCATTATTTGCCTTTTAGATTGTCTGATACCGATCTTCCAGCTTCCCAATTGCGACACGACCAATACCTGGCTTTAGTACGTGGACCAGGGGAATCACAATTATGTCTTGCTCTAAAGTTTTTTCTTCTACCTGGATCTGATCTTTTTATAGAAAGATTTGGATCACCGAAGTTCACCTTAACAATATTACCCTTATCATTCTTCACATAGACAGAAAACTTTTTAGGACCACCAGGAGTACGGAAAGGTTTATTTAATGTCTTGCCTTTGTTTTTGTCAGAAGCAATTTTATTCATAAGGTTTGTAATTTCATTTGCTTCTTGATGTAACCCAATCTCATCCAAATAATTTGCAATACTAGCTAATTTTGTAAGCATACTTAATCCTCATCAAATTCGTCAATTAATTTTAAATCTTCTTCTGTAATAAAATCAGTAACATCTGGTTCTGTTTCTTCTTCAATAGACATAGCAGAAATACCAGCCATACTTTTTACTTTATTAATCAAGTCTCTGTCTCTATTAAGCCAACCAGTTAGGAACACTTTTTGATCAGGTCTTTGTTTCACTCTGTCATATCTTTTTTTGATTCTGAGTTGACAAACCTTAAGTGCTACATCTGTTTGATCAGCATCGTGTATCTTGTCACTAATAGCTTTTGTAAAGGTTCCTGTTATAGGCACTTTTAACACAGCTTGTAATCTAGATAAACACCCACCAACACCCATATTTACAGCTGTGTCAAATAAAGCCAATCCTAAAGTTCCATCTACATATTGTGCTCTTACAGGATCCCAATAATACAGATCATAAATATCTGTATATTCTTTTTTTGTAATCTTCTCTACAGTTTGTTTTGGTAACTTTTTAGACACTCTATATTGGTCGTACCTAGATTGAATTACTCCATATCTAGTAGCACCACCAGGATCTAATGGGTGATCTGTAAAAACTGATCCTTCCCATTTCAAAGTAAATATTAAAGCTTCATCTAATTTTATAGGCATTTTGTTTTCTCCTTAAAATGTTCTCATAGGTTTATTTCTATATATTTTTGAATATTACTTGTATGGAAGAATGGATTATGATTTGTTTTAATTTAGATAAAAATGGAAGCTATAAAAAGGCGGACCATTTATTTATTAAAATTGCAAGTTCTTTAATGTCGAAGCAGATATTGATTCCAGGAGATGTAAAAGCTACAGCCAAAGAAGCTTATGATGATAGATTTGGCGATGAAAAATTTGGCACTCCTAAACAAATTGAAATAGCAAGACAATTAAAATCCAGAACCTATTTGGAACTGAAAGATGTATTAGAAATATTTGAATACACTGTCAGAAACAAATCTACTCATATCAAGAATAAAAAATCAAAATCTTACAAAGAGTGGAGTTTATATGGTGGAGATGCTGGTAGAGATTGGTCAGATAAAAGTATCAAAATGTATTTACCAGACAAATACAAATTAAGATAAATTTAGTATAAGATAAATAGCACTTTAAAAACTTAATAAAGATATCGGTGGCTTGACATCGTAAGATAATCAAAGGGATAAAGTATTCTCTACTACTCCCGCCAGATTCGTTTGGTCAGTCAAGCAAGCTCATCTTCTGTGAGTTTCAGGGACAAAGCCTGGAAATATGGAATAAGATGTAAGTATAGAGTTGTGAGCTGAACAACCCTCTTAACACAGCATCATCGAAGCCTAAGAAGATAAGAGTAGCTAAGAAGTTCGAGAAGTCACGATCAAGAGCTTTTTTGCATGGTGAAAGGCTTTACGGAATATATTCTTTTCCGTTATAGTCTTGAAACTGAGTCTAATCACTCGTGAAGGATTAGATATTGAAGTGAGATGTATTCCTTATTCAGGATCATCAAGATACGCACACTTCTGTAGAGAGCGGGTTAAGAATTATTAAAAGCATCACATTCAAGGATATAATATAGTAATTCACTCAAGAAACAGACGTATCTCGTGTTAGTTGTAAGCAACCAAAAAATAAAAAGTGTGGTAGCAACAAGCACTTTAGGGCATAGGTCAGGTGTTAAAACATTTAAACCTTATGTCTTTAAAACTAACATTTGACTGGAAATGCCACCAGATAAAGGCGGTTGTGTAGTTTGACTTAATAAGTGGATAAACAGGCAATCTATAAGTTGCGAGTAGAGTAATCCTGTAAACGAAACTACTGGGCTAGGAATAATCTCATCCTAGCCCATTTGATTTTAAGGGAACTTTGTGATAGAATTAAGAATAAATAAGATATGTTCTTATAAGGAGAAATGAATTGAAAAATTTTGTTTTGGTTTCATTGTTGTTAGGAAGTGTTTGTTTTGCTCAAACGCCTCCTGCTCCAACTATTCCTGTACCTTCTTATCAGCAGAAATTCAATCTATTTAACACTAATCAACTTACTCAGATTAACACATCTTTAGAATCAAGAAGAAATAAGAATTTTGTCATTGATTTTAAGAGTTTGTTGGCGGGTACAGATATCAAAAATGCTGAAGAACACGATTTGAATGTAAAATATGGAATTAAATCTATGTTCGGTGGAGTGTTGTCTGCTAATATGTCCAATGTAAAAACATTTAATTCTCAAAAAGATAATGAGTATTATGGACTGAGTTATGCTTTGACTGGTAAAACTACCTCATTGAATTTTTCATATAAGTCTTCAGATACTGTTCAAACACAATACAAGGGAATGGCTACACAAATTTATCAATTGGATTTTAAAACCAAATTCTAGTATAATAGGCATATGGAAAAAGATGCTACATATGCTTTGGGTGCTGGAATATATGTTTGGATACAAGATAATAGTAGTTTAGTGGCTTTAGCACAAACACTAGCTAAGAAATGTGTTGATTTAGGGTTATGCGATACAAATATGCATAACCCATTTCAAATTGTCCCCACAGATATATTTGCTGAGAATGGTAATTTACATCACGAACTTTTTGTAAATATAGATCATCCTGCTTGGGGATATTTTAAGCTCACTATTGTTTCTGATTGTGAATTTCATATATTGTCTCCTAAACTTTCTTTTTTGCCTGATAAAATTTTCTTGAATGTATCTGAAGTCAAAGATTATATTGATGAATTGGCTAAGTCTTTGGATGAAATATATGTATTAGAAGATTTATTGTTTTCCAAAAATATTTCAGAAGCTAATAATTTGCTTTCAAATATGTTGGAATATTACAAAAATAAAACAGATATGGCCCTTGAATCAATTAAACTTTATGTGAATTCTTTTCCAGGCAAATTATATATATCTGCTACAAATGATGAAACAGCCAAAGAATACATTGGGTCTAAAAATTATGATTTAGCTTTATTACATCCTGAAAATTGGAATGTAGAAAGTTTTGATGGATTTTCAAATATTGAAGAAGCTCAAAATGAGATAAAAAAAGTGCTATATTCATTTTTAAAGAAAGAAAATCATTATTCTTCTCTTTTATATTTAGCACAGAAACTTATTAAAGAATCTGGTTTTAAAGTGTTTGTTGATGAAGAAGAAGTGTTGTATGATGATAAAATGAAATTAACACTTGTAAGACCTGTTTTAAATGCTAAGGAACTAAAGATAGATGTCTGATTATCTCAAAGGAAGAACATCTTTTGATAAAAATAGATATGAAAGAAATGATTCTATTGGTAAAAAATTAGGAGTGAGTTTCCTTAATTTTATGATAGATAAAAAACAACATAAAAAAATATTACCCATTATAGAAAATAAAAAATGCGGTGATATCAAATTGCTAGATACAATCACAGGAAACATCACTTATTATGAAATTGAAGTAAGAAGTAAAAAAGATTTTGATAATAATTTCTTTGGCTATTATAATACTGTAGATATTCCATTGAAAAAGTTTGAACAAATAGAAAATGGATATTATTTAGCTTTTGATGAATCAGAAGAATTTAATGATGGTTTGCCAAAAAGACTATATGGATTAGATATATCTATTATCAAAAATCATAGCCCTAAATATAAAGAAACTAAATTCAACCCTGGCAAAAAAGAATTATTTTATCAAATTCCAAAAAATTTAATAAAAAGATACAAGTTAGATACATTAAAAGGTAAATACATTGAATACACAATTTAATATCACAATCACAAAAGAAGCAGCTGAAATAATTAAAGACACTATGGCTGATAATAACTACTTAAATGGATATCTTGAAATTGCTGTTGTTGGTGGTGGATGTTCTGGCTTAAAATATCAAATGGGCTTATCAGAATATGAAGAGCTTAGTTTGGATGATGTTGTCACGGAAGATAAAGATATTAAAATCCTCACCCACAAGCAATCTGTCAAATATCTAAATGGTGCTGTTGTGGATTACACTACAAATGGCGCTATAATTGGATTCAAAATTGATAATCCTAATGCTGCTAAGTCTTGTGGCTGCGGAGAATCATTTAGTGTAGATGGTGAACAACACGACACTTGTGGTGGATGTGGTTATAAATAGTTTTTATATTCTATTATAAATAAAAGAGCCTGTCCAAATTTAGATCTTAATTGATTTTTGGACAGGTTTTTTACTATGTTTTCCAGCTGTTCGATAGATAAATCAAATGCCATATTTAAACATTTGATCATAATTTTTCTAGGCAATTCAAACTTGACAAGCTTTCTGGCCAAATCTGCTTTAATTCCATCAGAGTCAGAATAGCATCTCAAATTGATCTACCGAAACAAAAAAATCCAGAATGAAGCCAGGATATTAATTTATTCATCTCAAATCTAAGCGGTATTTTGTTTGATTTAAAATAGCAAGCATTTCATCTCTTATATTGAGAAGATCGGTGTCTTCTGATTCATTTAAGCCTTGAGGAATTACATCAATCAAAAATCTAATACATTCATCAACAACAGCTACAGGGTTTTCATCTAAATTAGCTAATTGTATTGTGAATCCATTAACACCCTTTATAACCCCTTTTTTACCTTGAAAAATCTCAATAAAATCATCAATAAGAGGATCTAATTCTTCATATGCTGTTCCAAAAGCATTATGAGCAGCAAATGAACCAACTTTCTTTTGTGTTTGCCAATGCATAACTCTAAATTGATTCTGAATTGCCAAAAAGTTTGTTATAAAATTCATCTGTAAGACTCCAGGGTGTCATTGACAAAATTCCAATTAATCAATTTAACCCAATTTTTTAAATATTTTTCTCTGTCGTTTTGATATTTGAGATAATATGCATGTTCCCAAACATCGCATCCAATCAAAGGTTTGCCACAATCTTCAATATAAGGATTATTTTGATTTGACATTGATGATAATTTTAATTTATTATCTGAAATGCAAAGCCATATCCATCCTGACCCAAAATGATCTAATCCTGTTTGAATAAAATTTTCTATAAATTTATCCAATGATCCAAATTCTTTGTCTATAAGGGTTTTTATTTCTCCAGAATATTGTGTCTTTTCGGATGACATATTGTTCCAGAAAAATGAATGGTTAAAATACCCACCAGCATTATTAATAAATTTATCTTTATCTTTTGATGGAATTTTATCAATATTAGATAAAAGAACGACAATAGAATGTTTTTCAAGACTTGGTTTTTCTTCAAGCACTTCCATCATCTTATCAAAATATTTCTTTTGATGTTTTGTGTGATGTATTTTCATTGTCTCAGCATCAATATAAGGTTCTAAACTATCATAAGCATAAGGCAATTTTTGAAATTCATATCCTGAAATTTCAACAGTTTCCTTTTTAGCCACTCTTGATAAATTTATTGTATTAGCTGCTATGTACATTTAACCACCTGATATTGGAATTTTTACAGGATTATTAGGATCAGCTTCTACAGGTATACTTAAATTAAGTTTACCTTGATAATTTGTAGCTGCTGTGAAATTCCCAGCATCAGCGGCACCTTCATAGCAAGAAACGATAAAATTGCCAGGATTGATACCTAATTCTGTTGCCCAGTTAGGATTATCTTTAGGATAAACAAATTCTCCATTCCCTTTAGAGAATGCAAAATTGCCTTCTGGATCTAAACCGCCATGTACTACTGTTACAGGTTGTTTAGTTTCTATATCTTGAACAGTGATGGGTCCTGAACCTGTGCCGAAAGATTTTAATTGTTGGTAATCTTGAAAATTGACAGATATGCCTTGTTGATTACCAGACAAAGAGGATGGAGATCTTGACTTGGTTATGTTTTCAAATTGTTGAGCTATTTTATACCACATAATATTATCTTTTTCTCATTTTGTTTATGCAAATCCTATTTTATCGTTTTCCATTCAATAAAAGATTCATAATTAAGACAATATGTACAGAGATTTTCCAAGCTAAACAGCACCTCAATAAATTCATCTTCTTGTATGACTTCATCTTCTGACAAATCTATACAATCAACTAATTTGTTTTCAAACTTTTCTGGATGCATAGAACCTAAATTTTTAAGTTTCATTTGTTTTAGAATTTGTTCTGCTAAATTAGATTTCACAATCACTTCTTTGTGTTCAGTGTTTAGATCTAATGCTCTCAATGTTACTATAAAGACAGGTGTATCTTTAACAAAATAAGCATATTCTTTTAGATAAGAAAAATCATATAACAAGCTTAAACCAAGACCCTCCATCCAATGCTTCCAGTGAGTCATAGGTAATGGAGGATCATTAGTGGAATTAATCTTATCTACAAAATCAGCTTTCACATAGCTTTCGTCTTGAAGCTTGTATTTTGCTTGCCACAAAATAGTGTCCTTAACTTTGTCTGATAAATCCACATCAGAAGGAAAAAATATTGTGTATTTACTCATCTAATTTCTTAAGAATTAAATCCATTTTTTGATTCAATTCAAAAAACATATTTCTCAAAATATGTATTTCTTCTATTATCATATGGTTTTTTTGTTCTTGATTTGGATTAGGATCGATCATAGCATATCTCTTATTTAAAATCAATTCGGCTTCTTCTTTTGTAAGAAAATTAGACATCTCATTTTTAACTTCTTTTAGCAATTCATCAGTTTCATAAAAAGAATATGATTTTTGTCTATAGAAATGACTCATGGTCTTCTGTTCCCATTTTGATTCCCAGGATTATTGTTGTTATTCCCAAGAGAGCCATTATTACCACCCATGCCCATATTAGAAAATTGGCCATTCATACCACCCTGATATCTTTGGAATTGATTGATGAATAGAATATTACCCAAAGCAGACATCAAGTCATATGGATCAATGTGATTTAATTTAATCACCTGAAATGAAGGAGATTTATATGGCATTGGGTCATCAAAAAATTTGGGATCTGGATTCGCTTCTATTTTAATTCTTCTAGCTTTAACAATCCATACATCGTTTTCTTTAACATATGTAAGTGGGATTGTAGAAGCTCTCATTACAAGCTTTAATGAATTTTCAAATGGCTGATCAGTAAGAGTACAAGTGACAAAACCAGCTACAGAATTATCAATAACATAATTCTTAACACCAGCTTGTTTAAATATCATCTCTATTGTAGATCTTATTGGAGCATCTTTAAGATCTAAGGAAATAGATTGAGCCTTTACAGATCCACATAACGAAAGCATACAAAACAAAGCAATTATTTTTTTCAAAGCTTTTTCTCCTTAAATATAACAGTGACAAAATCTTTCTTCTCAGTAAACTTAAATTCAATATTATAAAATTGAGATAATAGATTTACAGTTTGATCTACTGTTTTATTCTTGAATTGGAAGTTCTTTCTTTCTATCTTTTCAATTCTCTCGTCAATAAAAAAATCAGAAATTTGAGCTTGCTTTAAGAATCCTTCAATCACCTGTGAAGCATTCTTATAATATCCGCTACTAATTGACACTAGAATTTCTTTCTTAGGCTTGGGTTCTTGAGCATAAACAGAAGAAGACAATAACATAATAAAAGCTACAAGGATGGTTTTCATTTTTTTCTCCATAAATTTTGTACAAGTTTGATTATCTTACCATACATTTACTTCAATGATAAACTTAACATTTTTAAACCAGAATTTCAGAAAAGCTATATTCGATTCTATCCCTGCTGGTGTATCTCCAGAATGTTTAGATTTTGATGTTAAAAACAAAATAGCCATCTTAAGACAAGAAAAGGGAATTACAATTTTAGGTTGCGAATTGTGTCTTACCAATAAAATTGAACAAGATTACAGGGGAGATTTATTTATTAGTGGACAGAAATTAAAGAATGGTAGAGAAAAGCCAGAGTTATTAAGTTTACCAAATGAAGTTTTAAACAATTTCTGGATGTGCCCTTATTGTGAAAAACCATTTGTAGAAAGAATGATTAAGATATGAAAAAAGTGGCTATGGTTCAACTGGCAATGGAGCAATGTTGGACTGAAAATGGATTCTATAAATACATAGAATCATATGTCAAAGAAGCTAAAGAAAAAGGAGCAGATATTGTTGTTTTTCCTGAAGACCTTAACTTTTGCTTGGCTTGGGTTAAAGAATCTAAAACTGTAGAAAAAATAAAAGCTAATATCACATTTGAACAAAAATCAATTAAGAATATATTTGAATCTTTTTTTGATTGGCTTATCAGTAAACTTCATCTAAGAGAAATGGGAGAATGGGTGTCTCAATTTAAAATATCTAGAATTATTCATAGGGTGTTTTATTATCTAGCTTTAAAATACAGCATAGTTATTGTAGCAGGAAGCATATATGTAAGGAAAAGTGATGGAATATATGCTGTGTCTTATATATTTGAAAATAATGGCAAAATTGTAGGGGAAATTGAGAAACATAAATTGGTGAGTATTGAAGAATCTTGGGGAGTTAAACCAGGCAGAACTTTCAACCCTGTGAAAACATCTGCTGGAAATATTGGGGTTTGTATTTGTTATGATTTAGATGACCCTAAATTTATCAAAACTCTTGTGGATAATGGAGCAGAT
>Ga0114966_10003505_pt1 | contig 13759 bp, 12 predicted proteins | sample M_130207_XF_Meta_FD_87029 | JGI IMG/M metagenome (GOLD analysis project Ga0114966, IMG submission 87029) | Freshwater microbial communities from Lake Montjoie, Canada to study carbon cycling - M_130207_XF_MetaG | ecosystem: Environmental > Aquatic > Freshwater > Lake | place: Lake Montjoie... | reverse complement strand
TTTGTTTATGTTACTTGGAAAAAATTGAAATACATTTAATGCTTTGATAAGACTGTAATTTCCATATATATACCATATACATATCCATGTCCACTTCCACTTCCATGCGTCCAGAGGCTTTAAAGGCTAAGTCACGTATTACTGAATACTGTAAGACTGAAATGACTAATTCTGATTCAGACGAGTCTTCCCCACCTTCAGAACATAGTGTGTTTCATCCTGAAGTGAAAAATTATAAGTATACAACTCATGTTATTCGTTATCTCATTGACGAATGTAATAAGGCCGACTTTGAAGATCAACGTAGACAAATTGTTGAAAAGATGTTTAATCATCTTAATAAGAACCCTAGCATTCTTATTTATGAACCAAAATTTCGTAACTCAGTCATTAACAAGATGAAAGAGTTTGAAAACCATGATAATAAACGAATGGATAACTATAACAAACTCAAATATAATAAAATAATATCATTAGTTAGGACCACTATGCACGAAAATGTGCGTAATTCTGTAATGCGCTTAGAGATCTATAATCATTTTGACGCTATTAATACTATCTTGGCTAAATATGAAATATGGTCTAAGAGTACATCCCTAATGAAACAGATTGGAGAGCTTTATAATACTCTTGAGACAATCAAGAATGATCCGTTTTATATTGATAGCAATGATACTTCTTAGAACAATTTGCTAAACATTTATTTCAAATATTTTTTTGTAAATTTATAAAATTTGACGCGGCAAATTATTAATAATTTGAATCAGACAAACGAGCCTAAATACCTATTCCAAGTTTATATTAGAATGAACTCCACTGTTGATTATACCCCTATTATCCTCGCACAATTGACTGACCTACAGGGCAGAGTTACAAAGCAAGATGCAGTTATTGCTGCCCTTCTTGCCACTGTTGAGCGTTTGAGCGGTCAGACTATTACTGTTAGTGATACAATGAGGACGTCTGTTCCTCTACGCTCTCATCAATCCAGTGATCGCCCCTTAAGGGGACGCCCTCAAGTGGCTGGAACCAGGCCTCAATTGGCTGCTAAACCTTTTAGGGAGGGCCATGTTAGGGAGGGCCATGTTAGGGAGGGCCATGTTAGGGAGGGTAAACCTTTTAAGCCAAAGGATTCTGCCTATCCTTCAGTAAGCCTATCTGATGTTCTTTCAAAGGATGAGCGTGTCACTATTCGGGTAGGTACAGGCAAGGACGCTGACGGCAAGTTTGTTTATACGTCCGCTCTAGCTATCTTTGATGGCTCTGACCTGAACGTGACTGAGTGTCCGCTTGTAGCATCCCTTATTGGGATGAAGTCTAGTAAGCCTGGTGAGATTCTCTACAAGTTCATCGATGAGCTGAAGAGCGCAGGTCACATCAATCGCACCTTTACTATCGCACCCTGGAAGCTGTGCTCTGTTGAGCGCGACGGTAAAACTATGACCCTGGAGGAAGTGCGATCCCATCATAGTAACAGTCTCAAAGAATCTACTACTGTGGATTAGATAACATATGTATCATAAAAACTATAAAACTATAAAAACTATATTTTTGATAATCATAATAAAATTGAAAATAATTTTATTATGATTAAGAGAAGAACTGTTTATGAAATCTTTTAGAGAAATCGTCCTGAATTATATTCTTATAAATGCTGTTAAAAAAAATACTCCAATCAATATACCACAATTAATATCTCTAGGAGCAGATATTAATGCCACCGATTCAGAAAAAACATCAGTATTAATGTGGGCTGCATATTATAATCAAATATCTAATACTGAATACCTTATAAAAGCAGGAGCGGATGTTAATCATATAAATTGTGATAAATGGTCTGCTTTAATATTTGCTATAAATGTGGGAAATAGTCCTATTATTATTATGCTAATAAATGCTGGGGCAAATGTTAATCATACAACTCTAAATGGTTCAAATGCGCTAATAATGGCGGCAGGTATTTTAGATGATACTTATATTATAGATATACTCCTTAAAGCAGGGGCAAATATTAACTCGTATGATTGTGATATGCGCCGCCCACTAATGGTAGCGTCTAGAAATGGCCATACAAGTAGTGTTAAACGATTATTGACAGTTCCTGGTATTGATGTCAATGCGGTAGACGCACTATTTGGACGCAGCGCTCTTAAAATGAGTATTTATAATGGTCATGTGTCCACAATTGAAGCATTACTAGAGTATCCTTGTATTCATTTATCAGTTGTAGCAATAAGCAATACTGAAATTTATCAATCTGCCAATGGTACTCCTATTAATCGATTATTTAATCATTGGCGTTTAAAACAATCGCTGTGTTATGCGGCGGCGGACACACATGTTAGAAATATGTCAATTGAAACAGAATTAGCAATTGGAAATTTAACTAAAGAGGAGATATCTCAGACACGTGATTGGAATGGTTGTACCTCTTTAACTAATACTATAAAGTCGGGCAATTTGAAGGGTGTTGATATCCTTTTAGACGCAGGGGCAAGTCTACTAGTAGCTGGCGATCTTAAAGGAACATCAGTTGGCACATATGCCATACGTCATGGTTATTTACTACTTGGTGAACAGCTTTATTATAAATCGCTCAAGGAGTTTTGTCTTAAAAGACCCGTGTTTAAGCGGCTGCGTAGTGAAATAGTAGTTGGAAATCGTGTACCAAGCGTAGATAGATGTCTACCACGTGAACTCGTGAATTATATTCTGGAATTTATAATAAAAATTGATTTACCGCCAGGGTTTTAAAGAGCGGATGTAATATTTTAGTTAGATGGCATCATTTCCTGAACTCCAAGGTGAAGCCCAAACGGGTAAGATTAAATCATGGTCAATTCGTGTGTTGGAACGAGATAATGCGGGTGTAATTGAGACCACACACGGTTACGTTGATGGTAAAAAACAAGTCAATGAAAAGGTTATATCAGTTGGTAAGAATATTGGTAAGAAAAATGAGACTACGCCTCTTCAGCAGGCAGTTAGTGAGGCGAAGGCCTCGTGGATTAAAAAGAAGGAGTCTGGATACGCACCTATTGGTATTACTACTACAGTTTCAGATATTACTGATGGAGTTGCTAAAGTAAATCTAAATAAAGATGAATCTGATGAAGATGATAGTGGTAGAGGCAAAGGAATTGACAAGGATGTTCCCAGTCCAATGCTCGCACATGATTACTTGAAACGCGGCAAGTCTATTAAGTTTCCATGCTATGCCCAACGAAAGTATGACGGTACTCGATGTGTAGCAATAAGCGGCAAGGGTCTCTTCAGCCGCAATAAAAAGCGCTATCCCCATCTTGATCATATTGTAGCGGAAATTAACAAGCTTCCTAGCACAATTATTCTGGACGGTGAATTATACTCTGATACGCTAACATTTCAGGAGATTGTTGGCATTGTAAAACGAGAGACATTGAAAGAGGGCGACCAAGAGAAACAGGTTCAAATTAAACTCCATGTATATGACATCATTAATGGGCTGCCATATGAAGAGCGTTATGCTAATCTTCAAATACTATTCAACAAATACAAGTTCAAACACCTTGTTCTTGTAAAGTCTGATATATGTGAGTCTGAGGAGAAAATTAAGGAGCTTCATGCACAATATGTTGCGGAAGGCTATGAAGGGTTGATGCTTAGAAATAAGACAGGCCTTTATAAGAATTCACGGGCAGTTGATCTTCAAAAATTCAAAGCTTTTGAGACAGATGAATTCAAAATTGTATCATATAAGGAGGGTGAAGGATTAGAGGCTGGATGTGTTATTTGGGTATGTGAGGCTGAAAATGGTTTACAGTTCGCATGCCGTCCTCGTGGGACACGAGAAGAGCGTGAGGTATTATATTCAGATGGTAAAAAATATGTTGGTAAGAAGTTGACTGTAAGATATCAAGAAATGACCGATTCAAATGTACCGCGCTTTCCAGTAGGGATTGCTATTAGGGATTATGAGTAAATATTATTATCAATACCAATTAATCTTAATATTGGTTTATTAATAAGAAGAATATCATTTATATTTTTTTCTAAATTAATATCCCAACTATTTTTATTATGCCATACATCTTCTTGATATATATGAATAATGGATAGATTATTTTCTAGAGCACATTTAATTTTATATTTATCTATATATAGTTGATCTTCAGGAGATCGCCAATTACTTACTTGTTCAAAGTGTTGACGACCGTCTAATTCTATTATTATTTTATTATTTATTTCAAAATCATATGGTAAATATTTATTTGTATTAGGATTTTTACACCAGTCATATCTTAATTGATATTTTACATTATAATTAATTTTTAACCATTCTAATAATTTCTTTTCTGTTTTATTTTTACAAAATGAACACCATTTACCAGAACATATATTATTTAATGCCATTGTAAATTCATTATTACATATATTACAATTAAATATAAATTTAGTATTTGAACATTTTTTTACATTTCTAGGATTTATATTATTTTTATTAGACCAACATATAGATTTTTCATGTGAGGCAAATGATTTATTAAAACATAATTCACAATCATTTTTACAAAGTATTTTACCTGAGATCGCACAATAAGGACACCAATTGTTATTAGATGTAATATTATATAACTTTGATGAAAATGTATGATTACATATATTACAATTAAATAAAACTTCTACTGAACTATGTTTCATCAATTGACGAGGAGTTAATATATTTTTATCAGACCAAAATATAGATTTTTCATGTGAGGCAAATGATTTAGTATAGCATATTAAACAATCATCATTTTCACATATTGTCTGACAAGGATAACAGCAATAAGGACACCAACTGCCATTTGTAATAGAATTAATTTTTGATTGAAATAAATGATTACAATCTATACAATTAAACCACGCATAAATAGTATTACTATTTTTAAATATAGTTCTTGGTAGTATAGTATTATTATTTGACCAATACTTTACCTTTTCATGAGAAGCAAATGATTTATTAAAACATATTATACATTCTTCTTTATTACATAGTATTTTACTTGGAATGGCACAATATGGACACCATGAATTTCTTTTAGTAATATTATAGAGTATCATTTCAAAATCATGATTACAATTTTTACAATCAAACCAATATTTATTTCCAGTTTTAATATATACTTCTTCTGGCCTTTTTTTATTTTTTAATGACCAACATTCTGCTCTTGGATGAGTAGCAAATGAATTTTCAAAATCTATACTCATAGTATTTATGATATGTCGTATAATATTATATAATTATCAAATTTCTAAAAATATATAGTTATATGTAAGAACCTAAATATTTTTATTGTAATATATGTAATATTAATATGGATACTACATCAACACTTGTAGAATCTAAAAAAACAGAGGAATCAAAGGAACCTAATAAAAAGGTGGATAAATATAATGGATTTAAAGTACCTGGTAAATCTAATAGAACATTGCGATGGTGTAATCATATTTATACGATAATTAAAGAAGCGAGTTTGGAACTTCTTCAAAGAGATGATGTGCGTACCGCATTTAATAATCTAGTTGATTGTTTAGCAAAATATGAAGGTTCATATATATCAGTAAGAGTTACACAACGCATGAAATATTATTCGCATATTAGGATTAAACCATCAGACCCTTTACTTTTAACTCATATTACAGAATATAATGACGATGACTGGGATATGGAGCCTGGTTGGTGGACTATAAAAGAAGACTTTGATACAGTTGAAGGGCTGCTCAAGATTCAGGCATGTCGTGTTGATATCATGAATACGTATGCTCCACTATATGAGCTCATTAAACGTGATGTGATTCCGTATATGGAACTGAAATCATATGAACAGAGCAAAAGTATTAAGTCTAAATATTACCGCTCTAGAATGAAATCATTGGAAATCGTTATTAAAACAGCTGAAAATAGGATTGAAAAAGCTAGAGATAACATGCTATTATATTCTATACAATATGATGAACTTCAAAAACCTCCTAAATTAACGGTATTTGATTAGAAAAATTGATTATATTTGTGTGAGATAAATATGGCGCATACAAATGTCTGAAGTAATAACTGAAGTAAAATCCAAGAAGACTAAGGTGACTAAAGCGACTAAGGCGACTAAGGCGACTGAAAAACCAGATGCGACTGAAAAACCAGATGCGACTGAAAAACCAGATGCTACTGAAAAGAAAGCAGATACAACAACTAAAAAAAAGACCGTTAAAACCAAAGTAGATAAATACAATGGTTTTAAAGTTCCTGATAGAAAGATAGTATGTACCAGATGGACAATTTATATTTATGATATGATTAAAGAGGCTAAGATAGATCTTCTTCAGAGAGAGGACGTACGTAATGCATATAATAATTTGGTTGAATGTATGCGTAAATATGATGGATATATTGAATCATATATCCCATCAAAATATCAGAAATATAATACTGAAATAGATATTATGAAGACGGATGTGAAGTTTAATTATAATACATTTAGATGGATAGCTAATAATTTTCAACGTGATACAATTCTAGAAAAAAAAGAAGAATTCATTAAAGACTTTAAACAGATGTATACTCCTTTATTTGATTTAATTAAACGTGATGTTATTAATTATATGGAACTAAAGAAGCATGAAATTGGCAATAAATATATAATTGAAAGAAACCATTATCAAATGGGAAAAATAGAAAAATGTATTAAAGTATTTGAAAGCAAAATTGAGGAGTTATATAAAGTACTTGGCAAACTTTCCGAGGAAGTTATAAAATGTAAACAACCCCCTAAATTGACTGTATTTGAATAAGATTGAGTGTCTAAATATTTTTGTTAATAAATAATCTAAGGAGAAATATATTATAAGGGATAGTAGAAGTATGGATGATTATACAAAACTAAAGCTACCTGAACTGCTTCAGCTTTGTAAAGAACGGGGACTTAAAGGATGTAATGGACTCAAAAAAGCGCGGCTTATTCAGATTCTTAATACTACATCTGTGAACGCAATTGTTGAAAGTGAGTTTGTTCTACAACCTATGATTACTTATATTGGAAATAAGCGGAAGTTAGTCCCGTGGATTATGGAGATTGTTGAGGGGATTCGGTCAAAACTTGGTCACCATCTTGTCGCACTCGACGGCTTTGCAGGAAGCGGTGTAGTTAGTCGCGCACTAATGCCGCTTTGTTCTATAATTCATAGTAACGATATGGAATATTATTCATATGTTCTACTTAGATGTTTTCTTGAAACACCAACGGCTTTACAGAAGGAACGGATATTAGAGCATTTTGATAAGATGGTGAGACTGTGTCAGGCGGCGACAGAAATTGGTTTCATATCTGAGCTTTATTCACCCAAAAACACGGATTCAGTGGTCGCGGATGAACGCTGTTTCTACACCCGTGAAAATGCCATGATAATTGATACTTTGCTAAAGTACATTAAGGGAGTAGAAGAGGATATAAAGTGTTACTTACTTGGCCCATTACTTATTAAGGCGAGTATTAATGTTAATACAGCGGGGGTTTTTAGAGGTTTCTATAAAAAAGATGGCGTAGGCCACTTTGGAGGCGCGGCTGAAAATGCTTTAGAGCGTATACTCGCACCAATTGAATTAGTTCGACCTGTTTGGTCCAGCAGTAGCTGCGTAAGTAGGTGTCATAATTCGGATATTAATAATCTAATAACTACATTTAAAGATGGCGAATTAGATATGATTTATTTAGATCCGCCATATAACGAACACCCCTATGGCTCAAACTACTTTATGTTGAATTTAATCGCCCGTGGTCAGGCGCCGACTGAATACTCAAAAGTGTCTGGTATTCCCAAATTCTGGAATAAATCTGCATTTAACGGGCGTGGGACCGCGTATGATACGATGCTGGATTTGTTAAGAAGTTGTTTGAAAAAGGCGAGATATACTTTAGTCTCGTACAATAATGAGGGGCTAGTTACAGACGATGACTGGAATACTATTTTTTTAGAACTTGGATGCGATGTTAAAATATATCAAAAAGAATATGATACTTATCATGGATCGAGAAATCTGGGAGATAGAAATAAGAAAGTTATTGAGATTCTATATGTGATCAGTAATAATCGATGAGTAAAATTTGAAATATGGAGTTGATTTGAAACAGACTTAAAACAATGCGTATATTATAATATAGTAGTACCTTAAAATCCAAGATGTCTAAAAAGTATATTCCGTCTTTCTTAAGAGGGGAGGTTTTAAAAGAAGGCGCCTTAAAAGAGGGCGCCTTAAAAGAGGGCGCCTTAAAGGAGGGCGCCCTCAGCGCAGTAAAAGAAGGCGCAGTAAAAGAAGGCGCAGTAAAAGAAGGCGCCTTAAAAATGATAGAACCATCCACTAGAAATTTCTCCCAAGAACGTAATAATTCAAATACTTTTACTAGAGTTACACATGATTATAGAAAAGAGAAGCCAGTTGAAGTACCTAAATTAGCTCCTGCCACTCTTGCTTCTATTACTTCACTAACAGCCGATAATGCTACTACTAAAGGTTCTGGGTCATTTGCCTCCAAGTTTGCACAACAGGTTCGCAATTCAGAGAATCCTAATTACCAAAAACCCGTCGATCTTAGTTCAGTTGATGATTTTCCAGCACTAGGCGCTGTTCGGCAGAAAAACAATGTGATTGTGCCACCTTTAAAGGTAGAACTAACAGAAAAGCTAATAGAAACATTAAATATATCAGAAAAACCACGACTAACAGAATTAAAGCCTACTACTATTACTAATGCGCCATCATTTGCGGAGATGGCCAGTCTATGGGCTAAGAAAAAAGAGAATGAGGATAGAGAAATGGCGGAATTTACTCGTAGAAAGGATCTTGAAGAAGAAAAAATGCGTCAAGCGGCTAGACTTATGAAGAAGCAACCCATTCTTGGGTCTATTAGCCGTCGTATAAGGGAAGATGGTGGTGAAGAAGAAGAGGGAAATGCGTATGTTAATCCAGATGAGCACTCATCATTAGGCGGCGGATCAAATTATGAATATGATGAGGATGATTCATTTGAAGGTGAAGATAGCAACGAGGAACGACATGATGACGATGAAGACGATAATCCAAATGTTGGATGGGATGGCCGACGCAAAGAGGATTTGTACTAAGAAATCTAAAATAAAAATATTTTTATGACCATATATGAATTCATATAAAGAGATTATATATGATTATGGATTATTACTAATATATTGGAGTTACCAACTGAATGATGCTTTAGTAAAATTCCTTCAGGAAAGTGATTAGTGCTGAAATTTGAATGGGATTTTAAATAATTTTTAATTTAGAAGTAGAATGACTAGAAGATGTAAAGAAAAGGAATGTAAAAAAGAACCATGTTATAATGTAGAAGGTGAAAAAAAAAGATTATATTGTGCTATACATAAAAAAGATGGGATGGTAAATGTAAGCCATAAAAAATGTATTCAAGATGGATGTAAAATACGACCAAATTATAATGTAGAAGGTGAAACAACTGGATTGTATTGTACGACACATAAAAAAGATGGAATGGTAGATATACATCATAAAAAATGTAAAGAAAATGGATGTAAAATTATACCCAATTATAATGTAGAATCTGAAACAAAAGGACTATACTGTACAAAGCATAAGAAAGATGAGATGATAGATGTAAATAATACCAAATGTAAAGAAGATGGATGTAAAATTAGAGCATCATATAATGTAGAAGGTAAAACAACTGTATTGTATTGTATGACACACAAAAAAGATGGAATGATAAATGTAAAATCTAAAACATGTATTCAAGAAGGATGTAAAAAACAACCAAGCTATAATATAGAAGGTGAAATAACTGGCTTGTATTGTACGACACATAAAAAAGATGGAATGATATATATACTACATAAAAAATGTATTCAAGAAGGATGTAAAAAGCAGCCAGGATATAATGTAGAAGGTGAAATAACTGGATTATATTGTACGACACACAAAAAAGATGGGATGATAAATGTGAGAGATAAAACATGTATTCAAGAAGGATGTAAAAAAATACCAAATTATAATGTAGAAGGTGAAACAACTGGATTGTATTGCGTGACACATAAGGAAGTTGAAATGGTAGATGTTAAAAGTAAACTATGTAAAAGTAGTTGGTGTTCAACACATGTTACAAAAAAATACGACGGATATTGCTTCTATTGCTACATGAATCTATTTCCAGATAAACCAGTCGCACGCAATTATAAAACTAAAGAATATTCTGTAGTAGAATATGTTAAAACTACCTTTTCACAATTCGATTGGATTACTGACAAAAAGGTTCAAAATGGTTGTTCAAGAAGACGCCCTGATTTACTCTTAGATTTAGGATATCAAATTGTTATATGTGAAGTAGATGAAAATCAGCATATAGATTATGATTGTAGTTGTGAAAATAAACGGATCATGGAATTATCACAAGATTTAGGATATAGACCTATTGTATTTATTCGGTTTAATCCAGATGATTATATACTTAAAACTAGAAATATTACATCTTGTTGGGGATTAAATACAAAAGGTATTTGTGTCATAAATTCTTTACGTAAAAAGGAATGGGATGAACGACTAAAAACATTAGAAGAGCAAATAAAATATTGGACAGATGCGTCAAATAAAACAGAAAAAACTATTGAAGTAATTCAGCTGTTTTATGATACAGAATGAAATTACGAAAGAGGTTGACATATTTTTATTATAGACTAAAATATATTGATTCGAATATATTAGTGGATATATTTGAATTAATATAATAGGTATTATATTAATTTAAAGATGATAATAAGAAGTAAAAGGAATATAATCTAAATTTAGATTATAAATATTATAATCATATAGTCACATAGGCCTACAAAGTCGCAAAACGACCAACAGAATGATATTTCATTAATTCGCCCTCAGGAAAGTGATAAGCTATTAGTTTTTTAATATCACTTACTGCGTTAATATGATTTTCAGGATTCTTTGAACACGTGAAACAGTCTATCGCGAGAATGCCCTCTTCTCCATAACTATGAAGGGAAATGTGTGACTCGTCAAGCATCAATATTATTGTGCCGCCTGGCGGTGATACAGACCCGTCAAAGACGACCATTTTCTCGCCAACTATCCGTAAATTGTTATTACCACAAATTTCTTTAAAACCATTGAAAAGTGCTAGGAATACAGTCTCCGTATCCTTCTCTTTAATATAACATTTCGTAATATCAATCATGGAATGACTGCCGCGATATTTTAGTTGTGCCGTATTCTCGGAATTCGTGGGCTGAGTAGCAGAGTCACATTCGCTCATACCGAAGTTCGATTTTAGCATATAGTATACAAATAGAAAATAGTTTTATTTGATATAGACACGGGTCTAATTATTAGACTAACTGGTCCTTTATGTACTATTATTTATTCAATTTTTAGGATATTGCTTACTTAAATCACTTACTCGTATTATTTACCCATCTTATAAAATTTCATTGTGACTTCATCAATCGCCGCCAACTGTTTTTCCAGCTGCTCCTGTTTTGTCAAATCCTTCACTTTCTTCTTAACGAGTCCTGTAACCGTCGCAGGTAATAATTTCTTCGGTAGCGGAGCCATTAATACTTCTCTAAAAAATCCATCCGATTGTGAAACAGCTCTTTGAAGTTTTGCCATATCTGGAACTAGGCTCGGCGCGGCTGGAACTTTCCATTTTGGAACATCTGTAAGAATTTGTACCATTAGTGCTAGTGTATCTATCTTTCTTCTCTGAGTATTTCTGGGATCGGGTGAGCGATAGATATCTAATAGAGTCTGAAACTCCTCATGCATTCGTATAACTCCCTTTGTGGCAAACTCTTTGTAGACCTCTGCTAAAACCGCTATTAAGTAATATCCCACAGATGTTTTCTGTTGCAGTTTGAGTTGTGGCGGACCTCTTTCAAGTGTTGTTAGGCCGCCACCTAGCTTCTTCCTGTAAATTGCGTCCTCCTCTAATAACCATTTAATCCAAAAGAGGGCCCTTTCAGTCGCACCCTCCTGAATGGCATATACCATCTCATTACCCGCGTGTAATAACTGCTCTAAATCTCCGCTTGGGTTGTATACATTTCTTACTGCTTTTTTATCAGTTGTTCTAAGTACAGATCGAAGCCATGTTTCATTTTCATGAGTATCCGTGGCTACACTCGGCATTTTAGGTTTTGTTTTTTTCGGACAGTCTTGAAGGATAAGTACTAATTCAGTCACTGTTTCTTGGACATCTTTTCTCTTACAAAATGCATCGAATGGGACTTTTATGAATATTTCATTTAGTTCCTTGAATTTTCTAAAAAGAAAGTGGAATATTCTTGGGCTGGCTACGCCAATATGGTCGTATGCGTAATCCCAACAGAGTTTTTGCCAGAGTTGGAGACCACCAGATGTTACCATGTCGGCGGTATAATGAATTAGTTTTCCAGATGCGACGGGGCCTGATTCTCCTAGGCATTGTATGAATGATCTTGCTAGATCTTTTAGGAGATACCCTTTACGCGATTTTATTTCCTGTTCTGCTTCTACGTCGTCTAGCTCCATTATTGTAAATACTACTTGGAATTCCTTTATATTTAGATTGATATTACTTTATTATATTTTATAATGAAGTAATATATTAATATTTTATGACTATTTTATGACTATTTTATGATTATTTGCTATATTTTGCGCTAACTCTTTTAGTACCATTAGCTCTCGGAATTAACCCTTTTGCTTTGAGAGATGAACGCATTGTAAATCCAATGGATTTACCTTTTTTACATTTTTTAGACCGCTGGTCATTTGAAACTGCCAGTTTCAAATGGCTCAGCTGCCTCCCCGCGGGGAGACCAATGGGCATTTAAAATGCCCATTGGTCTAAGATATTTTATATTGCGTTTTGTGGATTTGTAGTCACCGATGATAGGTTTATTACAAGGACATGTACCCCCTCTTTTTCTTGTTTTGTTTAATGGCCATTCTATTATATACCTTTAAAATTATATTGGTGTAAATGTTACTGAAAATGTTGTATATCCTTGGTTGTAATATGGTGGAGCAACAATATCCATATTAGCACCGATTAGTGGCGTTTTTCCTGAACCATATTTATTTAATGATATTGTGTTTGTAGTGGTATATAATAATCCAATGCCTGATGCTACACCCCAACCAAATGTTGACAATATACTTGTTCCAACCCCTGTCCAATTAATCCCATCAGCTGAATATGCTATTGTGTTTGTTCCAGAACCTACTGCCACCCATCTTGTTCCATTCCATGCTACACCATATCCATATGATGAAAATATACTTGTTCCAATTCCGATCCAAGTAACCCCATTGTCTGAATATGCTATTGTGTTTGTTCCAGAACCTACGGCCACCCATCTTGTTCCATTCGATGCTACACCATTACCATTATTTGAAAATATACTAGTTCCAATCCCCGTCCAAGTAACCCCATCAGCTGAATATGCTATTGAGTTTGTTCCTTCCCCTACTGCCACCCATCTTGTTCCATTCCATGCTACACCTTGACATTGTATTGAAATTATACTATTTCCATTAGCCGATGGTAACCAAGTAATCCCATCGGCTGAATATGCTATTGTGTTTGTTCCTGATCCTACTGCGATAAATATTGTTCTATTCGATGCTACACCAATTGCGCGGGTTGAAAATATACTATTTCCATTAGACGATGGCAACCAAGTAATCCCATCAGCTGAATATGCT
>Ga0114966_10003502_pt1 | contig 13763 bp, 12 predicted proteins | sample M_130207_XF_Meta_FD_87029 | JGI IMG/M metagenome (GOLD analysis project Ga0114966, IMG submission 87029) | Freshwater microbial communities from Lake Montjoie, Canada to study carbon cycling - M_130207_XF_MetaG | ecosystem: Environmental > Aquatic > Freshwater > Lake | place: Lake Montjoie... | reverse complement strand
GCTCGTCTTCCCTGATCGCCCCACGGGCATCGCCGTCCAGAGCGTGACCACGACGAACGTCGTGTTCGTGAACAACGGTCTCACCACGGCGAGCGCGAACTTCCGCTGCGAGCGTGGCTGGCAGCCGGAGGTCAACGCCTCCACCGTAACCCCGCTCCTCTACGCGGGCGGCGGTACGGCGGGGGGTGCGAGCGTCGTCCAGCAGGTCGCGGTGTTGAGCAACTCGGCCCCCACCGTGGTCGCGAACAACGCCGCGAACGGCGACCTTCCGCTCACTTACGCCGTCCCGGCGAACACGTACAGGACGGGTTCCACCGTCCGCGTGCGCATCGCGGGCACGCTGAACGTCGCGGTCGGCGCGACGAACGTCACGCTTGCCGTGTGGGCCAATGCCGCGAAGGACACCTTCTCGTCCATCACGATCAACGGCGTCAATCCGGGCGCGTATCCCTTCGCCTTCGACATCATGGGCACCGTGAACAGCACGGTCGCACAGGTGTTCGGAAGCGCGCAGGGGACTGCCAACGTCTCCGCCGCCTCCAGTACGGCGGCAAACGGCACGCTCAACGCAGCGGTCGCGAACACGATCACCGCCAACGTGGCGTTCACGGCTGCGAACGCGGGCACGAACCTCACCGTGCAGCAAATGACCATCGACCTCGCGGTCTAGTCCGTGCTCGTCCAACTACCGCCTCTCCCCTACGCGTTCGACGCGCTCTCTCCGGCTATTGACGAGCAGGGCGTGCGTCGACACTACTTGGACAACCACGCGGGCTACGCGCGGAAGTTGAACGACCTGTCGGCGAAGGAGGCCCCCGGCCAAACCCTCGCCGACATCCTCGCCAGCGCGGAGGTCGGCTCGCCGCTCTACAACAACGCGGCGCAGTTCTGGGCGCACAACATGTGGTGGGAGGGCATGCGGCCCTCTCCGGTCGGCGGGCGGCTGCCCACGGGGGACGCCGCCGCCATCGTGGCGCAGTTCGGCGGCTACGAGGCTTTCAAGAAGAAGTGGGTCGAGGCGGGAACGGCGCTCTTCGGCTCGGGCTGGGTGTGGCTCACGCTCGACCGACAGGGCCGCGCCTTCATCGAGGCGCTCCCTGACGCCGTCCTCCCCCAGCGCGCGAGCGGGCAGTTCCCCGTCCTCGTCTCCGACCTGTGGGAGCACGCCTACTACTGCCAGTACGGCACGAATCGGAAGGCGTACCTTGAGCGGTTCTTTGACATCGTGTACTGGCCCTCGGTGAACGCTCGGATCCGCGCGTGGAGCGGGAGGTGAGCGAACTCCGCGTTTGCCCCGGCCCCTTCTTTCACGCGACTTCCTACGAGGCGGTCGCAAACATCGCGTCGGAAGGCTTGGTGCCCCGGCGCGGGGGCGGCATGTTCTCCCACGGAGGGTACGGAGAGCACAGCCAAGGCAAGGTCTTCTTCGCAAAGGGGCGGGACGCCGCGCTCGCGTGGTTCGGCAAGGTCGAGGACATGCTGGAGTACCACGCCAGCGACTACGACGAGGAGCCCGACGGGCGCGTAGTCGTCTTGCTCCGCGTTGACGAGGACGCCCTCGTCGACGGCTACGACGTCTTCGTCGACCCGCTGGGCGACCGGGACGTCCCCTGTAGTTTCTACGTGACCGTGCCCGTGCCACCGGAGATGCTGGAGTTTTGGCACCCGACCCGACGCGCGTGGCTGCCCGTGGAGGACTGGGGGCCGGATGCTTCGCTCGGCATCGAGAGCCGAGAGTTCTACGGCCCCGACGGGGACGAGGTGGACGCCGACGAAGCGGAGGCGCTTCGCGACGAGGGCGAGGACGTCACCTTCGGCTACACGGTCTACGGCCCCTACGACAATGGCGGTTTCAAGCCTTCCGCATACGCGGAGAAGGACTGGCGATGAGGCGCAGCACGACCGCGCGCGGCGTTCGCAGCACGCGCAACACGCGCAGGAACCCCGAACTCTCTCCCGAAATGCGGCAAGGGCTACTCGCTTTCTTGCAGTCGCCCGAGGGAGACGAACTCCGCAAAACCCGGCCAAGGGCGTGGCAGTTGTCGGCGCGGCCCGTTCTCAAGTCGCCCGAACTTCTCGCGATGGAGGTCGCGAGCGTGGGCCCGCGTGCCTACATGGAAGGGGCCTACCTCGAAGGGGCCGACCTGCGGGGCAGAGACCTCGTGGGGGCGACCCTCAACGAGGCGAACCTTGCCGGGGCAGATCTGCGCGGAGCGGACTTGAAAGAAGTGTCGATGGACAGGGCGAACCTCGTAAACGCAGACCTCGCGTTGGCAAACCTGCGCCATACTAGTTTGCGAAGCGCGAATCTCTCGGGGGCCTCCCTCCGAGGAGCAAACATGCTGCGCGCGAACTTCACGTACGCGAAGTTGCGGGGCGCAGACTTGAGTGTCCACGCCGGGGCCAAGACGATCCTGAAAGAAGCGGTGCTCGAATCCGCAGACCTCCGTGGCGCAAACCTTGAAGGTGCCTCCTTAAGTGGGGCGAGGGCCACCCTCGCGATCCTAGAGGACGCGAACCTCAAGAACGCCGATCTGTCGGGTGCAAACCTCTACGGGTCGAGTTTTGCTGACGCAGACCTCCGTGGCGCAGACCTGCGCGCGCACATCGTGTTCGGCTACTTCGCGAACGCGAACCTTGCGGGCGCGAACCTCGAAGGCGTGAACCTCACGGAGGCGGACTTTACGAACGCGAACCTCGAAGGCGCGAACCTCGAAGGTGCGGAGGTCGAAGGCGCGAACTTCACGGGAGCGAACCTCAAGAACACGGTGCTGGGAGATCCCACCACGCGCGAAGCGCGCGCGTACGGTCGCCAGACGGGGGCGGTTCTGAAGATGGGGAAGCCCGACGCTCCCACCAAGGCAGCGGAGTTCAAGAAGCGCTTCCCGGCAGAGTTCGAGCGTCTCAAGACGGACACGCAGGGACGAGACTTCTCCGAGCCTCTGCGCGCCTCCGTGCGACAGAAGTACGAGACGCCCTTCGTGTGGCTCGTCTCGGAAGGCGAGTACAGGAGTGGCACCCAGCGCCGCTGCCCCGATCCGAACCTCGTCTACAAGTTCAACATCCGCCTCACCGACCCCTCGTTCACGGAGCGGCAGCGGGCGTTCTTGACGAGGTTGGCGGAAGTATCCCGCAAGTCCAACCACCCCTACGAGAGAGGCTCGCTCTTCACCGTGGGTTGGGTGCGGCTCTGCGTGAACGACGCCGAGAGGACGTGCCTCGTTGAGGAAGTCCAGAGTGACGTGAGCGTCGTTCGCTCGAAGTTGAAAGATGGCTCCGCGCCTGCTGGGTTGGAAGAGTACGCGGACGTTGTTCGCGACCTCCAGCCGTACCTCGACCGCTTTTACGAAGATGCTCTCGGCATCGTGTTCATGGAAGCGGAGAAGAGAGGCTACGCCGTGGAGATGTTGACCTACGACACGAAGCAGAGGGACGGATCCCCTCGCAACGTCTACACTGACCTCCCCCGCGCGATGGGGATGCAGCGGCAGAAGGGGTCGAGGGTTCTTCCGACGAAGGCCCCGGACACGCCGATGTCGTTCTCCGACACCCACATCAATGAGGCGGTTGCGGAGACGTGGTACTACAAGCCCAACCCCCGTGCTTCTTCCCGTGTCGCCAGCGGGCGTAGCACCCGGAGTTTGCGGAAGCGGCGGTAGTCCGCGTCGGGGTGAGGTAGGCTCGCTTCATGCCACGCAAGCCTGCTGCCTCGAAGACCGCCCCCGCGTCCCTTCCCGTCCTGCACAAGGAGCGGGTCTGGCACGTCGGCAACCTCAAGCGCGCTCGGCGAAAGGCGCCGGACTCCCAAGAAGGCACGCTTCTCTCCGTGTCCGAGTACCCTCGCGCGTGGATGAAGATCGCGCAACTCGGGGGGCGGCCCACCTTCATGCTCGTTCGCAAGGACGGGAGGGAGGGCATCTTCGTCGACCGACTCGCGATCACGGCGAGCGCGGAGCGCAAGATCCTTGCAGGCTCGGGCCTCGTCACGAAGGCCAAGGTCTACATACTACGCACGGAGACGAGCGACGAGAGCGGAGACGACGTCGTGTCCGAGATGGTCTTCGCGTCTCGCGAAGAGGCGGAGGCGGAAGCCAACCCTGACGAACTCGAAGACGGGTACGCGCGTATCTTCGAGCGCGCAGGTTGGGCGGCCACGCCCGAGTTGAACCGTCGTTGGGAAGAGGTTTTCTCTAGCCCGCTCCGCACTTCCTTCGCGGGAGAGTTCGCCCTCATGGAGGCCATCGAAGCCCTCGGCCTCTACGACGGCATGTGGTGGAATGAAGTGCTCGACCCGTGGGCCCTCTCCGCTCCGCGTGGCGGCATCTTCCAAAGCCGCCTGTCGGAGTGGAAGGCCGTGGAAGAAGGCAAGCGCGGCTACGTTGAGCCGGACGAAGACGAAGACGAAGACGAATACGAAGACGACGGGTACTAGCCGATGCCACGCAAGCCCACCCGAAAGAAGCCCGCTGCGCGCGCCACCGGAACCATCCGCGAGGACGCGCTCTACGAGGAGATCGCCGACCTCCTCCGCGCGATGCCGTCCGACTGGCGGCGACAGTACCGGAGCGGACGGGACAAGTTGGGGGCCATCGGCGGCCCGATGCTACCGGACACCCCGTCGCCCGAGCAGGCGATGTTGCTCATCGGCATCACGGCGGGCGGAAACCCCTCCGGCGACAGCCCCTTCGGGCCGCACCGTGTCCCCGCCGCCGTGCGTCAGGCCGCCATGAAGGGCATCCGGCTCTCGCACGCCAACAACTACGGGGCGTGGGACTTCATCGGCCTCGCCCGCGCCATCGAGTTGGTGATCGTCCCCTCCGTGTCGGACACCACCTTCAAGCGCATGGGCCTGTACCTCTTCCGGCACAAGAAGGACGCCCTCGGCTCCAACTTCGGGAACGACGCCAACCCCTCGCGCGGGTACATGGCGTGGCTCAACTGGGGCGGAGATCCGGCGGTGCCGTGGACGCGCGCGTTCGAGCGGAATCCCGTCGCTGAACTCGTCAAGGGGAAGAAGACTCCGTATCGCCCCGTCGTCGTACCCGCGTCGCGCCCGGCGGCGTTGAAGGCTGCGAGCGGCGACGCGCCCGAGGTGTTCGACACCTTCTACGCGCTGGGGAGTGGAAAGCACTGGGTAGGGGTGTTCGAGGTCATCCGTACCGAGGCTCGCTGGATCGATGCCGTGGAGTACCGCATCGTCATCGGGCTAGAGTCTGGAAAGAGTTGGGGAGCAGCGGAGAGAAAATTGCTTCGCCGTTTCCGCGTCATGGGCAGGCCTTGGGAGGCATCCCCCAAAGACCTTGAGACCACGGGAGCGGGAGGTATCGGCTTTCTCCGCTGGGTCGGTGATCGCGTCAACGCTCTCTGCGAGAACTTGAAGTCTCCGTCCAAAGCAGACGCCCGCTTTGGGCGCACGCGCATCATCGCGGGAGGAACGGACGAGCGCAGGAACAGCGCGTACCGCTGGCTGGCTCGGGCAGGCTTCGTCCCAGAGGTCTCGGCCCTCGGGGAGAACCAGTGGGTACTCACGCTCCCGCGCGCGTTCGAGCGCAACCCGGCCTCGTACCGCATCGAGACGAGCGCGGCCCGCAACGGGCGCGAGGGCTACGTCGCCGCCGTGCTCAACGGCGAGACCGTCGGGAGCATCGTGTTGTTGTCGAGCGCCTCCGAGGTAAACGCGTGGGCGGACGAGGCGGGGGACTTTCGCTTCGTGGGCCTTCCTCGTGGACAAGGCGGCTGGTTCGAGGGCATCGAGATCGACCCTAGTCTCCGAGGACAAGGCACGGGCCGCAGCATGGTGGCAGACATGCTCGAAGCCGCGCGCGAGGAGGGCGCGAAGTACGTTGCCCTCGACGCCAGCCCGAGCGCCCACGGCTTTTGGCTCCGCATGGGGTTCGAGGAGTGGGACTACGAGGGCGCCGCGTTCGACACGATCCCCATGGTCAAGGTGTTCTGATGCGCCGCAACCCCGACATGATCCCCGAGCCGCCTCCCGCCATCTGGCTCCCGCAGGCCGATGTCGATGCGAACCTTACGCTCGCTCCGCGCGCCATGGAGGCACTCACGCCCGATGCGCTCAAGGTGCGCGGCCCGCGTCTCCCGGCGAAGGCCATCGCCGTCGTGAGCCCCGTGGACATCCCGGACGGGCAGTACCTCCAAGTGCTGCTTCTCGACCCCAAGGTGCTGAAGCGTCGAAACGTGACGGGGAGCGACGTCCTCGGGTACGCGACCGCCCAGTTGGACAACTGGTATCCCGATGCGATTATCTCGGTCGCCGCAGCGGAGAAGGGGTACGGCTACCTCCTCTACGCCGCGATGGCGAACTTGGCGGCGACCATCGCCGAGCACCGAGGCGTGGCGAAGCCTGCGCTCGCGGGGGCGCCGTCTCAAACCGAGTACGCGGAGAAGTTTTGGGCGCGGCAGCCGGGAGGCGTCGTGCGCCCGCTCTCGAAAGCGGACTTCAAGAAGCAGTTCAAGACGACCTACGAGAGCATCGTGGGAGCCGGAGACACGCTCGCGAAGGAACTCGCGCCCCAGTACGGAGACCAAACCCGCTACGCGCGCGAGGCGCTCTTCACGTTGGGGTCGGACTACTTCGGTGCCTACTACCGAGTGTCCACCTTCGCGAGCGGCTACCTTCCCGGCAAGTTGGCGCGTCCCCACTCGCCTCGCGAGACCGTGGGGGAGATCTTCGGTTCTCGGAAGCGCAAGTTCAACGTGCGGAGCCTCGCGCTCGTGACGCTCCCGACGAACACCGACCTGCCCCGCGCGTACCTTGTCCACGTTCCTCGGGGAGAGGCGGCGCTTGAGCCGGAGAACATCCTTGCGGAGATCCTCGGGGGCATGAGGAAGTACGGGCCGCCTCGACGCGTGCTCCCGCGCGGAAGGCTCTCGCTGGAGAGCAACGAGCCCTACGTCAAGACCTTGGTGGCGTCGCTGGAAACGCTCGGGTTTCCCTCCGCAACCGTGGCCCAGCGACAGGAGCACCTCGTCATGCTGGAACGCGGAGAGGCGCTCAAGGAGGCGATGGTTGCGGCGGGTATCCCCGAGACCGAGATCCCAACCTTCCTCGACTACTTGGATCTTGCTGCAAGGGAGTACACGGGGCGTGCGACCGAGATCGAGCGAGAGGTTCCGATTTTCTTCAACCCACGCCGCTTCGCGCCTCTCCGCGTCTTCATGCCCATCTAGGCGAGTTCGGGTGCTACCGAGCGCGGACAGGTGACGCGGGCGTGGTAGGACGGAGGACATGGCGCGCCGTCCCTCCAAGCCCCGCACCCGTCGCAACCCTGCTCCGCTCACCTCGGCGCAGCAAGCAAGGATCGATGCGCTCCCCGTGTGGCTGCATTACCTTCCGTACGGCACGAACGAAGGGCCCATTCGACCCGCGACGCGGGAGGAGTACCTCTCGGCGCGCCCGAGCACGCGCGAGTGGTACAAGGGGCGAAGGGTCATCCGATGGGGCTACGGAGAGTACGAGGTCGTGGGCGAGCCGCACGCGGATGGTAGCCCGTCCTTTCTCGACGACCTCAACCTGCGGCTGGTCACCGACTACTCCGGTACGATCCTCGGGACGAGCACGCAGGAGGAGTACGAGGAGGAGCGGGGCCTCTCTTGGGAAGATCGTCGCGGGCGGAACGTGGCTCGACCGGACATTCCCCGTCACGCCGTGACGTGGGCGGGGTTCCCGTGGCCCCGCGAGGCGCTCCTCTACCACGCGACCCGCGCGCTCGGGCCGATCTCCCGCGAGGGCTTCAAGACGCGGAAGCAGGGAACCGCCGCGATGGGCGGGGGCCGACACGTCTACTCCATCAGCCTCACGCTTGTACCGGAGCGTGCGGCGGCGTTCGCGCTCGCCTTCGACACCCTCGCCCGTGTGGCACAGGGGAAGATGAGCCTCCGCGAACTCATGGGGCGGCTCGCCGTGGAGACGCCACGCGCGTTCCGGTTCTCCATGGAGACGGATCGTCCTCTTCGGGACGACCCGGAGGCTGTTGCCCGCTTGGACGACGGCTTGGTGCTCGCGAGCATGGGCGACAAAGAGGCGTGGATGCGCCCGGAGAACGTGTCGCGGTGGCGGGATGCCAACCCCGACCAGCGGGTGTACGTCTACGACCGAGCAGGAGTGGCGTTTTCGCTTTACTCCGCTTGCCTTCGGGGCATGTTCAGCGGCGCGAAAGAGGCGTTCAACCCGGTCTTGGTAGGCACGGACATGGCCGCGCTCGCGCAGACACCGCTCTCGGACATCGGCACGGTCGTTGCGCGCACCTCCATCCCGCGCATCTGCGCGGAGGTGCCCGCAAGCACGGACAGGCTCGGGTACACCATCAAGGGCGACAGCCATAGTGGGTCGATAAGCGAGCAAGACTGCGAGAACGATATCGAGGCCGAGATCGAGGAGCGCGCGGGGGGCACGCGGTTCCGTCGTGCCTCGGAGGAGTCGCGCGCCGCCTTCGCGCTGGGCAAGTCACGGGGTGAATACTACGCCCGCCTCGACACGAACTTCGGCGTGGGCGAGCGCAAGCCGGAGAACACGATGGTCTTCAACGAGGGCGAGGAAGAGGTTCGCATCTTCGACCCCTCCAAGATCACCGTCGTCGAGACGTGGGACATGCCGACCATCCGGCGCATGTTTAACCTCGGAGACCGCATCACCTTCCCGAACTTCTCGTCCGACGGGAAGGACATCTCGCTCTGGCCCCTCTTGAAGGATGCTCCGCCCATGCGTGACAACCCCCGTACCAAGTCTCGCCGTACCCGTCGCAACGGCTTCTTCACGAGCAAGGAAGAGCGCGAGCGCAAGGAGCGCGAGAAGACCAAGGTCGAGCGCGGTCTCGATACCGCGCGCACAACGCAGGCGACCGCCGCCGTCGGCATCCTCGCGGCCAAGAGGCTTGCTCCGCAAGCCGCTGCGACCGTCGGTGCGGCGGTGGCGGGGAAGGTCGGGGCAGGTGTCGCGGGGCGCGCGGTGCCGTTCTTGGGCGAGGCGCTCATGGTGGCCGGAGCGGGCAAGGAAGCCTACAAGGTCGTCAAGCGCCGCAAGAAGGAGGGCTGGAAGTCCGGCTCGTGGAAGACCGACCTCGCCAAGGTGGGCGCCGGAGCGGTGGGCTTGGAGGACTTCGTTCCTGACGCGCCGAAGAAGAACCCGCGCAGGCGGAACCCGCCTACCCCGGAGGTAGTCAACTACACCCTTACGGACGCCGACCGCGCGTGGTTCGCGGGCAGCAAGGTCGTGGACGAGCGCGGTCTCCCGCTCGTCCTGTACCACGGCAGCCAGAACCCGAACCTCAAGTTCCACAAGGGGAGCCCCGTGTACGCGACCTCGAACTACCGCGCGGCGGACGGGTTCGCGGACGGGTCATACATGAGCATCCCGCTCGAAGACAACGAGGTTCCCACGGTCTACGTGCTGTTCATGCACATGGAGAAGCCGAAGGTGTTCACCACGGACGAGGAGTACGAGCGGTACTTCCAAGACGTGAACATCACCCCCGAGGACTGGAAGCGGCAGGGATACGACGGACTCATCTACCTCCCCGAGGACGAGTACGGAGACCCCTACTACGCCGTCTTCGGCCCCGAGCAGGTGCGCGTGATCGCGAAGTACGAGGTGGTGTGATGCGCAGGCGGAACCCCCTCACCTTCGACAACCGCGTTGAGATGACGCCGGAACTCCGCGAAGCCATCCGCACGCGCAAGGATCGGGCGCTGGCGTCGATGCTGTCTCCTGCAAAGCACCGCAGCATTGAGGAAGCGACGATAAACTCTCCGCACAACTTTCGCGTTATCCTTGTCAACGACTACGATGACATCACGAGCAGCACGGAGAGATACGCAAACTCTATTACGCTCTACACCTCTGCCGAAGACTACCTGTCTCTAAACCCGATTGGCCCTAAAAAGAGCGACAGGCTTGGCCTATTTACCGCGTTTACGTACCTGCACAGGTTCGCAGACAACATCACGGGTTACATATCCTCTGCGTTTAGGGTAGGGCCACCTCCGGCAAAAGAGACTACCTGTTTGATTATCTCGATCCACGGAGGAGTGTATCCGCAAGACATGTCGGCAAAGGCGCGCGCTCGCTTGGCAGAGGCAAACGAGCGGCTCGTTGCCTGTCACGAAGCGTTCATGGAAGCCGCGAGCGCGCTCGGTAACCCGAAGGCGTATGCCAGCATGATCATGTACTACGTGGAGACGCACATCAACTCGAAGATGGTGAGAGAGGGGTATTCCCGAGACGTCTCGCAGGGTATGGCCGACCTCTTCCCGCTCTGCGAGTTTACGCCCGCGAGCCGTCCCCTGTTCCTCCCGGTCGACACCGCGCGTATGCCGAGGGTGAAAGAGTTTACCCCGGAGAAGATTGCCGTGTGCAACATCTATGGAGAGAAGATGAACGTCCTCTTCCGCGAGTTCTACAACACCCTCATCCCCGCGCTGTACGGCTCCGTGTGGAACATCTGATGGCACAACGCACGCTCTTCTTCGACCTCGACGAGACGCTCGTCTCGACGGGAACGGTGCCCGGAGCGCCGCGCGTCACCGTGCCCTCGGGACTTCGCGGCGTGCCTCCGGTCGCCTACAGCGTCCTCGTTCGCCCCGGCGCGGAGGTGGCGCTCCAAGCAGCGCGCGAACACTTCGATGCCGTGCATGTCTTCACGGCGGCCTCGCTCCCCTACGCGCTCGCCGTGCTCGACGCGACGGGCCTCCGCGACCTCGTCGACGAGGTCTACACCGTCGAGGACGTCTTCTCGGGGAAGCAGGACACCCCGAACCTCCGACAAGGGTCGTGGGCGCTCGTCGACAACGACGAGGGGATCGCCATGTCGAAGGTCAGCGCCTTTGCTCTCGGTGAGCCCATCCGCGCGGCGATGCGGAGGTACTGGATCCCCATCGCGGACTTCGCCCCGCTTCGCATGGGGGACGTCGCCAAGTACCCGAACCACGACCTGCTCCTCTCGGTCTACGAAGCGGAGCAAAGGGTGCCATGATGCGCCGCAACCCGCTCATCTTCGACAACCGCTTCGAGGTCACCCCCGAGGTGCGCGAGAGCATCCGTGCCAGCAAGGCGCGTGTGGCTGCCTCGGTCTTGTCCCCCGCAAAGCACCGCGCCATCGAGGTTGCGACCGCAAAATCTCCGCACAACTTCCGCATCGTTATATCGCCCCACTACCGGACGAGCGATGATTATTTGTGGTTGGTGAACAGAGAACGCTTGTGGCGGGACGTGGTGCGTCCCAACGCGGTTACCCTTGTGTCCGAGTGGGACGCGCGGGATGTTCTTGCAGAAGCGCAACCGCTCAATCGCACGGAGAAGGCCCAGCAGGGAGGGATCTTCACAGCGTTTACCTACCTCCACAGGCTCGGAGACAACATCGCTTCGTCGTTGTTTCTACCTTGGGTGTTCAGCGAGGATAATCTCCTCTCGACGCTGGGTAGGGGCTACCTGCTAGACTACACCGACGCGCTAGAGGTCGCCGCGCAGCGGGCCGATGTTGCGAGGGTCGTCGAGATGGCCCGTGAGAACAACGCGCTCCTTCACCGCGTGGCGGCGGACATCAAGCGCTACGATTCGAGCGGGGGCTATGTTCTTCTCCGGTACATCGAGACGCATGTGAACTCGAAGATGGTGAGGGAGGGGTACTCCTCCGACATCAACCAGTCGCTTTCCGACCTCTTCCCGCTCTGCGAGTTGACGCCTCCGAGCCGCCCGCTGTTCCTCCCCTTCGACGAGGCGAGCATGGCGATGGCCCATCCACGGTCGAACGAGAGATGGAACAAAGTCTACCCCGCAGAGGTCGCCGAGGCCTGCAGCGCGTACGGAGAAGAGATGAACGTGCGCTTCCGCGACCTCTACAACACTCTCATCCCGGCGCTCTACGGCACCGTGTGGTTCATCTAGGAGACACGATGCGTCGCAACCCCCTCATCTTCGACAACCGCTTCGACCCCGAGCCGATGAAGCGCTACCCGCGCTCGCGCGTCGTGGCGAGCATCGTAGCCCCTCCGCGCCAACGAGCACAGGTCGAGCGCCTCGCGGACAGCCCCCACACCTTCCGCGTGATCGTGGTCGATACCGTGGCAGGACTTGACTTCGCGTCCCTGTCGCAGCCGGGCTGCATCACTCTCCTGCTCCCTCTGGCGAAGGCAGTGGAGAACGAACTTTTACGAGCAGGCACAAAGAAGGAGCACGAACGCTTTAGCCTTTACTCCGCTTTTACCCTTCTTCATCGCGTGGGGGATGCTCTTGACGCGGTAGTGTTTGAAGCCGCTATGCCTCCAGACCTAGACTACGACTATATTCGGAGGTCGTATAAGCCTACTGCTCCCAAAGAAGCCTCTGTTCGCAGACAGTTTGACTTCTTGAAGACGCAGTTTGCCCAGTTTAGCAGAGGCTACCTTCCTGTGGCGGGCCTGTCTGTGACGACGATGGACTTGGTGAAGAGGATGGGGGCTGCCATGCCTGTACCCGTGAGCAGCGGCGCGACGGGCCGAGTCCTAAAGCACATCGTCAAGAACACAAACTCCGACATGTCAAGACGCGGAGTTTGGCTAAACCCCTCGGACGTTGAGTACCTTGAGGGCGCGTACCAATGCGTCGCAGACTGGGTGGCCCTCTCGGAACTTCCTGCGGCGCGGGCTCGGCCCGGTCGCGGCGAGCCGTGGCTCCTCTTCCCGCCCAAGCCGGGGGAACACTCTTCCGAGATCGAGCAGATGCTCGTGCAGTACACCGAGGTCATCAACACCTACTTCCCGGCGTTCGTGCAGTCTCTTCTTGACGACCTCGACGGCGCGGTCATCCGCGTCTAGGAGCCTGTGATGCATCGTAACCCCCTCGTCTTCGACAACCGCTTCGACCCCGAGGGCGCTCGGCGGTCGCGCTCGCGTGTCGTCGCGAGCCTCACGACACCTCCGGCACAACGTGCGCAGGTCGTGCGACTCGCGGACAGCCCGCACACCTTTGTCGTGATCCTGCTCGACGAAGCAAGTGAATACTACGACGGAGAAGCACTCGAACCTTTGTCGCAGTCGGGATGCATCACACTGGTCTTGTCGCTTTCGGAGATGAAGCGGCTGGACTTTCGTTCTCTGAACAGGTCTCTTCCCAAATCGGCGGGGTTGTCGCGCTTCTCCGCGTTTGTCCTCCTCCACCGGATGGGCGACGTCCTCTACCCCGGCATCCGGGGGACGGTCTTCTACCCCCACGAGGACTTGAACATCCTGAAGGACGAGTGGAACGGCCCCGCTGCCACGCGGCTCTACTTTCCGGGCGAGGTTTCGGACGAGACGCGCTATCTTGCCAGCAGGGTGTCCGAGGCGAGCCGAGTGGCCGAGGTGAAGCGCCGCGCAAACGGGGGTACGAGCCTCGCTTCGTACATCGTCGCGGCCACGAACTCCCAGATGGCGCGGGAGGGCTTGCACGACCCGACGGTTAGCGACGACTGGGATCGCGTCGATCAGTACATCGCGGACTGGGTCGCGCTCTCCGAGATGCCGTCGGCGCGGGCGCGGCCCGGTCGCGGCGAGCCGTGGCTCCTCTTCCCGCCCAAGCCGGGGATGTACACGCCCGAAGACGAGGAGCGCCTTCGCCACCACTCCGAAGCCATCAACGCCGACTTCCCGCCCTTCATCCAGTCGCTCCTCGACGACCTCGACGGTGCGGTCATCCGCCTGTAGGAGCCTTCGTGCGCCGCAACCCCATCACCTTCGACAACCGTTTCGCCCCCGCGCCACTAAAGCGCTACCCGCGCTCGCGCGCCGTG
>Ga0114966_10003498_pt1 | contig 13771 bp, 11 predicted proteins | sample M_130207_XF_Meta_FD_87029 | JGI IMG/M metagenome (GOLD analysis project Ga0114966, IMG submission 87029) | Freshwater microbial communities from Lake Montjoie, Canada to study carbon cycling - M_130207_XF_MetaG | ecosystem: Environmental > Aquatic > Freshwater > Lake | place: Lake Montjoie... | reverse complement strand
TCACGTGGAGCCGCGACGACCTGCCCTGAGTGAACTTCAGGCCTTGGGTGGCACGGGCTCGGCGTCGGTCTGAACTGCGACGGCCGGCTCGTCGATCGTCACGCGGGGAATCGCGAGGGCGGCCGCGCCCGCTGCCACGGCCAGCCAGCCGGCCAACCACCACGCGGTGGAGTAGTCGCCCTGGGAGGCGCGCATCCAGCCCGATACCGAGGCCGCGGCGGCGGCGCCGATCATGTGGGCCGCGAACACCCAGCCGAACACCACGGTGCCTCGGCTCGTCCCGTAGATGCGACGACAGAGCACCGCGGTAGGGGGCACGGTTGCCACCCAGTCGAGCCCGAACAGAGCCAGCATCAGAATCAGTGGCGGCTCCACCTCGGGCCCCAGCACGAGAGGCGTGATGAGCAGCGCTACACCGCGCAGGGCGTAATACACCGCGAGCAGAATGCGGGGGTCGACACGGTCGGTGAGCCAGCCCGAGCCGATGGTGCCGATGATGTCGAACAGACCCACGATGGCCAGCATCGAGGCCGCGGTGGTGGCCCCCATCCCGTGGTCGTGCATGGCGGGCACGAAGTGTGTGCTGATGATTCCGTTGGTGGTCCATCCGCACACGAAAAAGGTTCCGGCGAGAAGCCAGAAGGGGCCGGTGCGCGACACGCTGCGCAGCGTGGTGATGGCAGTGTTGGCAGCACTCCAGCCCGAGCCCGTGGTGCGTGACATCTGCTCCTCGACCGTTGGCTCGCCGGTAGCTCCGAGGGGGCGCAGGCCCACGTCGGCCGGTCGGTCGCGCAGCACCCACACGACCAGCGGGATGAGCAGCGCGCACATCGACGCCACCGCAAGTGACGCCGCGCGCCAGCCCTGCGACTCGATCAGGTGGGCGAGCGAGGGCAGAAACACCAACTGGCCGGTGGAGAAGGCGGCTCCGAAAACGCCAAGTACGAGTCCGCGGTGGCGGGCGAACCATCGATTTGCCACGAAGGCTCCGAACACCAGCGCGGTCGATCCAACGCCGAGGCCCACGAACACGCCCCACAGCAGCACCAGCTGCCACGACGCTGTCATCACGGCGGTGAGGCCTGTTCCGACGGCGATGAGTGCCAGTGCCAGTGAAGCGATTCGACGGATTCCGAATCGCTCCATCAGTGCGGCGGCAAAGGGTGCCGTGATTCCGTAGAAAACTAGGTTCACCGACACGGCGAGGCTGGTAGCGGCTCGGCTCCAGCCGAGGTCCTCCTCGATCGGCACCAGCATCACGCCAAAGGTCGAGCGAAAGGCAGCCGACGCGAGCAGCACTAAGAAGGTCACGAGGGCGACCCACCAGGCGCGGTGGATACGAAGGATCACGGGCCCACGCTAGCCGGGGCTCACGAGATCAGGCGAGGTGTCCCGTCGAGCAGGATCGTCGACCCGAGGGTCAGCTGCTGCACCGCGCCGCTGACGTGCTCGGCGGTGTGGTTGCTCAGCCGCACCGGGATGAGGCGCGTGCTGCCGTCATCAACGTACATGATGCGGTTCGCGCGGCCGGAGATCGTGTTCGTCAGGGTGCACGACACGATTCCGTCGGTTACCACACACCCCTCGAAACTGCTTCCGATCAGCCAGCGCTGCATCACCGCGAGGGAACGCACGAGGGTGGGGTCTACCTGGAGCGTTCCGTCGGCCGCGGTGCGCAGGTTGATGGGGAATTTCAGGGACGGGTTGATCGTGTAGAGCGACTGGCTTGCGAGGTTCCAGCGCAGCCCATCGATGATCAAGCGCGATAGCAACATGTTCTGGTCAGCGGGGGAGAGCCGGAGCGGTTGCGTTGTGGCGGTGGCGCTCAGGGTAAGCCCATGGTTGGTTTCGGTTTGGTGACGGGGCAGTGCCGCGAGGGCGGGGTACCTGGGAAGCACCCGCGTGAACGCCTGAATTTTGCCGGTGTTGTAGAGGGTGACGAGTTGACGCGCGCTCAGTGGCACGGACGACTGCTGCGAGTAGGTCTGCAGGCTGAATCCGTCGTAGCGGTGCGACTTCATCTGGGCAGCCTGCGCAAGTGCCAAGTAGCGCGCTGAAAACAGTCCGACGGGTGAGGTGAGGGGCGCGGTGAAGAGCTTGAAGTGGGCGCGGTCGAGACCGGGGGTGGTCGTGAGGTTCCACCTGATGATCGCGTCGTAGGTTGCCGTTGAGGCTGCGGCCTCCGCTTTGGTGGTGGCCGAGTTGGGCACCCGACCAGTGACATTCAGTAGACCGTTGGGCTCGTTCACTGACTGCAGGGCAACCTCGAAGGGGACCTTGCCTTGGTACTTGGCGTTGATGTGGTTCACGAGTGCGCCGACGTAGTGGCTCCACGCCTTCCATGCTGGGCCGGGGGCGGCAGCGGTGCCGAGATAGCGTGTCGACGGCATCGCGATTGCCGACTGTTGCCCACCGCAGAACCACGGAGCAGCGGGCTGGGGAACAGTCGCCGTTGCGGACGTGCTCGGCGACCTGGTGCGAGTGAAAACCCAGGGAGCCGCATGGCCGACCACTATCACGACCCGGCTCGCATTGGCACGCGCCGCTGCGTCGAGCTTGGGGTCGAGCCGAGCCCGCAGGTTTGCTTCGATGTTGGCGGTGGCGGTGGGCTGCACGTCGCACCAGCGGGTTGACAGGATCGTGGGCGCATCCCAGAAGCGCACGGTCCCGAAGGTGCTGGCCGGCAGGGTTGAACTGAGGCTGGCGGTCGTGCCGAAAAGACGAGAGGGGGCGACCCCGTACGCGTTGATGCCGAAGTAGTCGGCCCCGATGACACGCGACGAGGTGGGGGTGGCCGAAATCGTACTCAGGGGGGTCGAGGAGGCCACTGGCACGACACTGCTGACGGCCGTCGCGGCTGCTGCGGGACCAGCGGTGATCACTGCGCCCAGAACCGCTGCCACGGCAACCACGGAGACCATGCCGGTCACCCACGGTAGCCGGCCGGTGGGAAGTGCTGAGCGATTCATGCCCTGTTTATCGGGCAGGGAGGCTGCAGGTGTAGTCAATGTCACCTATTTGCCACACTTCGGTGGAACGAATGTCTGGGACCTTGGCCACGTCGCTGTAACCGTGAGTAGTCACAGCCTGAGGGGTGATGTCCCGCCCGTTATCCACAGGACACCCGAGGCTCCAGCGGGGCGTGGGGCATCAAGGGCAGGATGGGCCGGTCAGCAGTCAGGCTTCACTATTGGGGGAACCATGAACGAGATTCACTGCACGGTGCTTGGCAACGTCGTTACCGAGGTGCGCAGTGCCACCACCCGCTCCGGGCACCACGTCGCGACCTTCCGGGTGGCCTCGACCACGCGCCGGTTCAACCGCGAAGCCAACCGCTGGGAAGACCTCGACACCAGCTTTCTCACCGTCGCCGCCTGGCGAGCACTGGCCGACCACGTGGTCGAGTCGGTGGGCAAGGGTGACCCCGTGGTGGTGGTGGGCCGGCTACGGGTGCGCGAGTACGTCGACTCGCAGGGCCGGTCGGCGCTCAGCGTCGAGGTGGAGGCTACCTCAGTCGGCCACGACCTCGGGCGAGGGCGCTCGAGCTTCGAGCGGGTGCGCCGCGAGCCGTCGGTACCGGTCGCGCCGCAGGTGCCAGATGAGTTGCGTTCGGCGGATGACGAGCCCGCGGCCAGCGAGGCGGCCTGAGCCTGCTAACCCCCGATGGCGCGGGCGAGGGTCTGGCAGGCGAGGTAGTCGTCGTCGTGATCGTCGGTCGAGCTCGGAATCGACCACGACGACTGCTTCGCAACTGACACGCCGCGAGCCCTGTCCACGTAGAGCATCTGGCCGTGGATTCCCACGCCCATGATGGCGTCGGGGTCGACCCGCGGCTGATACCAGCACGACCGGTAGGCGCCGCCCGGGAGCCAGGGGGCAAAGTCCCCGTCTGCCCACTGTGCCGGGTTGCCCGCGCGAGTCAGGTCGTCGAGGTAAGCCTCCGGAACTATTCCGCCGCCGCCCTCGGCCACAAGCAGACCGACTCGGGCGAGGTCGCGCGCGGTCGCGCTCAGGCCGCCGGCGGCTCGGGAGGCTCCGTGCCGGTCAACGGTCACGCACGCGTCAAACTCGGCACCCATCGGTGCCCAGAGATGCTCCGAGAGGGCTGTCGCGTAGGGCTTCTGGGTGACCCTCTCGCACACCCATCCGAGCAGGTCGGTGGTGGGCGACTGGTAGCGGAAGCGCTGCCCGTGGGGGCCGTCGGGCTCGCGAGTGGCGATGAAGTCGCGGAGCGTAGGCGCACCCGGCACGTCGGGGTACCAGCCGGCAGACTTCCGGTAGGCGGTGACGTCGTCGCCGGGGTCGTAGTCCTCGACAAACGCGTACGACGCCGTCATGTCGAGGAGGTGGCGCACGCTCGCCCCGGCGAAGCCGCTGGCGCCGACCTCGGGCACGTACTCGGACACCGGAGCGTCGACGTCGATGAGCCCCCGCCCCACCAGTGCCCCGCACAGCAGTGAGGTGATCGACTTCGTCACGCTGAACACCAGGTGCACGTCGTCGGCGCGCACGTCGGGGGCTCGCCACTCGAGCACCACAGACTCGCCTCTTAGCACAGTGAGCGAGTCGACCTCCGTGGTCTGGAGCCACGTCCCGATCGAGCGCCGCCCCCGATGGCCTACGAACTCAAGGTCGAGCAGGCCGTCGTCAGGGTCGTCGCTCAGGGCACGAATGGACTCGCCGCGGCGGACGAGGGCGGTCGGAATCAGCTCACGGGCATGGCGAAGCGACCAGTGCAGGTGCGGCGGCTCCAGCCAGTTGTCGAGGGTCGGCCGGTCGTCGTGGATCACCTCACACCTCCCCGAACGCCACGTCGCCGCCCACGATCGTGGCGATGACGTCAATGGAGCCGATGGCCGACGGGTCAACCGACAGCGGGTCATCCGACAATACGACGAGGTCGGCCAGGCGTCCGCGCGTGAGCGATCCCTTGCGACCCTCCTGATGGTCGGCGAACGCCGAGCCATAGGTAAAGGCTCGCAGTGCCTGCACCGCGGTGAGGCGCTCGTCGGCCCCGAGAACCCGCCCGCTGGGGGTGGTGCGAGTCACGAGCGCTTGCAGTCCCTTGAGCGGCTCGCCCCCCACTACGGGGCAGTCCGAACTGCCCGGAAGTTCGATGCCCGCACGAAGGAACGACGCCTGGGCGAACACCCGCTCGGCTCGCTCGTCGCCGAGCACCCGAACGTAGGTGTCGCCGAACTCGCTGATGAAGCGCCCCTGCGGCACCGGAATGACACCTAGGGCCACGATTCGCTTCACCTGTGCCTGGCTTACGAGACCGCAGTGCTCGATGCGATGCCGAGCGTCAATGCGGGGGTGCTGCGACTGTGCCTCCTCAAGCGCGTCGAGCACCTGATCAACCCCGCGGTCGCCAATGGCGTGCGTGCACACCTGCCAGCCGGCGCGGTGCGCTGCCACGATGTTCGCTCGCAGTATGTCGGGGTCGGTCAGCAGCACCCCGTCGCCACCGCCCACAGATTCGAGATAGCAGTGGTGTACGGCCGCGGTGCGGGCGGTGAAGGCTCCGTCGGCGAACATCTTCACGCCTCCCACGCGTAGCCGGTCGTCGCCGAGTCCGGTGCGCAAGCCGAGATCAAGCCCAAGATCGTCGGCCGAGGTTCCGAGGGAGGCGTCGAGCGCGTGCAGCGCCGCCACCTCCGGCATCACGGTGGTGCGCACGCCCAGCAGCCCGAGATCGCGGGCCCGTTGGAAGGCGGCGAGGTCGTGGGGGCCGTTGCCCGTGAGCGTCCCGCTGATGCCCGGCTCGGTCACGCTCGTGAGACCCATCGACAGCGCGTGGGCCGAGCCTGCCGCGATAGCGGCGACGAATTCGTCGGTGGGCTCGGGGCGCAGTACTACGTTCACCAGGGCGGTGGCGGCCTCCGCAAAGTAGCCCGTGGCCGCGCCGTCGTGGTCGCGCTGCACAACTCCGTGCACCACGTCGGGCACCTCGCGAAGGTCGGAGAAGCCCATGCGTCGCAGCGCTTCGGTGTTGGCGACCCCGGCGTGGTGCGAGGCGTGCACCACCCACGCCGGGCGGCCGCCGGTCACTCGGTCGAGCGAGTGCCGGTCGGGCATGGCCCCGAGCTTGTCGTCTTCGTAGCCCTCGGCAACAACCCAGGCGCCCGGTGCCAGCGCATCGGCGAACCGGCCGATCGCCGCGTACAGCTCGTCGAGCGTGCTCACCGCGGCGGGGGAGACATCGCAGCGCCTCAGGTGCTGCCCCACCGCGCTGAGGTGGAAGTGGGCGTCGTTGAATCCCGGCACCACCGGCGCGCCACCTAGGTCGTGAACGCGCGCGGCCTTCAGCCCCAGCACGTCGTGGTCGAGGCCTACGATCATCCCGCCGATGACCCCGACCGCGGTCGCTGTCGGACGCTCGGGGTCGCCGGTCCAAAACCGGCCGTTGCGGTACAGCACATCGAGCATGGGCCGACGCTAGCGGGACGCCCCTACACTCGCGAATCCGCGATACCTCCGTCGCACTAGGATTCAGCGCATGGCTGAGTTCATTTACACCCTTCGCAAGGCTCGCAAGGCACACGGTGAGAAGGTCGTCCTCGACGACGTCACGCTGTCGTTCATGCCCGGCGCCAAGATCGGAGTGGTCGGCCCCAACGGGGCTGGAAAGTCGAGTCTGCTCAAGATCATGAGCGGGGTCGAGCAACTGTCGAACGGCGACGCGCTGCTGAGCCCCGGCTACTCGGTGGGCATGCTGGCCCAGGAGCCCGAGCTCGACGAGACCAAGACCGTGCTGGGCAACGTGCAAGACGGTGTGGCTGCCACTAAGGCCCTCGTCGACCGCTTCAACGCCATCTCCGAGGAGATGGCCAACCCCGACGCCGACTTCGACTCGCTGCTTGCCGAGATGGGCGTGCTGCAGGAGCAGATCGACCATAAGAACGCGTGGGACCTCGACAGCCAACTTGAGCAGGCCATGGACGCCCTGAGGTGCCCGCCCAGTGAGGCCGACGTTACCGTGCTGTCGGGCGGCGAGCGCCGCCGAGTCGCGCTGTGCAAGCTGCTGCTGCAGCAGCCCGACCTGCTGCTGCTCGACGAGCCCACCAACCACCTCGACGCCGAGAGCGTGCAGTGGCTCGAGCAGCACCTCGAGAAGTACCCCGGCACCGTCATCGCCATCACCCACGACCGGTACTTCCTCAACAACGTGGCGCAGTGGATTCTCGAACTCGACCGAGGCCGCGCCTACCCCTACGAGGGCAACTACTCGACCTACCTCGAAAAGAAGGGCCAGCGGCTCAAGGTCGAGGGGGCCAAGGATGCCAAGCTCTCGCGGCGCCTCACCGAGGAGCTCGAGTGGGTGCGTTCCAACGCGAAGGCGCGCCAAACCAAGAGTCGTGCGCGACTCGACCGCTACGAGGAGATGGCCACGGAGGCCGAGAAGACTCGCAAGCTCGACTTCGAGGAGATCCAGATTCCGCCGGGCCCGCGACTTGGCAGCCTCGTGGTGGAGGCCGACGGTCTCACCAAGGGGTTCGGCGACCGCATGCTCATCGACAATCTCTCGTTCACCCTCCCGCGCAACGGCATCGTGGGCGTTATTGGCCCCAACGGCGTGGGCAAGACCACGCTCTTCCGCATGATCGTTGCCTCGGCCGAGGGCGGCAGCGACGACAAGGCCACCCTTCCCGACTCCGGCAACCTGCGCGTGGGCGAGACCGTCAAGCTCTCGTACGTCGACCAGAGCCGCGGTGGACTCGACCCCGCCAAGAACGTGTGGGAGGTCGTCAGCGACGGCCTCGACTGGATCAAGGTGGGCAATGTTGAAATGCCCTCGCGCGCCTACGTGGGGGCCTTCGGGTTCAAGGGCCACGACCAGCAGAAGCCCTCGGGCGTGCTGTCGGGCGGTGAGCGCAACCGGCTCAACCTCGCGCTCACGCTCAAGCAGGGCGGCAACCTGCTGCTGCTCGATGAGCCCACCAATGACCTCGACGTTGAGACCCTCGGAAGCCTCGAAAACGCGCTGCTCGAGTTTCCGGGCTGTGCCGTGATCACCTCGCACGACCGGTGGTTCCTCGACCGCATCGCCACTCATATCCTCGCCTACGAGGGTGACTCGCAGTGGTTCTGGTTTGAGGGCAACTTCGAGTCGTACGAAAAGAACAAGGTCGACCGACTCGGTGTCGAGGCCGCGCGCCCGCATCGCGCCACGTACCGCAAGCTCACGCGCGACTGATGACCCACCGACTTGAGATCGCCCTGCGGTGGGCCGACCTCGACCTCATGGGCCACGTCAACAACGTGCGGATGGCCGAGATGGTGCAGGAGGCCCGGGTCGTCTTCGCCATGGGCCTCGCCAGTGAAGCCGGAATCGGACCCACGGCCGTCGGAGCCGAGGGCTTCAGCCAGGTCATCGCCCGGGTCGAGATTGACTACCTGCGGCAGGTGCTTCTCACCGACAGGCTCATCACCTTCGACACCAGCGTCGAGCGCGTCGGAACGACCTCGTTCACTGTTATCCATGTCGGGAGGGTTCCCGACGGACATGATGTGGTGCGCGCCCGTTCGGTGATGGTGTGTGTCGATCCTGCCTCCGGCCGCAGTGCGCCGATTCCCGCTGAGTGGCGGGTCGCGCTCGAGTCGCAGACCGAGGCGTCCTAGGTTTCCCAGGCGCCGCCGCTCATTCGCGAGTGGCGGTGTGACCATGGTCACGGCGAGAATGGCGACTATGAACCAGCTGAGCCTCCGCCACGACGAGGCCGCCTATCTTGCGGCCTACCTGCGGCGGCTGATGATGTGGGACGAACGAACGTGTGTGCGCCTTCAGGTCTCCGGTGGTTCTCTCGGCGTGTACGGGGTGCCACCCCTCGACTGCCTCGCGTTCATCGCCGTTCCGCTCGACGGCGACCACAGTGAGCCGCTCGACCGCGTGGTGAGTGCCGGGCGCTTACGCGATGTCTTGGGCGAGGTGTCACCCATCAGGTGGGGCGCGTCGCGTTCGTTTCCGGTGCCCGATGATGTGGGAGCTGTCGCGGCACTCTCCGTGTTACCCCCGCGCGGGCCGTGGCTCCCTGCCGAGCGCGGACTTGCCGGTGATGTGCGGCCCATCGTTGCCGCCGGCGTTGAGGAATTCCGTGCGAAGGCCGAGCCGTGGGGTGACTCGTCGCCGGCTGACTTGGAGGCGCTCGCGCGCGATGTGTGGTCGCGACCGGGTTGGGGTGGTCTGCCTCTAGCCAGCCTTCATGCGGCATCACTGCTCGGATTCATACCCCACGACGGACTTCAGGTCAGCACCTCAACCTGCGAAGGCTGGAAGCGCTTCGCAGCTCCGGGCGGCATGACCTTCGTGCGCACGAGTGGACTCCCGCCGACCCTCAGCCTGGCCGTGCTGCGGCGCTAGTAGCAATGACCGTCGACGTGGTGGCCCGCGGGGGTCGACCTCAGCCGCCGCCCCCCTGGCCGAAAGCCTCCTCGACGGGGTCTCCCTCGCTTACGTTCACCATCGAGATGGCTGCCATCGTGAAGTACCGCCACATCTCCTCGGCTAGCTCGCGCGGAATGTCCTGCGCCAGCAGCGCAGCCTCCATGTGCCGAAGCCAGCGATCGCGCATGTCGAGGTCGATCGCATAGGGGGCGTGGCGCATGCGAAGTCGCGGATGCCCGCGCTCGTCGGAGTAGGTGGTGGGACCGCCCCAGTACTGCTCGAGAAACATGCGCAGGCGCACCTCGGCCGGGCCGAGCTCGTCGTCGGGGTAGAGCGCACGCAGGGCGTGGTCGTCGGCCACCCCGCGGTAAAACTCGGCGGTGAGGCTCTCGAAGAAGGGAGCCCCTCCGACACGCTCGTACAACGTGGGCTCGGGGGCGTTGGTGGAGTCGGTCACGGTGGCAAGCCTAGGCGCTGGCAGTGCCGGTGCCCGCGATGGCAGCACTGGCATCGGCGGCGCGCGCAGCCGCGGTGATGTTGGTCACCATCGAGCCGAACACGATGCCGTGAAACGGCAGCACCGAGAACCAGTACGCGTGCCCGAGGAGTCCCTTGGGGTGGTAGATCGCGCGCTGGTGGTAAACCGTGCGGCCCGTGTCGTCGACGTCGACCGACAGCTCGAGCCAGGCCAGGCCAGGCATCTTCATTTCGGCGCGCAGGCGCAGCAGTTGGCCCGGAATGCGCTCCTCAACCCGCCAGAAGTCAACTGGCTCACCCACCATCAGCTCACGCGGACTGCGGCGTCCGCGGCGCAGTCCGACGCCCCCCACCGCGCGGTCAAGCCAGCCGCGCACCTCCCACGCGAGCGGGAACGAGTACCAGCCGTTCTCGCCGCCAATTCCCTCAATGACCTGCCACACCGCCTGCGGCGACGCGTCGACCGGCTCGTCGCGCTCGTCGGTGTAGAGCGAGCCGCCGGCCCAGTCGGGGTCAGAGGGGAGGGGGTCACTCGGCGTTCCGGGGTACGAGGCTGACGACCAGCGGGTCGTGACGTGTGCCTCGCGCACCCGCTGCAGCGCGAGCGACACGGCGGCCTCGAAGCCGAGCAAGCCCTCGGGTGGGTCGGGAATGTAGTCGGCGATGTCGTGCTCGTGGCACACCACCTCGATCTTGAGTGAGTCGACCAGTGGTCGCGCGATTGAGGCGGGCACCGGCGTGACGAGTCCCACCCAGCGGCTCGATAGCTTGGGGGACAGGATGTTGATGGGCAGGATGATGCGCCTCGGAAGCCCGGCCACGGCGGCGTACCGCTGCATCATGTCTTGGTACGTCAACACGTCGGTGCCGCCAATGTCGAACCAGCGGTTGACCTCGGGCGGCAACTGCGTGGCGCAGCCCACGAGGTAGCGCAGCACGTCGCGAATTCCGATGGGTTGAATGCGGGTGCGCACCCAGCGCGGGGTGATCATCGCCGGCAGCCGCTCGGTGAGGTAACGAAGCATCTCGAACGACAGCGAGCCGCTTCCGATGATCACGCCTGCTCCGAGCGCGGCCGTGGGCACACCGCTCGCTAGCAGAATTTCGCCCACGTCGGCGCGGGCCTGGAGGTGGCGCGAGAGCCGCTGCTCGTGCGCGAGGCCCCCGAGGTACACGATGCGACCCACTCTCGCGGCCGCGGCTGCGGTGGCAAAGGTGTGAGCCGTGGCCCGTTCGAGCTCGCCGAACTCGTCCTCGGTGCCAATCGAGTGCATCAGGTAGTAGGCAACGTCGACTCCCGCCAGGGCCCTGGCCATCACCTCGGGGTCGTTGGCGTCGCCAGCCACCACGTCGACGCGGCTCACCCAATCGCGGTCGCGCAGGCGCTCGGGGTGACGCGCCAGTACGACGACGTCCATGCCGGCGGTGAGGAGGTGGGGAACGAGTCGACCACCGACGTAGCCGGTGGCCCCTGTGACGAGTGCGCGCATGGCTCCAGTGTGGTCGGTCGGGCAGCGACGCGCATCACGGGAGCCCCCTCGCCCACGTCGACCTGAAGCAACCGTTCGGCTAGGGGCCGTCGACCTGCTCGAGGGTAGGCATCACAATGCCTGACTCCTGGAAGGCTCGCTTCGCCGCCGCCCTGATCGCGCGTGCCGACGACACGCTCTCGCCGGGCTCGGTGCGGGCACTGACCCCCACCATCGTGACGTCGCCGGTCACTCGGTCGACGCCTAGGTAGCGGGGCGCGGTCACTAGGTGGGCGCCGAGGAGGGGCTCGGCGAACAGTGCGTCGCCCATGGCATTGACGACGCGCTCGACATCGCCGAGGTCGGTCGACGTACTCACGGGCAGGGTGACGGTGGCCATGGTCCAGCCCTGTGACAAGTTCGCCACGCGGAGAATCTCGCCGTTGCGCAGGTACCACACCACCCCGTTCGAGTCGCGCAGTCTCGTGACGCGCAGTGCGACCTCTTCGACGGTTCCCTCGACGCCGTTGATATCAACGACGTCGCCCACGCCGAACTGGTCCTCGATAATCAGCGAAATTCCTGAGAAGTAGTCCTTGATCAGTGACTGCGCCCCGAAGCCGATCGCGATTCCTACGATGCCCGCGCTGGCGAGCAGGGGGGCGATGTCGACGTTGAGGAGGCTGAGGATCATCGTGACTGCGACGGTCCAGATGGCCACGGTCACCACCGAGCGCAGCAGGTGTCCGACCGCTGTCGAGCGCTGAGCGTAACGCTCCTGCATGAGGAGCAACTTGCCGTCGGGGGTTCCAGTAGCGCCCACTGCCTCGCGGCGACTGACGGTGGACGTGCGTCGACTTACCGCGCGGTTGATCCCTCGGCGGATCACCGCAGCCACGACGAGTTGCAGCCCGAGTGCCACCAGGCCGATCAGCGCGATGCGCAGCGGCACTCCCAGGAACCATGACAACACGTCGTCGGCTGTCATGCGTCGCCGTTCGCCAGATCCATGCCGGTCCACGTCGCGGTGAAGGCGAGGACGTCGGCCGAGAGACCGATAGTGCGGCTCAATGCGCGTGCCCCATGCCCGACATCGCCCTCGGCCCTGATCAGGATGGGTCGTTCGCCGGTGGTGGCGTGCTGCAGCGCGGCGCACATCTTGCGCGCGTGCAGCGGGTCGACGCGGCTGTCGCCGTCGAACACGGTGAACAGGGTGGCCGGGTAGTCGGTGCCGTCGGCCACGCGGTGGTAGGGCGAGTACGACCAGAGCCAGCCGAAGCCTTCTGGGTCGTCGGCCGAACCGTACTCAACATTCCAGGTGGCGCCGAGGCCGAACTTTTCGTAGCGCACCATGTCGAGAAGTGGTGCGCTGCACACCACCGCATTGAACAGGTCAGGTCGCTGGGTCATCACCGCGCCCACGAGAAGTCCGCCGTTGGAGCCACCGTTGATCGACAGGGTTGCCGGGGTGCACCAGCCATCGGCGATCAGTCGCTCGGCGGCGGCGATGAAGTCGTCGTACACGTTTTGCTTGGTGGCCAGCATGCCGTCGCGGTGCCACTGCTCGCCCTCTTCTGAGCCGCCGCGCAGGTTGGCCACCACGTACACTCCGCCAGCCTCGACCCACGACAGCACCGTGGCCGAGTATCCGGGGGTGAGGGGCACGCCGAAGCCGCCATAGCCGTAGAGGATGGTGGGGCGCGGCCGGTCGGGCACCGCAACGGGCGCCACGATTATCATGCGCACGGTGGTGCCGTCCTTCGACTCATACTCGACCTGGCTGGTGAAGACCGTGGGCACCTCGACGGTTCCGGGAGCCTCGGCCCACAGCGATACCTCGCCCGTGCGGCCGTCGTAGCGCATCACTCGCGACACCGTGGTGTGGTCGGTGTAACCGAACCACGCCTCGTGCCCGCTCTCGGGTCGCTCGCTGATGCCGCCCACGCTGCCGAACCCTGGCAGGTCGACCGACGATAGCCGCTCACCGGTGGCGAGGTCGTGCACCGCGAGCTCTGAGATGGCGTGCCGGGTGTGCAGCACCACAAGTTGGGCCGTCGCCATCTCGGCTCCGTCGAGGATCGCGAAGTCTTCGATGACAGCCACGTCGTCCTGCGGCACGAGGTCGGTCCAGAACTCGGGCTGGGGCCGCAGCGGGTCACCCACTGCGAGCCGGCCGCGCGAAGCGTCGAGGTCGGTCATCACGTAGAGCCGGCCGTCGTTTCCGATAGTCATTGAGGTCTGGGCGTCGACGCCCACCTGCACCTCGACCAGCGTGGGCGCGTCGGGGGAGCAGGCCAACAGGTCGGAGATCCAGAGGTCGTTGCGGGGAGCGGTGCCCTCGGAGGCGCTGATCTGCAGCCAGCGGCCGTCGCGGCTCACGCTCACCCCGTAGTAGTTGGTGGGGGTGAGCCCCCCACCAACTACCTCGACGTCGTCGTCG
>Ga0114966_10003492_pt1 | contig 13785 bp, 10 predicted proteins | sample M_130207_XF_Meta_FD_87029 | JGI IMG/M metagenome (GOLD analysis project Ga0114966, IMG submission 87029) | Freshwater microbial communities from Lake Montjoie, Canada to study carbon cycling - M_130207_XF_MetaG | ecosystem: Environmental > Aquatic > Freshwater > Lake | place: Lake Montjoie... | reverse complement strand
AGATAAGCCAGCTTAATCATTACCAACTCAATAAAAAGTCTTTTATTTTTTGCTTGCTTGTATTGAATAGCTGATTCACTTAAAATATTCAATGAAGCTAGGAGCCAGCCGGATGCTATTGTTTGTGCAGCCTCTTTATATTTATGCTTGAATTCCTCAGCAGTTTCAAGGAGTATGATTGATTTGGGATCTTTACTTACAAGAATGTTACGGATAGTTTCTGCAAGTCCTTCCAATAGTATATCGCCTTCAAATCCTTTTTGATTAATCTCGTCATAAAGTAGCAAGGCTTCACTTAGTTTCTGCCCCTGCATATATTCAATCATTCTGAAATAATAATCTTCATCAAGAATATTCAGATGCTCCAGCGTGTTTGCATAGGTTAATTTGCCATTGGTGAAACTGACAATCTTATCAAGTATACTTAAGGCATCACGAAGGCAACCTTCACTTTTTTGTGCAATAATGTGAAGTGCAGTTTTTTCTGCCTGAATTCCTTCTTTTTTACAAATTTCAGCAAGGTGTTGTGTGGTATCTGCAATAGTGATTCTTTTAAAATCAAATATTTGACAGCGACTTAGTATAGTGGGAAGTATTTTGTGTTTTTCGGTAGTAGCAAGAATAAAAATTACAAAAGGAGGTGGTTCTTCTAATGTTTTTAAAAAAGCATTAAAAGCAGAAGCACTTAACATGTGAACCTCATCTACAATATACACTTTGTATCTGCCTGCTTGGGGTGCAAATCTTACTTGTTCTGTTAGTGAGCGGATGTCATCTACAGAATTATTACTGGCAGCATCAAGTTCATGGATATTAAAGGAACTGCCATTATCAAAGGAAACACAACTTGTGCATTTGTTGCAAGCCTCTCCATCCTTACCCCTTTTTTCGCAGTTGATGGTTTTTGCAAGTATTCTAGCACAGGTGGTTTTACCTACTCCTCTAGGTCCACAAAAAAGAAAAGCATGGGCAAGTTGGTTGTTTTGGATAGCATTTTTTAAGGTGGTGGTAATATGATCCTGCCCCACTACAGTGCTAAAATTCTGAGGTCTATATTTTCTAGCCGAAACGATAAATGTATCCATGGGAGTTGCCTTCCGGCAAAACTATTCAAAAATCCGCACCTCAAAAAATCATTTAAAAATGGGATGCCTTTTAAAGGGGATTGTTCTGTCAAAAATATACCTATAAGTGGCAAGGGTTCTAGAAACATGCACATCGCCTAGGCTTTTTCCGATATTGACCATTTTTGGGTTAAAATCGCCCATCCATTGCATTTCATATTCCCTATAAGAGAGTTTTGGAGACGTAATGGTTTTATAAGCAGCACCAATAATATAGGCATCCACTCCCTTGGCCTGCCATTCTGGAACTACTCCAAATGCAATACCTACAAATCTGGTATTGGCCTTAAAAGCCTTCAGCCATAAAAAGTATATTTTTTGTAGCCATCCAAATTTTCCATTAAGATGTTTGAACCATTGATTTAGATCAGGAATGTTAATAAACATCGCAATGGGATCTTCTTTGTAATAGGCAAACCAAACAATATTTTCATCCATCACAGGCTTCATTTCTATTAAGGTGGCTAGCATTTGTTCTTTAGAAATTTGCTTCATGCCTGCATGACCTGCCCATGCTTTATTATATATTGTTGCAAAATCTGATGCATATTTTGGAAGATCTTTCTTGTCTATATGCCTTGCACTAATATTTTCATCTTGGCAAAGCTTGTTATACCTCACTGCAACTTTTTCAGGTAAAGGTGCTTTCGCATCCATTTTAAAACAGGTCTGGTTATAAAAAACTTGGAATCCATAATTTTCAAACAGCTCCCTATAATAAGGAGCATTATAATTCATACAATATAAAGATTCGTGAAAGCCAGATAGTAAGAGGCCCCAAAATTTATTTCGCTCTCCAAAATTAATAGGCCCATCCATAGCTTCCATTCCATTTTCTCTTAGCCAGTGTTTTGCATTATCAAATAAGAGATCGGCATAATTTTGATCATTGATACATTCGAAGAATCCAATACCACCTATAGGAAATTCATCGCCCATATTTTTGTATTTGGTATTTACAAAGGCAGCAATTCTGCCAGCAGGCTCGTTTTTATCATCAAGTAGAATCCAGCGGCGAGTTTTACCAGTCCGGTAAAGCTTATTTTTTTTTGTATCAAAAACGTCGTTGATGTCCTTTTCTAGTGGATGTATCCAATTGGGGTCATTCTTATATATTTTCTCCGATACGCTTAAAAAGAGTTTTTCATCTTGTTTATTTTCAACCCCGATAATTTTCATAATTATTGAATTGACCTTACGTTACAAAGCTTGGAGTAGGTTATGTTGTTTGAGTAATTAATAAAGCTTGAAAATAATTAATTAGCAGTTATACTGTTTTTTATACAGACATTATTTCCTTTTCTTTTGCTTCAAGATGTTTTTCAATGAGGGCTATGTATTTATTGGTAAGATCTTGAGCTTCCTGCTCAGTATCTTTACATTCATCTTCACTTTTTCCGTCTTTTTGTAGTTTTTTAATTTGTTCTATGCCATCACGGCGGATATTGCGAATTGAAACGCGTCCTACTTCTCCTTCTGCATTGCAGCGTTTAACAAGCTCCTTTCTTCTTTCCTCTGTTAATGGCGGCAAGTACAAACGAATAATGTTTCCATCATTTTGGGGATTGATGCCAATATTAGCGGCAATAATTGCTCGTTCAATAGGCTGAAGCATAGTTTTCTCCCAAGGTTGAATGGAGATAGTACGTGCATCCAGTACTGATACATTAGCTATTTGATTGATGGGCGTAGGATTACCATAATAATCTGCAGTAATACCATCCAGCATCGTTGGATTTGCCTTTCCGGCTCTTATTTTAACCAGTTCTGCTTCAAGATGATCAATAGCTTTTCTCATCAGATGCTGGGTATTGCTAATTATTCCTTGTAAATCGTCGGACATAAATTGATAAGTTAGCGACAAAGCTAAAAAAATCTTATGTCAGTTCATCAAATTTTACTGAGAAAGAAAAGAGTATTTCTAGATACAATTATTCTACTTCCATTGGCTCAGAGGCGAATGAGAGTATTTTGGTGGTTTTTATGAGACCAGTTTCTCTATGGGTTGAATTAATTGGACGATTACGTTGACGAATTAGATAAACAGCCCCTGTGAGGAGGGTACAGCCAAGCAGTAAAACGCCTATCACCATAGTTGTGCCTAAGTCACGTAATAAAAAAGCCAGCCAAATAAAAATAGCATTAATAAAAACGCATATTACTGTAATCTGTCGATGCGACATACCCAGATCGAGTAGGATATGATGAATATGGTTTCTGTCGGGACTGAAAGGCGAGCGTCCGTATGATAATCTTAATGCGAATACTCTTAGCGTATCAAAAAGTGGAACTATAAGTATTGAGAATCCAATTGCAGGAGAGGCTTGAAGAGGGAATATAATATTTTGCTGACTAGAGAAATTGATGAATTTTATCACTAGAATGGAATTAATCAGGCCCAAAAGAAGGGACCCCGTATCACCCATAAATATTTTTGCAGGAGAAAAATTGAATATAAGAAATCCTAGTAGGCTGCCTGCCATAGTAAATGCCATAACAGTAGATCCAATATCTCCGTTTATATAAAAATATACTCCAAAGATTGAAGTGGTCAGTAATCCAAGGCTGCCTGCAAGTCCATCAATACCATCAATCAGATTAAATGAATTGGTTATTACAATAATTGTAAAGAGTGATAGTATAATACTAGCTGCTTCAGGCAATTCATGAATATTCAGAAATCCGTTCATATTATGTATGCTGATGCCGGCGAATTTTATTAGAATGGCAGCTGCAATCAATTGCCCAATAAACTTCTTACTAACTGAGAGCACCAGCACATCGTCTTTCATACCCAGAAAGAAAATAACTATAAAAGCAGCAGTAAAATATTGAAGTTCGGTTGAGAAAGAGGCAGGCATACAAATAAGCAATCCAAAAATAAAGCCTGCAAAAATTCCTAATCCACCCAGTGTAGGGATAACCATCTTATGAATTTTGCGCTCACCTGGTTCATCAAATAGTTTTTTCTCCTTGGCTACCTGAATAATAACAGGAATAGCAAAAAACGTGACAAAAAATGCAATAAGGGAGGATAATATGATATGAATCATGCCTTGGGTTTAATAAGGTATTCGATTTGAAGAGTCAAGATATATCATGGAATTGACATATCAAATAGTTAGGTAGTTAATTTATGACTGATTTTTACTTTACTTATGAAAAAATTGGCTTAGTGTATATTATAGTAACTTATTTTGAGCTAGATAAAAATGAATTCTTTAGGTTTGTAACGTAAAAAGTAGAAAAATATTATAATATGGCAGAACTAAAAGAAATTACTTTTCAAATCAGGAGGGATATTGTTAGAATGGTGCATGCTGTTCAGAGTGGCCATCCTGGAGGTTCTTTGGGATGTACCGAGTTTTTTACTGTTCTTTATTTTGATATCATGGATCATAAAAAAGATTTCTCCATGGATGGCAAAGAAGAGGATATTTTTATTCTTAGTAATGGTCATATTTCACCGGTATTTTATAGTACGCTTGCTCGTAGCGGTTATTTTCCTATTCAAGAACTTTCTACATTTAGAAAAATCAATAGTCGGCTTCAAGGTCATCCTGCAACTCATGAACACCTCCCAGGTATCCGTTCGGCAAGTGGCTCACTCGGGCAGGGAATGAGCGTTGCTATTGGTGCAGCTCTTTCAAAAAAATATAACGGAGATAATCATCTTGTTTATTCTCTTCATGGAGATGGAGAGCTTGATGAAGGCCAAAACTGGGAGGCTATAATGTTTGCTGCACATAAAAAAGTTGATAACCTAATTGCCACCATTGATTATAACGGCCAGCAAATTGATGGTCCAACTATAGAAGTAATGGGCCTTGGTAGTTTGCGTGCTAAATTTGAAGCATTTGGATGGGAGGTGATGGAAATGGAAGGAAATGATATTGATGCAGTACAATCAGGGCTTCACAAAGCCACAACTCTCACAGGAAAAGGCAAGCCTGTGGTAATACTTATGAGAACTACTATGGGTAAAGGGGTTGATTTTATGGAAACTGGCCACGAATGGCATGGAATAGCACCTAATGATGAACAATTACAAAAAGCACTAGCCCAGTTGCCCGAAACATTAGGAGATTATTGATTATTATCTAATCAAAAGTGGTTGTTTGGAAGCCTTATTGGCAGGAATCCATGATGCAATCAGTGTAATTGCTGCAGCCGTTGCAGCTACTAGTAAAAAATCCCATATAATTAATTTCACGGGAAAATAATCAATAAGAAAAGCCCCGCCGCCTAATTTAATTAGTTTGAACTTTAGTTGTAACAGACAAATGATTATTGCTAGCGTAATACCTGTTGCTGATCCAATGCCACCCAATAATAATCCTTCAGACAAAAAAATCTTTCTTATTTGTGATTGATTTGCTCCCATGCTTTGCAAAACCTGGATATCATTTTTCTTTTCTAGTACGAGCATCGTAAGTGCTGATATCATATTGAATGCGGCAATAATTAAAATTAGAGTGAGTATTGCATAAATCGCCCATTTTTCAAGTCGCATGGTATTATAAAGACTATTATTCTGTTCGTATTTTGTTTGAACAAGAAATTGTGAGCCCAAAAAATTTTGTAATAATTCTCTGCTTTTGTTCATATCAGTACCGGCAATAAGTTTTATTTCAGCGGCACTATATTCCTGAGGTTTAAAATTTATCTGCTGTTTTACAAAATCAATGTTGGTAAGGGCGTAATTATTATCAAATTCTTGTTGAATGGTAAAGATGCCTGACGCTGTTACATTTCCTTCACTGAGAAGCTCCTGAGGATCTGATCCGGGAGCATCTTTTTTAGGAAGTATGAGAGTAAGTTGTTGTGGAGCTAGTGCTGCATCCAATACTATTCCGGCTGCATTTTGTATGCCTGAGCCTACTACAAGTTTGGGATCATCTTTTGTTCCTACATCGAAAGTGCCATTGCTAACTGCAGCAGGAACACCGCTTACAGATTTAAAATATTGATCAACTCCCTTTAGTGATATCACCACTTGTTCATCATTATTTTTCAGCAGTGCTTTTTCTTCTGCAATCATTGTTATTGCAGCTATATTAGGATACTTACTTAGGGTGGCTATTTGTTTAGAAGTTAATAGGAAGGTTTTTCCTGAAGCTGGATGCACTTTAATGTCGGCGTAAAAGCTAGAATAGAGTGAGTGGACTAAGTCTTCAAATCCATTGAATACACTGAGTACAAGTATCTGGCAGCAAGTGGCAAATGCAATCACGCCGGTAGTGACCCATGCAATTATATTAATAGCATTGGCAGATTTTTTTGCTTTAAAGTAACGCCAGGCAAAATTAAAATACATGAGCTTATTACTAACTGAGAAAGAAAGTCTATTTTTTTTCTTCTTTATCTTTTATATCCTTGAATAATTTTTCCATCTTATCTACATATTCAAGCGTATCATCAATAAAAAAACTAAGCTGGGGTACAATGCGCAACTGGTGACGAATTCTTGCAGATAATTCCTTTTTTACTTCCCATGCCCTATCCTGAATAACATGAAGTGCCGCTGTAGTATCCTCTATTTTGTAAAAGCTGAGGTATATTCTGGCTTCAAAGAGGTCGGGCGTAATCTTTACTGAAGCAATCGATACCATTCCGCCATTCAACATATTAATGCCAATTCTTCGGAAAATATCATTTAATTCCTGCTCTAGTACTGCGCTTACCTGTTTTTGTCTTTTACTTTCCAGCATGTGCTGTCACTTTTAGTGAGGTAAAATTACTTACTTTGTGCCGATTACATTTGTATTATTATTCCCCCAAAGATGAAAAGCCTTTTTACGATATTTAAATATATAAGGAAATACCCAAGACTTGTGGCTTCCTATTTCGCATCAAACATACTCTCTGCTCTCTTTGGAGTTGTTTCCCTGGGTTTGGTGAGTCCTTTTCTGATGCTGTTATTTAAGCAGGGCGATGCTTTTAGTTTTATTCCTCAAAAGGGCATCAGTAGCTTAAATCCTATCAATCAATTGAAACAATGGCTATATGAGGTTACAGCTGTTCCTGGGGGTAGTTTGAAGGCTCTCAGTGTAATTTGTCTTATTATTTTTATTGCTATTGTAGCGAAGAATTTTTTTGTTTACCTCAGCATGTATTTTCTTAATCCAATAAGAAATAGGATACTGAATGACATGCGTAGCAAAATGTACCATAAGGTGCTGCTGCTACCGGTAGGTTATTTTAATGATCAGAAGAAGGGAGAGATCATGAGTAAATTATCGAATGATTTGGGCGAGGTAGAAGGCTCCACTGTAAGTGCGTTGGAAACTGTTTTTCGCGAACCTATTACTATTATTTTTTATTTTACTTATTTAATTGTACTTAGTCCCCAGCTCACATTATTCCTTCTGATTTTTCTTCCTCTATCAGGATTTATTCTTGGAAGAATTGGACGCTCACTTAAAAAAGAGAATAAAAAAGTATTGCAACAATTTGGAATGATTTTTTCTACCATTGAAGAAACAATTAGTGGTATTCGAATCATTAAAGCATTTAATGCTGAAAAGAAAATATCTGAAAAATTTGAAAGTCAGAATGAACAAATGTTCCACCTTAAGAACCGAGCCAATCGTAGGCGTGACCTGGCCTCACCTGTATCTGAAGCGTTGGGAGTTACAGCTGTTCTTTGTATTCTTTGGTATGGCGGTCGTATGGTGTTGAGTGCCGATCATGCCTTTTCGTTGAATGCAGGCGATTTTATTGCCTACATCGCTGTTTTTTCGCAGTTGATTCAGCCATTGAAAGGATTATCAAGCGCTTCTTACAATATTCAAAAAGGTGCAGCTAGTATTGAAAGGATTGAAGAATTAATTAATGAAGAAGTTACTATTAAGGAGATGGAACAACCAATAGTTTTAAAAGACTTCATTCGTTCTATAGAATTTAAGAATGTAAGTTTCAGATACAAGGATGAACTTATATTGAATGATATCAACCTCATTGTTGAAAAAGGCAAGACTATTGCTATTGTAGGTAGTAGCGGATCAGGTAAAAGCACCCTTGTAGATTTGGTACCACGTTTCATTGATACTACTGGTGGAGAAATTTTGATTGATGGAATAAATATTAAAAATTATTCAATTGCTTCTGTTCGCGAAAAAATGGGGATAGTTACACAGGAAGCTATACTTTTCAATGATTCAATAGCCGAAAATATTGCTTTAGGTAAAGAAGACGCTTCTGCTGATGAAGTGATTGGCGCAGCTAAGATTGCAAATGCCGAAATTTTCATCAACAATAAAGAAGATGGCTATAATACCAATATAGGTGATAGAGGACTTAAACTCAGTGGTGGCGAACGTCAACGACTTACTATAGCAAGAGCTGTTTTGAAAAATCCTGCAATACTTATATTAGATGAAGCTACCTCTTCGCTTGATACAGAAAGCGAGAGATTGGTGCAGGATGCCATTAATAATCTTACTACCAATCGTACTTCTATCGTAATTGCTCACAGATTAAGTACTATTCGACATGCTGATGAAATCATTGTATTGCAAAAAGGCAGAATAGCCGAAAGAGGTTCTCACGAGCTACTGATAGCTCAAAATGGTATTTACAAAAAGCTAGTTGATATGCAGGAACTTGTTTAACCTGCTTTTTTCTAAAAGAAAAAGGGAATGTTGCCATTCCCTTTCAATATCACACAATGATTAATTTATTTTGGCATGGTTGTTTTAGCTTCCATACTAAGAGTGGCATGAGGTACAGCGCGTAAACGCGCTTTTTCTATTAGTTTACCAGTAACTCTGCAAATTCCGTAAGTTTTGTTTTCTATGCGCATCAAAGCTTTTTCAAGATGATCGATAAAAGTAATCTGGCGACTTGCCATTTGGCTGAGCTGTTCTCTTTCCATACTTAAACTCCCATCTTCCATGGTCATGTATCTGTTTTCACTTTCATCACCACCCATTTCATCCTTTCTTGTAATAAGTCCTTGCAAATAATTAAGTTCCTTTTTAGCAGCTTCAAGTTTACGCTGAATTAATTCTCTGAATTCAAGCAAATCTGCATCATTATATCTTACAATAGAAGCACCTAAATCAATTTTAGGTTGATCAAGAACTGATTTAGTAAAATCAGGTTGATATTGGCGAGAAGTTTTTGTTGAAATCTTTGGAATGTTTACAGATTTAGGCGCTAATACCTTAATGTCTTTTGCATTTTTAGCGTTTGCCTTCATCATGGTACCTGAAGCAGCAGGTTTTATAGGAGCAGTTGGCTTGATGAGTTCAATTTTTTTTGGTGCAGGTTTAGCAGCAGGGGTAGGCGTAGGGGCTACTACCTTGGCTGGAATTACTTTTGCAACTGGCTTTACAGTTTTATTTACAACAACAGCCTTTCCTTTAGCTACTACAGCCTTGGCAACGGGTTTTGCAACAGGCTTTACTACCTTCTTAACTATTGATTTTGATTTAGTTATAGCGTTTTTAGCTTTTTTTACAGGGGCTTTTGCAACTACCTTTTTGGCTATTGCCTTTACCACCTTTTTAGCGGGTACTACTTTTTTTGGAGCAGGTTTTTTATTTTTTGGGGCTGCTTTAGCCGTTTTTTTTGGAGTTGCCATAAACTACTCTTTAATTTTTAAAATATTTACTATTAATTGAGTATCATTTACTTCGATATCCATACCATCGGAAATCAGGGGAACAAACTCGAGCGTATCAGCTAGAATTTCGCGGCAAATATACTCCTTATATTGAATTAATGAGGACTGGAGCGGATTTTGGTCCACTTTTACCATGATTCTGTCACTAAGCTCAAAGCCCTTGTCTCTGCGAATATTCTGAATCCTATTTACAAACTCCCTAGCATTCCCTTCATTTTTCAATGATTCAGAAATAGTTATGTCTAGCGCAACGGTCATATTACCTTTTACCGCTATCTCATATCCAGGAATTTCATCGGTAATTACCTCAATATCTTCGGCCTGCAAAATTATTTGATCGGGCCCCTCAAGTAAATAATCTCCTTTGAGTACCAGATCAATTGTACTATTGTTCATAATCTCCACCTCAGCGGCTACTTTTTTCATCAAAGGGCCTAATTTCTTGCCTAGAGTTTTGAAATTGGCTTTTGCTTTTTTTCTTATGAAGTCATTATTTGCGTCTAGCAATTCAATCTCTTTGATATTAGTTTCTGCTTTGATGATTTCAGCTACTTCATTAATATCCTTTGCCATTTGCGATGTGAGGGCAGGGATGAATACTTTTTGAAGCGGTTGCCTTACTTTAATATTTACCTTTTTGCGAAGTGATAATATTAGTGAAGAGGCTTCTTGGGCAAGTTGCATTCTTTTTTCAAGACCTTCATCTATAGCTGATGCTGAAGATATAGGAAAATCTGAATGATGTATAGACGCAGCCGATGCTCTATTAGTTACAATATTTAAGCTACCAAACAACCAGTCTGAAAAGAAGGGTGCTGTGGGAGCCATAAGTTTGCAAACTGTTTCTAGACATTCGTAAAGAGTTTGATAGGCGCTTATTTTATCATGCTCATATTCTCCTTTCCAAAAACGCCTGCGACAAAGACGAACGTACCAGTTACTTAATTGGGCATCAACAAATTCTTCAATAGCTCTTCCTGCCATTGTTGGTTCATAATTATCGAGTGATTCTGTTACTTTTTGAATTAAGCTGTTGAGTACCGAAAGAATCCAACGATCAAGTTCGGGGCGTTCAGATAAAGGGATATAAGCCTCCTTAAAATTAAATCCATCTACGTTAGCATACAAGGCAAAGAACTGATAAGTATTATAGAGCGTACCAAAGAATTTTCTTTGAACTTCTTTTATACCTTCTTCATCAAATTTTAGATTGTCCCATGGCGAAGCATTGGTTACAAGGTACCAGCGTGTAGCATCAGCGCCATATTTTTCAAGTGTGGCAAAAGGATCTACTACATTACCTAAGCGCTTACTCATTTTATTGCCCGACTTATCAAGCACAAGTCCGTTACTTACAACAGTTTTGTATGCAACACTATCAAATAATAATACAGCAATTGCATGCAAGGTGTAAAACCATCCCCTAGTTTGATCAACTCCTTCAGCAATGAAGTCCGCAGGAAAACTTTCTTTAAATGTTTTTTCATTTTCAAAAGGAAAATGCCATTGTGCATAAGGCATTGCACCAGAGTCGAACCATACGTCTATAAGATCGGGTACCCTTTTCATTGGCTTTCCCTTTGCACTTACCAATATAATTTCATCAACATAAGGTTTATGCAAATCAAGAATGCCCTCGTGTAGGTAATGTTTGTTTGTATTTCCGCCTAGTACTTCATTTGCTTTTTTTATTTCTGTATTCAATTGAGCTATACTTCCTATACATATTTCTTCTTCTTTATCTTCTGTGCACCAAATAGGGAGCGGTGTGCCCCAGTAACGGCTGCGACTAAGGTTCCAGTCTACCATATTTTCGAGCCAGTTGCCAAAGCGACCTGTGCCAGTAGAAGCGGGTTTCCAATTGATGGTTTTATTCAACTCTACCATTCTTTCACGTGCAGCAGTAGTTTTAATGAACCATGCATCTAGTGGATAATAAATAATGGGCTTATCGGTGCGCCAGCAATGCGGATAATTATGTTCGTATTTTTCTACTTTAAATGCGCGGTTTTCTTTTTTTAATTTGATACAGATGTCAACATTTACATCAATATAATCAGGATCGTCTTTATAATTCTTCACATATCTGCCGGCAAATTCTCCGGCACCCTCTATAAATTTTCCTTCTTTATCAACAAGAATGATGATGCCTAAATTATTTTTCTTACCCACTCTAAAATCATCTGCCCCAAAAGCAGGAGCTGTATGTACAATACCTGTACCATCTTGTGTGGTAACAAAATCGCCGGTTATTACTTTGAAAGGATCGGCATCGGGAGCAGCCTCTTTTATATTTTCAATAGTATTTGCAGCAGAAGGCATCAGTTGTTCATATCTTAATCCTTCTAGTTGTTTTCCTTTAAAGGAAGCCTTGATGGTCCAGGGAACTTGCTGTTTTTTTTCTTCACCTTCATTCCAGTCTCTGTTTTCAAATTCGGGCTTAAAATATTTTGATACCAGTTCTTTAGCCAATATCACGGCAACGGGTAAGTGAGTGTAAGGGTTGTAAGTATTAACCAATACATATTCTATAGAATCGCCAACAGTAAGGCCTAGGTTAGAAGGAAGCGTCCATGGTGTAGTGGTCCATGCAAGGAAATATACTTCATGATCAACAGCTGCATCAAATAAAAATTTTGATTGGTTATTATTAATGCATTTAAACATGGCGACCGCACTTGTATCTTTTACATCTTTATAAGTACCTGGTTGGTTAAGTTCATGAGAGGAGAGTCCTGTTCCTGCAGCTGGGGAATAAGGTTGTATGCTTACGCTTTCATAGAGGTATCCTTTTTTATATAATTCTGATAGGCACCACCATAAAGACTCAATGTAATTATTTTCAAAAGTGACATAAGGATCTTTGAGATCTACCCAATAGCCCATTTTGCGTGTAATATCATCCCAAGTATCCTTGTATTTTAAAACCTCACGACGGCAGGTTGCGTTATATTCTTCAATGCTGATCTTTTTGCCTATATCTTCCTTAGTAATACCAAGTAATTTTTCCACGCCTAATTCAACAGGCAGGCCATGCGTATCCCATCCACCCTTTCTAGCTACACGATAACCACTCATGGTTTTATAGCGACATACCAGATCTTTTAGTGTTCTTGAAATAACATGGTGAATGCCAGGCATGCCATTGGCGCTAGGAGGTCCTTCAAAAAAAACAAAAGGTTTTTTCCCTTCACGGAGTGAAACACTATTTTCAAATGCTTTTTCCTTTTCCCATTTTTCAAGCATGCTGCGGCCGATTTCGGGAAGGTTAAGCTGCTGATATTCAGTATATTTTGTTGACATAAAATAACAAAGCCAATAGGGGCCTTATAGTGAGGGGCGAAGTTAATGAAATTAGCTTTGAGGGTTTTATATCCTTTTTAAATTTCGTTTTACAAAACAATCGATATTATAATATCAAAATGTACCCTGAATAGTGATGAATGCAGTTCTTCCATCTCCCGGCAGTGCACCAGGACCTGGGTATCCTCCGGCTCTTCTTGTAAAATATTTAGTATTAAATATGTTATTGATACCTCCTTTAAATGTCAAGTTTTTTGACATTTCAAAACTGGAAGAAATATCAGTTACTATGTAAGAAGGAATAATTCCCGACTGGGCATTTAATGAAGGAGTGATGGTATTATTTGCATCACTGAATACACTTCCTACATAATTTACCTGAACTGTAAAGCTGAAGGAAGAAAACGTTGAGCTGATACCAGTACGTAGAATATCTTTCGGAGCATTTTCTACCAGTTTATTTTTAATATTAGCATCTTTATTGTCGCTTCCATATCTGGCATTTATATAACTATAGGATGCAAATAATGAAATATCTTCTTTGCTTCTATTTTGAAATGCTTTCATTAAATTAATTGAAACAAAACCTTCAAATCCTTTACTAATACTTGTGCCAACATTAGTAATCAGTCTTTCGCCTGTTGAAGAGGTGATAGCACCTACTCGATTTCCATAGTAGAGGTAATAAATGCTTGCATCAAATTGCAGAAAATTTTTAATTTTTCCTCT
>Ga0114966_10003490_pt1 | contig 13791 bp, 8 predicted proteins | sample M_130207_XF_Meta_FD_87029 | JGI IMG/M metagenome (GOLD analysis project Ga0114966, IMG submission 87029) | Freshwater microbial communities from Lake Montjoie, Canada to study carbon cycling - M_130207_XF_MetaG | ecosystem: Environmental > Aquatic > Freshwater > Lake | place: Lake Montjoie... | reverse complement strand
GTAACGGTGTTGGTTTTTGATGTTCAAAAAAGAGAAGATGTATTTTCTGCCTTATTCAATAATCCTGCTTTAGTAGATTTAGATATTCTTGTTAATAATGCCGGCCTCGCTTTAGGCCGTGATTTATTCGACGAAGCTAATATGGATGATTGGGAAACGATGATTGATACGAATGTCAAAGGCTTACTCTATGTTACAAAAGCAGTTCTGCCTAATTTTATCAACAGAGGTAAGGGCCATATCATTAATATTGGTTCTACTGCCGGTAAGGAAGTATATGAGCGTGGTAATGTGTATTGTGCAACAAAAACATCTGTCGAAGTATTAAGTCAAGCCATGCGAATTGATCTATTGCAACATAAAATAAAAGTGACTGTCGTTCATCCTGGTGCAGCAGACACAGAATTCTCTATTGTGCGGTTTAAAGGGGATGAAGAAAAAGCCAAGACAGTCTATGATGGCTATACTCCACTATATGCTGATGATGTAGCTGACACTGTTCACTATTGTGCTAATCTCCCTGAACATGTATGCATCAATAGCCTAGTGATGACATGTACTTCACAAGCAAATTCGATGTATTTGTTTAGATAGGCGTGAGATGAAGGATGTGAGATGTTAGTATTTTGGCTGTTTCTCACGTCTCACGTCTCATATCTCACGTCTTATTGCGCTAAGGATATCCTAATCTGCACACCACCTCGTGTGTTCACAGAAGGAGCAGCGTTTGAAATGTATGGGTTAATCCTGCGCTGATCAAAGTATAATTGAACGTTCACTCGATTGCTCAAAACGTAATCAATCGTTGGACGAATGCTAAATATACGCTGACCACCTGTTGCAAAGGCATTGGATTGATCAAGTCTTGAATTTGAATTGATATCATCTCGTATACTAAAATCGAGTGCGAATGTTAAGTCGTTGTCTAATTTTTTACTCGCTTCTTTTTTGCCGAGCTTGAGTTTGAATGGCAAAGGCATTGCCCTTTTTCTCCAACGCATTCCAAAAGTGATTTCGGTTGAACGCACTTCACTAAGCTGAAGGTCGATAAGGCTCATGCTAAGTGTTCGTGATTTTCTGTATTCAAATCTACCGGATAATTGTCCGGGTGTTGTGAAATCAATTCCAATCAATGGTGCAAATTGTTCTTGAATCGAGAGATTTGGAACAAGGAAATAGGGTATATAGTTCCCTGAGATGGTATCAATGAATGAAGGAAATCCATACATTAATGTGTCTTGGAATAACAACGCAGAGTTGAAGCTATTCATACTCAAGGTACTGTTGTATCCATGGGTGATGGTGAAATTAGTAAAGTACTGTTGTAGACCTTCTATTCTACTAAGTCCATTATACGTGAGCCTCCAGTTTGGTTTTGGTAGATAGCCACTAAATGGATTTGATTTCACGGTATTGGTTTGACCATTTTTTAATAAGGCAATTTGATTTGGGTCCTTGTTCGTATAGGCTGCAATGAATGCAGGAATCAATACATCTTGTGAATATCGTCCATACCCTGTGTAATAACCATCGGCACCAACCGTTTTGCTATATGGGTTTTGTTCTCCAAGTCGTTTTGATAAGATGCTTCTGTTTTTTTCAAATTGCTTGAACGTCTCACTCGTATTATTTGCATTGAATTTTTTAAACAACGTTTGGAATGAAACATAACTGATGCTGAATCCTCCACCCGAGTATGGACTTAGCGAATTGAAATTACCAGTGCCCACAGTATCTTTAAAGAGTGTCGAGAAGTTTTTTGAAAGGCTCTTGTCGAGGTTCAAATCAATTATCAAGTCTCGTATAGGTTCTACTTGTGCAGTAAGGTTTAGCTTCTTTTCATATGACTGCAAGAATAAATTATTGAGTAATGGATCTTTTGTAACCAGTCCTTTTTTACCAATCTTATCGAGCCATTGTTGATCTGGTTGCTTACCCATGATAAAGTCAACTCCAGGAGCCATGCTCTTCCAATTCTGACCAAAGAATTTGGTGCTATCTGTATATCCAGGTAATAATGTGTTTCCCCCTTCATTGTATGTTGCCCCAACTCGCTTGACGGCAGTTAATATTTTGAGTATCGCTTTTTCAGTAGGCGATAAGATGATTTCTTTTCTTTCTTTTGGTTGTTTTTCTTTCAATGCTTTTTCTTGAGCCTTCCTTTCTTTTTCAATACGCTCTTGCTCTTCTTTTTCTTTTTTCTCCTTACGCTTATCCTCTAGAGTCTTTATTGTTTTCCCTTGAACAATGACAGTATCTTTCTTTACTCTAAATGCTCCTGGTTTACTTTTCTGTATACTTGGGTCAAATATGTCTGGTAATGAGTAAAGCCCAGCATTCTTTTTATTTTGATCTGGTGAAGTCACTTGTTCGTTTACGTTTACTTCGTCTGCTTTTTTAGTTACACTCACCTTAGGGCCTTTGTTCTCCCTTTTTTTATTTTTCGAATTTCCTTTTGATTGTTTTTGATTATTTTTTTGAGCAGATGTTGTTTGAGGTGCATTATCAATTGCTCTTAACACCTTTGACTTGTTGTATAGCTGAGCAAAATTCATCTCGAGCGTTCCACCAGTTTGGCCGCTGTTTTGTATGGTATTGCCAAGGCTTAATGCAAGCCTAGACGCGCCAATCCAATTGTAAGTAGTTCGGTAGGCCACATTCACCGTTGTCCAATCCAGAACCGGAATAGAATTAGTCGGTAGGTTATAAGTTAGGTCTGTGCTTTGGTTATAGATAGTGTTCCGTCCACCCTTCAAGAAATTCTGAGTAAGGGAGTCTCGTTTAGGTCTTGTGTCAATACGACCAAACGGTTCGTCTACACGTGAATTGTTCAAAGCCTTAAAGTCTATGTTTAATGATTTCGTTAGGTCCCAACGCAAGTTGTAGTTCCTGTCGACTACAAAATATTTATCGTAGGTTTCAGGAATTTTGAATTTACCACCCCCGATATTCCGTGGAAGTATGGCAGCAAACTGCCTTCGTGTATCCACCCTAAATCCAATCAGTGATGGAAGTGGGTTGAAATTAACGTTACGAATGAAATCAAGCCAAGGTGTTTTTATTTTGATTAATTTTTTTAGTGGCTCAATGTATTGTGGTTGTGTATTGTAATTGTATCCTATTCCCCCCTGGGTTTTATTTATCTGGTTACTTTCGATTAATGGATTGTGCTGTCTAGTTTCAGTTAACGAATAATTGAAATCAAAATTGGAAATGCTCCATAGTTGCACTTTTTTATTTTGCTTTTGAGTGAATCGAACATTCGTGAAGTTGATGGTTTTGAGTCCAACATAATCTACCGCTTCATTTCGTATGGAGTCTCTTGAAGAGTTGTATGTTCTTAGTTTTTGCTTTAAGGTGATGTCTTTGTCGAACGGATCGTACTTCGGACTACTTATGATTTGAGAGATGTTTGCAAAGAAGGGAATCTCAATACCTATCTCTTTAGGAAGAAGTTTTCCTAACTGAAGATTTATCGATGCATCAACTTGTTTAAGGTCGTCGCGATACCGATCATTAACGCGTTGCTCTAGTTGCCCAAATCCAGCGGTGTGGATATTGGTTGACACAGATACTGAACCTAAATCCGATAGCTGAACATTCATTTGGCCAACAGCGGCCCATCCACCATTTTCATCTAACCCCGACAAGCGAAGTTCATTCACCCATATTTCAGTTGCAATAGCATTTCCACCACCCCCTTTAGGGTTTTCCATTCCAAGGAGTATGCCTTTCACTTCTCCTAAATTGGGATTTCCCATGATGGAAAATGTTTTGCCATCAATTTGTGTTCTGTATATCGCAGAGGGATTATTCGTGTTTAGGTTTCTTTCATTTTTCAACCTAACCAAATCAGCTAGATAAAAATTCAACTCGTTTTCAGATGGCCAGATTACTTTTTCATCTGTTGTACCGAAGTCTGTTATTTTAAGTGGATACTTAATTTCATAGTAGTTGTTGATGTAGTCATTGCCTATTCGAACTACTGCATATACATCTCCATTTTGGAGTTTATTGTATTCTCTCAAACTTTCTGCATGGTAAAACATAGAAAGTTTTGAATACTGCCTTAGATCGTGATTGAATCCTTTGAACACAGCCCGTCCATCCCCATCTTGCAAGTTAATCACGCGCATGCTAAGCGATTGCTCATTCTGTAGAATATTGATACCACCATTACTTAATGTCTGTACTCGCTCAATACCTGGAGGCGTTCTATAAGGAATAGGATCTCTGCGGTCATTCTCTTCAATGTTTACTGATGAAACATTAAATTGTGTGGTGCTGTTGGCAAGATCAATCGGTTTGTAAGTTCCTGTTGTATCAAGATCATATGAGAATCTTCTCCAATTATTTCTTACTAACTCCATTTTAGCAAAACGTAAGACTACAGAATCGGCGAAGTCTGTCATGAACATTCTAAAGAATCGAATGGATTTAAAGTCTGGTATATCGCCAACTTTTTTATTGTAGGCCGAAATAGGTACCCTGAATTGATACCATATTTGATCTTGTTTAGAGCCATCCGCTAAGGTGATGCTTACACTTTTTTTATCTGAAATAAAATTGCTTCCCACTTGCATGCTGAGTTCACCCGATGGTTTTAGGTCAATTCGATATTGGAAATACTCTTCAGATTCATTTAGTGTATTATCTCGATTCAAGTCTTCTCCATCAGGATACATGGTGAAGGCAGATGCAAAATTGGCTCCTGCTTTTGCTACTGGTGAATTTCCTTGTGGGTTATTGAAATTTTTATAGCGTGTTAAGATGCCAGCATTTTCTTGGTCGTAGGTCTCATCACGATAGTATTTAAAGTTATCGCTGGATGGATCTTTTGATGCATCAGTGTAAGCTTTAGAATTTAAGCCGTAACGTGTTGCCATTTCATTTAAGTAATCAGCACGCTTTTTTAATTCTGCTGAATCAGTCATGCCATCAAATCCAACATCCTGGAATTTTCTATCCGCTGGGTCATTGCTGAATCCTTGTGTTATTTGAATCGGGTTGAGGGGAACATTGCCCCATGTCGACGATCCTGTTGCTGCAGGGATCGACGGAGTTGGTAATCCATTTTCATAGAACCGTCTGGAATCTTTTAATATATCTTCTGAAATATTTCCAAGGTTTAAATAAAGGGATCCGCCAGATTTATTCGTTCCGTCTATAAAAGGGTCAAGCATCCAAAAATCCACAAATTCAATATTGGCGCTTTCGAAATCTGTTTGGTCAATACCTCTCATGATACCACCCCAACGCTTAGTTGGATTTTTTAATTCACCATTGCTTTCAATGTTGGCTGCATCAAAATTGTATGGACCTTTTTCTTTTGGATAATAAGCCATATCAAAAGTCACTAATTGCGCCTGCCCAAAATCGGGCGTTCTTCTTGGGAAAATTTCTTGTTGTCCAACACTACGTACCCGTGCGTCAGAAAGTTGTTTTAAATCATTACGCAGCGGATTGTTTGTATTTCTTTTTTCTTGCAGTACAGGCTCAATATTATACCATGCAATTTTTGCTCTGTTTTTGCCATACGCAACATCATCAAATAAATCTGCTTCGGGAAATAATACATTACCTGAACGATCTGTTGCTCCTTTAGGTGTTGATGCTAAGGTCCAACCAATGATTGGAAAGCGAAGATCAATACTGGATTTTGTTCCTTCGAAGTCATCCAAATAAACTAATCCTTCTCCGCCTTTTCCAATTTGAGGAGCATGCCCCGGCTTCATCTTTGCTGCTTCTGCTGATGCGTTGATACTCGACGGCGCTTTCGCTTCATAAAAAGGCAGTTTGCTCAATAATTTATTTAACCTCGGCAGTTCACTATTGTAGTTCATGTCGATACCGGTCATGGAATTTCGAATTGGATCTGAGCCATATTCCATCTTAGTAAAAAATGGACGCTCACTCAATCGAACCATCGTACCACCAACTGAAAATTTCTTGTTGAATAGATAATCCCAACGCAATCCAGTATAGGTTCGTTGTTGAACACCAAATGTTGCATTGTTTTCAAATTGAACATTAACGGGTAATCCAGAATTTTTAATGGCACTGTTGATGACACGCAGCGTACCAGAAATGTAGTCTATCGTATAGTCAATATTTTCTTGCAATGTTTGTCCACCCGCTGTAACCGTAACAGAACCTGGCGGAATATTAAACGCATTTAATGAGATCTCACCGCTTGAACCACCTGATGATTTAGATGTGCCTCGAATTAAGAATCGATTAAGATTAGCATAGGTTTGAGCTATCGCTTTAATGGTGTCGTAAAGTGGATAAAACAGGTACTTACTTCTAAGCGTTGGATTGGTGGTAAAGGCGTCATCTAAGTCGTGTCCAAATGGTTCAAGGACCGGAAAGATTGCACGACTCTGATAGGTATTAATAGTATAGCCTTCTACAAAGTCGAATACCCCATCAGGCTGTGGATCGTTTTGATTATTTAGTCGATCTAGGTTTAATAAAGTAAGTAATGGAATACCTGCTTTATCTCCTTCAGGTAAGTATCTTTTTTCACCAGCGCCAGGTTCTTGGTACAATACATTGAATTGAAAATCTGCACGCTCAAGCTGCCCTGATCCAACGGGATAAATATTTTTCATCATCAAATCCCATATAGGAAGAGCAGTTCGTTGTGATGTAGCTTTTAAAAGTTTCAGGAATAATACTTTTTGTACACCACTGGTTGAATCTACCGGTACGTCTTGTGCAAACTCTCCAACTTGAAAAACTTTTCCATTCACTGTATATTGATAGGCTACAGCAAGTACTTCGTCAGACTGTAACATCACATTTAATGAAATGAAACCGAGTTGTCGGTTAAAGTAGTATTGTGTTGTATCAAGTTTGCGCGCAAAAGTTTTTTCAAAATCACGGACAGGCTTAAGGCCAAGTCCATTCAATGCATTGACAACCTGTACTGGATTTCTATTGTTGGGGTTACCCGTAACTTTTCTGTATAAATCGTTCGCAGCATTTGAAGGGTATACTGATCCAGGGGTTACATTAATTACTGGTGGTTTTTGGAAAGGATTATTTTCTGCCAAGTCCATCAATCCTACTACATCTCTTGTGTTGGCATTTGTTCCATTTCTATTCGTTACCCAAACTTCCATCCTCAACAACTGCACTTGTGAGTTGATGATGGGCAAGTTTTTCATTGCCTTGTTGTAGTTGTTTCTAAAATACTGCGCCAATAAAAAGTGTCTATTCTCTTCGTATTCATCCGCTTTGATTTCAAATGGAGTAGTGCTTGATCCGCCTTTGAAACCAGCGGATTGACGTTGTGAGCGCTGACTAGCAAATACAGTAGACACCCAAAGCTTTCCAAATTGCAATTGTGTTTTTACACCAAATAACTGTTGTGCACCAGGGATTAATGTCCCTTTTGACGCAAATGATGTATTGCCTATCTCAATTTTTTTGAAAATATCTTCAGCACCTCCTGTATAGTCTAACTTTAACTGATTCTCAAAGTCAAACGTAGAACGCGTGTTATAGCTGATTGGAAATTTCATTTTATCTCCAATGTTTCCAATAACATTCAAATTAACCGCCGGGTCAAAATCTAATCCGCCATTTTTTCTTGCGCGTTCAGGCAGTGTAGGGTTTTTGATATTTTGTCCTTGATAACCTGCGGTGATCGTTACTTCCCCTTGCGGACGAATATCAATTTTCCCAGTTCCAAAGAGTCGATTGAACAATTCATCTGTCATGTTGAGTTTTGGCTTGACCAACTTTCTGTTCAACAAACTGGATGTATTCGCTCTCTTTTGGAAATAATCTGTTTCTGCTTTTCTAGCCTGTATCCTCATGAAATCGTCGAAACTTAGGGAGGTTGGCTTTCGGTAATATTTCCCCCCAATTTTTTCTACGATATAATACTCCTTGGTTTTGGGATCGTAGGTGATGGAATCGGTTAGGTTAGATGGATCTTTTAGGTCGAAGGAATTTCTTCTTGGTGTTGAAAAGGCATCGCCTCTTCTATCTTGGATGGGAAAGCGTAAGCTATCACTACCCGGAATACTATCTTTCAGGGAGTTGGCCTTATTGGAAAAAGGAATTTCCCTAGCCTGAACAAGGTTCGCTAAGGAAAGAAACGCTACAATAAAAGTTATCTGATTGAATAACTTCTTCAAAATCAATAAGGTGTATAGTTTTTTTAAATAAACTGGAGTGATTTTTTAATCAATAATTCAAGACTTAACTCTTCTGTCGCTCCTGTTTTTGCCTTTTTCAGGGCGGCTTCAGCTGAGTTTCGTTGAATTCCCAGTGCTATCAAGGCATTTAACGCATCAGTGTCCAAGGTATTGTGTGTAAAGCCCTGATTTACAACATCATTTCCACTTTTTACCATCTTATCTCGGAGTTCTAGGATAATCCTTTCGGCCGACTTTCTTCCAATACCTTTTATTTTTTCTAAGGCAACCGTATTTCCAGAGGCAATTGCACTGCTCAATTCATGAGGTAACATAGAGGAAAGCATCATTCTTGCAGTGGAAGCCCCCACTCCATTTACGTTGATTAATTGAATAAAAAGTAGCTTTTCCGCGAGCTCGGAAAAGCCAAATAATATATGGCCATCTTCCTTAATTTGAAGGTGGGTTAATAACGTTCCTTGTTTTAGTGCTTGAATTTTTGAATAGGTATTCAGACTGATCTGTACTTCATAGCCAACTCCTTGAACATCAATGTGTACATAGGAAGGTGTCTTGGTTGTAAACGTACCGGTTAGGTAGGCTATCATGGAGGATGATTTGGTCTCGCAAAGGTACGGGATTAGTATTTAGAAGCCAATGTTAAGGATATGATAACAGTGGGTCAGCATACACATTTTAATTTTCTTTTAACTAGCACCTAACTACTAACCTCTAACTACTATATCCTAACTTTGCTCCCGAATAAATGACTATGGATCAGAAAATTACCGCAGCCATTACCGCAGTGGGTGGATATGTGCCAGAAGAGAGATTAACCAATGCCGACTTGGAAAAATTAGTGGATACAAACGATGAGTGGATTAAAACCAGAACTGGTATCACTGAGCGAAGGATCTTAAGGGGAGAAGGTATGGCTACCTCTGATCTTGTTGTTCCTGCTGTTAGGAATCTTTGCGAAAAAAGAGGCATTGATCCAAACGAAATTGATTGTCTAATTGTAGCCACGGTCACACCTGATATGATGTTTCCGAATACGGCTAACATTACATGTGAAAAGTTGGGTATTAAAAATGCATGGGGGTTTGATCTGCTAGCGGCATGCTCAGGATTTTTATATGCCTTGACTACTGGAGCTGCTTTGATAGAAAGCGGGCGGTATAAAAAAGTGGTTGTGGTCGGTGCTGATAAGATGAGTGCCATAGTAGATTATACCGACAGAACAACCTGTATCATTTTTGGTGATGGGGCAGGAGCAGTTTTGCTAGAACCCAACACAGCTGGATTTGGGGTGATGGATAGTTTATTGAAGTCTGATGGCAGCGGTGGAAAATATTTATACATGAAAGGGGGTGGTTCATTGAATCCGGCAAGTGCTGAAACCATTGCAGCTAAGCAACATTATATTTTTCAAGATGGACAACCCGTTTTCAAATTCGCTGTTACAGGAATGGCGGATGTAGGGTTTGAGTTGATGCAACGAAATCATCTGACAGCAGATGATATTGCATGGCTTGTACCACATCAAGCAAACAAGCGCATTATTGATGCAACTGCACGTCGTATGGGACTTCCAGACGAAAAGGTGATGATGAATATTGAGCGATATGGAAATACTACCGCAGCAACAATACCACTTTGTTTATGGGATTTTCAGGATAAGATTAAGTTAGGTGATAACATCGTGCTTGCCGCTTTTGGTGGTGGATTCACCTGGGGTGCTACGTTGGTGAGGTGGGGGAGCTAGAGTTGGGAGTTGAGGGTTGGGAGTTGGGTCTTGTATTTTAACCCCTAACCCCTAACCCCTAACCCCTAACCCCTAACCCCTAACCCCTAACCCCTAACCTCTAACGCCTAACCTCTAACCCCTAACCTCCAACTCCCAACTCCCAACTCACAACTCACATCTAACGTCTAATTAATTCGTAATTTCACCACCATGTCATCCAAACAAAAAAAATACAAAGGGTTCTCATCGCTTGCCATTCATGCTGGTCAACATCCTGATCCGATGTATGCGCATCTTACGCCTATTTATGCGTCATCAACGTATGTATATGATAATGCGGAGCAAGGAATGAAGCGCTTTTCCGGACAAGAGCCTGGATATATTTATTCACGTTGGGGTAATCCGACGATGAATGAAGCGGAAGAAAAGATTGCCGCGATGGAATGTTTCGAGATTGAAAAAAATGGAGAGCCGTTGCAAGCGAAAGCAATTTTGCATGCATCTGGCATGGGTGCCATCAGTTCGTTATTTCTGGCAACACTAAAGAAAGGAGATAAAATTCTTACGCATTATTCGTTGTATAGTGGTACGCAAGATTTGATGAAGACATTGCTCGAGCCACTTGAAGTAGAGGCCATCATTGTTGATTTGCGTGACCTTTCTTTAGCAGAAAAATTTCTCAAGGAAGATACTGCTATAAAAATGATATACCTCGAAACGCCTGCCAATCCTACGCTTCAGTGTGTTGACTTAGCGGCGTTGAGTGCATTGGCAACCCAATATGGAAAATTAACGGCATGCGACAATACGTTTTCAACTCCTTATTTTCAACAGCCTTTTAAATTTGGGATTGATTTTATTGTGCATTCTACCACGAAGTTTTTGAATGGACATGGTACCGCTATTGGTGGTGTATTGTTGGGAACCGATATCGAATTCATGAAAACACGTGCAACAAAAACACATCGTTTGTTGGGTGGAAACAGCAATGCATTCGATGCTTTTTTATTGATCAATGGAATGAAAACATTGGAAGTGCGTATGCAGCGTCATGGTGATAACGCGATGAAGGTGGCTGAATTTTTAATTCAACATCCTGCTGTGGCTACTGTAAATTATAATGGATTATCTACTCATCCTGACTTCGCTGTTTCTTCAAAACAAATGCGACATCCTGGTGCAATGATGAGCTTTGAATTGAAGGGTGGCTATGATGCCGGAGTGCAGTTCATGAACAAACTTCAATTGTGTACACGCACTGTTTCGTTGGGCACATGTGATACATTATTGTCACATCCAGCGTCGATGTCACATTCCAGTGTGCCCCGTCAAAATCGGTTAGAATACGGCATCACCGATGGATTAATTCGGTTGAGTGTGGGTATGGAAAATATAGAGGATATATTGGATGATTTTTCGCAGGCGCTGAACGCTTGACGCTGGGCGCTGAACGCTTGACGCTGAACGCTGAACGCTTGACGCTGAAAGCTTGACGCTTAACGCTGTTTCACTATTGCCTATTGCCTATTCCCTATTCCCTCCTGCCTATTGCCTCTTTTAATACATGAGTTGGGTGTTCGGAGTTGGGGGTTAAAATGAGTGGGGTGAGGGGAAAGATAACAGATATCAGATTTCTGACTACTGTTATCTATAATCTGACGTCTAATAACTCCCTTTTCCACCTTTAATAATGATACCTGCATTGGGCAATGATGATTGTACCTTGCTCAATCTTATAAACTAATCTATGCTCGAGGTTGATCCTACGGGATGACCATCCTGATAAAGCATTTTTAAGCTGTTCTGGTTTTCCCATTCCACCATTGGGATCTCTGCTGATGTCTTTTATGAGGTCGTTTATTTTTCCAAGTATTTTCTTGTCGTTCTTCTGCCAATATACATAATCTTGCCAGCCATGTGCGGTGAACAATACATTCATTACATATCTAGTTTTTGCTCAACGGTATTACCAGCTTGCAACTGTGCAATGGATTCCATTAGTCTTTCCGCATTCTTGGGACTGCTCAAGAGATACAGGGTTTCCTCCATGCTGGTATAATCCTCTTTTGACATCACTACCAATTCTTCCCCATGTTTACGGGTGATGAAAAGGGGTTTATGAGTTTTTATCACTGCATCGAGGAATGATTTCATGTGCCGCCTAAATTCGCTATATGATGCTATTTCCATGTTACGTTTATTCTATTTTGTAAAATTAGAATAAATACCGTATTGTACAAAATATTGTACTTGTAAAGCTAAGTAACATTCTGAGTATAGATTCCGGGTTATTTACTGCTATAGTTTTTTAGCTGCTGAACAAACTGAACATTGACATTGTATTTTTCAGCAATTTGCTCTATGGACAGAGCTTTAGCTTTGAGTTCATCTAATATGGCGAAAGTATTGTCAATGAGTTGGCTTCTGCCTTCAGCGATGCCCTCTTTCTTCCCCTGTTCCATCCCTTGTTCTATACCCTCTCTTCTCGCTTCTGACATATTTGTAACGTATACCCGCATGTTGTCTAGATAAAGCTCATATCCCCGGATCTGTTCTGGAGTGAAGTTCTTGGTTTCCAATACTTCGATGGCCTCACTGATTTCATTGAAGCGTGCAAGTTCTTTTTCTGTTAAAAATTTGCTGAACATAGTTGGGTCTGAGAGGTACATAAGCCAACGGTCTTTGGGTTTTTCTAGATCAAAAATAAATAATTTTTTCCATTTGGGTAATTCGATGACAATGAGATTTAGTTCATCGATATAATCTTCATGTAATTCTCTTTCGGTCAACGTGTAATGATGATACCACTTATTTTCATTGTTTGATAAGGCATGGTCTAAGAGGTTGAGTGAATAGACCGGTTGAGCCAAGATGTATGGATCAACCTTAGAAAGTTGTCTGGAATAGACTTTGGTCATGTTGGTAATTACCCTTTTCACAAAGCCAGCTTGTTTACTTACCTGCATTTCAACAATAAAATGCCGGCTCTGTGTATCCGTACAACGAACATCAACGATGGTGTTTTTGCCTTCTTCCCGGTCTGGCGTGAGTTCCGGGCTTAGGTATTCAAGTGAAACGATAGGGTTGCTGAGGGGCAGCAGGTTGTTCAGCAAGCTCATGAGCAGGTGAGGCCTTTCTGCAAATACTTTCTTAAATCCCAGGTCTGATTTGGAGTCAATTATGTTCATTTTTAGAAGCAAATTTCTAATCAGAAAAAGGTTTCACAAACGTGAATTCTCCCTCTGGTATACTTATTATAATCTTATAAATTTGGTATATCAAATAGGATATTAGACGTGAGGAATCTGATAGCTTTCCTCTATCATCTAATATCTAAAGCCTCATATCTCACGTCCCACGTCTGACATCTGATCTCTAAAGCCTCATGTCTCACGTCCCACGTCTGATATCTAATATCTAAAACCTCATGTCTCACGTCCCACATCTCATGTCAATTGTTATGCTAAATTTGCATACATATAAATAAATCATGAAGATCAGAAGAGCAACCAGAGAGGATTGTCCCGCTATGCTGAAACTTATCCAAGAATTAGCTGCGTATGAAAAAATGCCGGAAGAAGTCACTGTCGACCCAGTGCATTTTGAAGAAAGCGGATTCGGCCCAAACCCAGTGTGGTGGGCATTTGTAGTTGAAGAAGGCAAGGTTGAAGAAGTTGAAGGGGTTGAAGAAGTTGAAGATCCTCCAACGCTTAAACCACTTAAACCACTTCAACCTCTTCAACCTCTTCAACCTCTTCAACCTTCTTCAACCCCCTCAACCCTTCAACCTCCTCAACCTATCGTTGCCTTCGCTCTCTACTACATCCGCTACAGCACTTGGAAAGGTCAGGTGATGTATTTAGAAGATATTTTGGTAACTGAATCCATGCGGGG
>Ga0114966_10003489_pt1 | contig 13793 bp, 14 predicted proteins | sample M_130207_XF_Meta_FD_87029 | JGI IMG/M metagenome (GOLD analysis project Ga0114966, IMG submission 87029) | Freshwater microbial communities from Lake Montjoie, Canada to study carbon cycling - M_130207_XF_MetaG | ecosystem: Environmental > Aquatic > Freshwater > Lake | place: Lake Montjoie... | reverse complement strand
CTATTTTTCTATTTTTCTATTATGGCTCCAATTATTACAATAAAAAATACATTATTACTACTAGTATAATTATTATTTTCTTGTTGTTTTATCTACTACTTAGTTACTTAGTTATTTAGTTATTTAGCTATTTAGTTATTTAGTTACTTAGTTATTTAGCTACTTAGCTATTTAGCTAGTTACTACTTAGCTACTACTTATTCAGATTTGGGTTCAAAATCTGTTCTTAACATGTTCTTTCTTTCCTGGGTTTGTCCTATGTACTGGTCTATTGATGCTTCTTCTTCATCATCTTCGGTTTCGTCCAAGCTTTGGGGTTCAGTCATGTTGAACTTGAATATTTCCACATCTTTTTGTTGTCCGATTCTGTGGCATCTTGCAATAGCCTGCTCCTCCACCGCTGGATTCCAGTTTGGGCTTACAAAATATACCTCACTGTAATGCTCCTGTAAATTTATGCCCTCACAGCCTGTCTGTATTTGAAGAATTAGCACTTGTACTCCTTCTTTGATCATTCTGGTTTTATCTTTGCTCTTTGTTCGTCCGTCCAATTTTCCGATGCTGGTAATGCCTCCTTCCTTGGTAAGTCTTGAGGCAATAGTATCTATTTCCTGCCTAAAACAGCAGAATACTAACTTGCCTGCCCCATTATCCTTACGCTCTATTATGCTCCTCAATACATCATCTATTTTGCTCATATGCGTTGAGCCTGACAAATATTTCTTTGTTTCGTCTGTTGCTAAGTGACGTTCTTGAGTGAGCTCTGGAATTTTTTCTGTTAGCATTCCTGGTAAGGTGCAAGATTGCCGAGCGTAGTTTATCAGTTTCAAACGTGAGCTCTTATCTGCATATTTTGAAGCAGCATGAATATCGCGTGACAGCTTCATCTCTTCTTCAGATGACCAAGGAACTGCTTTTTTCGTTATTTTTAGTCCTGGCATTGAAATACCAAGCTGTTCCTTTGTCCTGCGTAAGTAATAGGTCTCTAGGAGTTCTTGACGCTTTTCATTATCACCATAATAAGATGCAGGAAGACCGAGGATGGAACACAGATTATAAAAGTCCTCCTTCCTGTTCTGTACTGGTGTTCCTGAAATCAGCCATTTTGCTCCTGACCTTATGGCTCTCGCTGACCAGAAGTTTCCGTTCTTGTTACGTAAATGATGCGCCTCGTCATATACTACACGGTCCCATATCACCTTGTGTAAGTCTGTGGTATTTGTCAGGTTGTAATCATTGCTTTTTGCTAATTTTTTCAACGCAACCTTGTTATAAGTTGTGATGACGAAGGAGGCTTTGTCCAAAATATCCTGGGGGATCTTTCTAGACCATATTAGCGGCATATGGCCTGTTGTTTTTTTCATCTCCGACGCCCATTGCTGAACTAGTGGTGCTGGTACAACAATCAGCGTTTTTCTTACATAGTTAGAGATGAACAGACCTAACATCATTATAGTCTTGCCTAGGCCCATCTCATCAGCTAAGATACCACCTCTCACTGCTTGTGAGACCACTGGCTCTAATTCCTTCTTCAACATCCAACTCACCGCTTCTGTTTGGTGAGGCATTGCTCTCAGATTTGCTCTCTCTACAAACCACTTGAATAATCTCAATTTCTCTTCTGTCATTTTGCTTATGCTTATGTTTGTACTCATTAATAGAGTGTTGTAATTTTAGATTTTAAGTAAAAAAATTTTTTAATTTTTTTTGATTTTTGGAAAAAAAACATTATTTAGATGATATTTTTTTTTTGCTAATTTTTATATTTAATAAATATCTAACTATCTAGCTAATATAACTACTTGTTCCTGGGTTCCTGGATTCCTGGGTTCCTGGATTCCTGGGTTCCTGGATTCCTGGGTTCCTGGATTCCTGGGTTCCTGTGTTCCTGGGTTTACTCGCTGCACTCTGAGTCTCGTCTTGGTCTTGGCGCAAATTTCGCTAGAAGGTCTTCAGCAGCAAGAAGATTTGCTTCCATGTTCTCAAGAGTCAGTTTGCTATTTGCTCGCTGAATGGCTGGAGGCGCAGATGATGAACGCGAATTCTTTGAAGGACTATGAGGAGGGCTGTGAGGAGGCGTTGTTGGTACAACTATTCTTAATGCTTTTTCTGGATAAATCTTTGCACTTCGTTCCAAATATGGAGGCGCAATAGGCGATTTTGCATCTCTTAGGGCCTTTATCGCAGCAGTTTCGTGTTTATCTCTTACATTGTTCTTGACGCTTACCTTGTTAGTGCTAGTATTTGGCAGTACTACCCAAAACCAAGGGTCTTCGTAAACGAGCTTCGCTCCATCGGCGTTGTTGAAGAGCCTATCTCTGAATTCTCTTGATGCATCAGTTGATAGCCAATACTTGAGGTGCACATACACAGCGTTATAAGGTCCGTTTTCTCCTTGCTTCCTGACGAAATCTATTTTATCCACTATTGCTAGGTCTAAGCTGTCAAATACTTTTGCAATTCGTTCCTTGCTGATGTTAGCAAATACGCGAGGAATGAAAACACTTCTACTTGACATCTTAATTGGATTGCTTGTTGCTTTTACTAGGGACAAGTTGTGCAGGTTATAAATTGCTTTAAAAGCATTTCAATTTTTTTGGCTTGGTTTGATTTAATTATCTGTATTTTGGTTTGCTAATTTTTCTCTCTTTGAATAAAAATAAGAAGTTAAAAATGATGTATAAAAATGCATATCAAATGATTTGATTCTGATTTTTGTTAGTATAAATACACTTTTAAAAAATGATTGAAGAGAGAAAAAGGAATTTAATTTTATAAATTTTGATTATTGATTATTTATTATTGATTTAGAGCAGAGATTGTACTTAGAATTCCTAGCTTATGCTCAAATATGAAGTGCTGGGCTGGCCCAGGCTGTTAAAATTATGGGACAGAATTCGTGACCATAATGCTGCGAGTTTTAATAATTAATATTATAAAATTGACACCACAAGAAAAAAAATAAAAATAAGAGTAATTGTATACTTTTATTTTTATTTCTGTTTATCTACTTAGCTACTTATCTACTTAGCTACTTCTCTACTCTAGATAAGTATCTAGAGATAGTCACATCTACTTTAACCACATCTCCTCTATGAACTGTCTCTTTTCCTCTTGATAGTCAGAGATAGTCAGGTTGTCAGTGCAAGGATACTTCTCCAAGAACTCGCCTACAGTCAGATAGCGTAACTCTCCTCGGTTCATGTACGCAACTTTAACCGATTCAGCATTGTAAGCTTGTAATCGCTGAACACCTCCTCTATAAGTATCCGGCTCCTCTACATATTCCTCGCGTACAAAGTCTGGCAGCATACATACTCCGACATTTCTCTCGCTTAGCAGCGCCTGAATGAATGGCACATAACGCATATTTATTATCATGTTCATAATTACCTCTCTATCTTGCTCTTCTATCTTAGCTATTCTTTGCTTTCTTTCCTCGGCTGTTATGACCTTCTTTACAGTCATTCCGTTTCCTGTCACTTCGTTTACTGTCACTTCGTTTCCTGTCACTTCGTTTACTGTCACTTCGTTTACTGATTGCATTTTCTTAAGCAGATGGGTTTTTGAAAGTTGTACCTTCAATAAATATTTTCAAAAACTTTTCAATTTTTTCAACCTTTACACTTGAATCTGTTACACTTGAATCTGTTACACTTGAATCTGTTACACTTGAATCTGTTACACTTGAAGTATTTGCTATTTTTTATACAATAACACTAATTTATATGTGTAATAGTCTCATCTTTCACTGCAATAAGTTTTATTTATAAAGCTATAAACATCTTATATAAATTAGTATCAAATCCATAATATTATGAATTTTACACATAATATTTACCCTTTACAAAATAATTGAAGAGAGAAATAGTTATTCAATATATTCTGTATATTTAGAGTTGCATAATTGGTGTGAGCTTAAATGGCATGGCATATTTGTGTGCATAATTGGGGTGAGCATAATTGTTAGCATAATTGGCATTGCATATTTGTGAGCATAAATGGTATAATAGTTTATGAAGTGTCCTCTGTACTCTGCACGCCATAGTCCCCTCCCATCCTGCCATCCCAAATCCCCATCAAAATATGCCTCCAAATACTTTCTGCAATTATGAGCCAAATTGGTGTGGACAATTAGTGCTTCTCTAGGGAATCAAGAAATGGCCCTTGTTTTGAGTTACTAGTGACAAAAAAAATACAGGGAAATACAGCCTTACCAATTAGCATCAGAACTTCTCTTTAAAAGTACAACCCAACCAGAGCATAAAACTGACTGCATATTTTCTTATTTTTTTCTTCTATAAAGTATTTTGGGTTTCAAAAAATGGACAAGAAAAGTATGTCCAAAAATGAAAAGGCCTTTTGGACTTTTGAAATTTTTTTAAAAAAGTCACTTGTGACCATAATGCTCTTATTTTCATTTTTTTCTGAAAAATTTTGTTACTGAAAATTTTATATTATTTCTTGAAGAAAGTATTTAGGCATTTTTTTGTTCTATAAATATAGAATAATTAGAATGGAAAAAATGCCAGAAAATGCCAATAACTTTGAATGTGTAATTTGTGACTTTAAATGCAGTAAAAAAAGTAATTACAACAAACATTTATTAACACCAAAACATGAAAATAGAACAAATTTGAACAATTTAGAACAAATAATGCCAAAAAATGCCAATCTTTTATTTAAATGTAAAAATTGTGACAAAGAATATAAAGCAAGAAACAGTTTATGGTATCATGAAAAAAAATGTATAATCAATAACGATGAATATACTGCTGAGTTTGGTAAGGAGCTTATTATCATGCTTCTTAAGCAAAATGGTGACCTTCAAAATAAGGTTATTGAATTATGTAAGGAAAGTTCTGTTACTATTAATAATAATAATGTGAATAGTCACAATAAAAATATAAATATCTTCTTGAATGAGCAATGCAAAGACGCTCTAAATATTGGAGACTTTGTTAGTTCTCTCCCATTAACTTTTGAAGATTTAGAAAATACTGGAAGAGATGGTTATGTTAAAGGTATTACTGATATTGTTGTTAGAGGATTAAAAGACATGGATGTGCATAAACGTCCAATTCATTGTAGTGATTTGAAGAGAGAAGTGATGTATGTCAAAGACAATGATGTTTGGCAGAAGGACCAAGATAATGTTAAGATTAAAAAAGCTATTCAGAATATTGGCACCCGAAATTACATGCAAGTTAAAGAATGGGTAGAAAAATATCCTGAAGCTAAAGACATAAATACAAAAAAGCATGACCAATATGTACAAATTCGCATTAAATGCACTGGAGGTTCAAATAATACAGAAGATGATATTATGCAAAATAAAATACTTACTAGTATTGCAAAATTAGTGCATATTAAAAAGTGAAATAGATTATTACTCAAAACTTTATATACTTTGGCTTTTCTCTCTTCAATAGTACTTTGGAATTAAAGTTGAAGAGAGAATTAGTAATCTAATATTATTGGAACACTATAATCTGTATTCTGTATTCTGTAATATTCTATCATGAGTTTAGGGCAGGGTATGCACTGGTCAATAGTAGCTACGCTGCAAATAGGCAGTCAAAGTCCCGCCCCCGCGCGGCGCAGCCGCGTATGCCCATTTTTACATAAGGTTCCATTAGGCATGTGACCATACATGCTCTGGGAATCAAGAAATGGCCGAGGAAATGGGAAACCAGTCACAAAAATATATAGGGGAATTTGACTTTTCTCTCTTCAATAATACTTTACACCTTTTTACATTTCAAACACCAAATTTTATTATAGTTAATTAAAGAACTATAATAAAATATAAATTAAAATTACATATTTGATTTGTCAATTGTAAAAACTATATCATCATAACGATTTTTATTTGGTCTTAAATCATAAACTTTTATAAATTGTTTTAACTTTTCTGGAACTTCATTTTTAAGTATATCAATCCAATCCCAGGATTGAACATCTTCAATTATTAATATACCATCGTCGGTCATTATTTGAGAATACAATTTAATAAATTGTTTCATACTTTCTAAACTATGTGGTCCATCGTCTAACATAAAATCACATCTTATGTTTTTATTCAAGAAATTATTTATAAAAAAATCATTATTGTATGCATCACACGATGTATGTAATATAATTTTTTCGTTATTTTTGATACCTTGCCAAACATTATTGCTATTCATAATATCCAATCCATAAACATTCGCATTTGTAAAAAAATCACTCCATAATTTTATACTTCCACCATGACATATTCCTACTTCTAATACATTTTTAGCAGTTTCTTTTTTATTTATCAGTAAATTTTGATAGAGAGGTAAGTATGAATGTGTTGTATTTTTGTCGGTTCTTGAATTATCAACTATTTCTTCTAAATTCATATATAATATATTATATATAATATATATTATATAATTTTAACGAATGAACGGTTTTGAAATGTAAAAGGTCTAAAAACATAATTCAAGAGAGAATTATTATTAAAATATATATTGCAAATCCTACAAAATATCCTATATAATTTAAGGCTCAAATCCATTCATCTTTGACTTTTCTCTCTTCAATACTACTTTGAAAATATCATTGAAGAGAGAATTAGTAATCAAATATATATTGTACTCTGCAATCTATATTTTATTCTACACTGCAATCATGAGTTTAATGCAGAGTATGCACTGGTCAATACTAGCTACGCTGCAAATAAGCAGTCAAAGTCCCGCCCCCGCGCGGCGCAGCCGCGTATGCCCATTTTTACCGAAGGTTACATTAGGCATATGACCATATATGCTGTAAGTAATCAAGAAATGGCCGAGGAAATGGGAAACCAGTCACAAAAATATATAGGGGAATTTGACTTTCTCTCTTCAATACTATTTAAAAACATAATTGAAGAGAGAATTATTATTCAAACATCAATTGCAATCTTATAAAATATCTTATTTAATTTAAGGTTCAAATCCATTCATCTTTGACTTTTCTCTCTTCAATACTACTTTGAAAACATCATTGAAGAGAGAATTAGTATTCAAATATATTGTACACTGCAATCTATATTCATTCAAAATATCTTATAATTAATCTTGTTCAAATCCATCTTCAAGCCTTCATCACTCTTATAATCCACTTATAAAATTCAGATGAAGAGAGATTTAGTATTCAAATATATTGCACCCTGCAATCATGTTTATTCTACACTGCAATCATGAGTTTAATGCAGAGTATGCACTGGTCAATACTAGCTACGCTGCAAATAGGCAGTCAAAGTCCCGCCCCCGCGCGGCGCAGCCGCGTATGCCCATTTTTACCGAAGGTTACATTAGGCATATGACCATATATGCTGTATGGAATCAAGAAATGAGTGACGAATTGAGAAACCAGTCACAAAAATATATAGGGGAAAAAACTTATGGAAAAAATATACATACTACCTTACCTTACTACCTAGCTACTTATAACTACTCATCACACTTATATTCTCTACATTTTTACCTATTACTTAATCCTCCTCCTCGTCCTCGCTCAGCTCGCTGTATTCTATCTTCTGCTCCTTATCGTTCCATATTCCTATCTCGTCTTGGCTTTCCATATCGTACAGCACGTTCTTCGTTGACTTCAAGTAAGTCTTTCCGTTAAACTCAAACTTCGTGCAGCTTACCTCTTCCTCTTCCTCTTCCTCTTCATCATCTGTTTCTGATACACATACACTCACTTTACTCTCCTTCTTATCTTTCTTCTCCTTCTTCTCCTTCTTATCCTTCTTATCTTCTAGAGCTTCCTTCTTCGCTTGCTTCTCAGCTTCTAGTGCTGCCTTCTTCGCGAGCTTATCAGCTTCTAGTGCTTCTTTCTTAGCGAGCTTCTCAGCTTCTAGTGCTTCCTTCTTCGCTTGCTTCTCAGCTTCTAGTGCTTCTTTCTTAGCGAGCTTATCAGCTTCTAGTGCCTCTTTCTTAGCGAGCTTATCAGCTTCTAGTGCTTCCTTCTTCGCGAGCTTATCCGCTTCTAGTGCTGCCTTCTTCGCGAGCTTCTCAGCTTCTAGTGCCTCTTTCTTCGCGAGCTTCTCAGCTTCTAGTGCCTCTTTCTTAGCGAGCTTCTCAGCTTCTAGGGCTTCCTTCTTCGCGAGCTTCTCAGCTTCTAGGGCTTCCTTCTTCGCTTGCTTCTCATCAGTTGATTCGCTGTCTAAATCATCATTACTTACTGTTTCGCTCAATGAAATCTGTACTAGACCGGCAAATAGGTCTTCGCTGTTATCTACTTCTACGCTCTTTACAGCCTTCTTGGGTCTACCGCGAATTTCCTTGGCTTTTTTCGCAGGCAACTCAAATATGCTATCAGGCAGTTCAACACCGATTGAAATTGCATAAGCTACTGCTTCTTCACGAGTTATTTTCAATTTTTCTAATACTTTCATGTAGGGTGTTGGTGAACGACCCTTGCTATCTTTGAAATCGTTACCTGCTGCTGCTCGTTCTTCTATCCGTCCGTAAGGCAGCACATTTTCGTTATTCTCCGCTTCTTTCATGCAGCTTCTGCATAAATCCTCATCCTCATCCCTTCTGTTATCGCATTGAGTGTATAGTCCCTTATTCATTTTGCATCCTTTGCAATTTGAATCCTTCACGCTCATGAATGGCAGTGGAATATACTGCTTCTTCTCCTTTACCTTCTTTGAACTCAAATCGCACAGCATCCACTCCAATGCTTCGCTTGCTGAAAAATCATACTTCTCTCCTAGCATCTCTACCACTCCACCTAATAACATTCTCATCATTCTTGCACTCAACATCTTCTATATTTGTACCTCCATTCTACTACTCACTTATTTACTTCAATTTTTTTCCAGCCTCCCCCCGCTTCATTCGGGAGCTTCGCTATTGCTAATTTTTTACGCCTTTCATAAAAGTTAAGATAAATTATTCAATTGCTAATTTTTTTCACTTTTCATAAAAGTTAAGATAAATTATTTATGTATTCCTTCCTTCAATACTTACAATACTTACATTACTTACATAACAGAACTTCAACATACAGAACAGAACTTCTACATACAAGTATTTTTTATAATGTAAAAAAAAACTTAATTACACTAACTTGTAACTACTAACTACTATATAACTATCTATCTACTTGCAGAACAGTACTTCTACTTGTTATTTTATTTATGACATTTTATTCATCCTTTTCTTTCTTTGTTCTTCTCTATGTTTCTCGCAGTATGCGGATTCTCCATCTCGCTGTACATAACATTTTCTAATCCAACAACAAGATTCGCACTTATACTCATCTTCGCGAACATCTTCTTCGATTTCGCGTTCATATTCCTCTGCATACTCGCATTCATAATCGCATTCATCTTCGCGTTCTGAATATGGTTCAACCTCATCACAGTATTGCTGAGAATTGTTTTCTCCTTCTCGCCCAAGCAAGTGCATCTCTATTTTATCATCTGGGTTGGCTTCCAGGTCGCCGTAGTTCTCAAGGTCAATCTCACCTAAATATTTATCATAAGCACTTTCATAATCTTCGTGACCCCACCATTCATTAGCGTATGCGTTAAATCCCTTGCATCTTGTTCCGCAATAAGTTATCGCACAGTTCACACAGTAGCCAAGTACTATTCCTCTCCACATTGCGTAACCCTTATTGTCTCCATTTCCAACGCAGTTTGCACATTCTCTCCCTGTATTCGGTAACTCATTCAATATCCATTCATCTGGAAATCCTAGATGGTATTTAAAACCACCATAAGTCTTGTAATTCTCAAAGTACTCAATCTGATTTGGGAAAGCGCTCATTTTTCGTTTAACTGAATCCAACTGTGGAAATTGTACAGTTACAATAATCTTGAAAAAGTATTTCAATTTTTCTGACCTTCATAAAGGTGGGTCCAAACTAACTATCCAATTGCTAATTTTTCAACCTTTAGAAAAGATTATTCCAAATAAAATATTCAATAGTTAAATTTTATGTAAAATTTTATAAAATATATTATATATGAAATCAATCCAAGCTGTTGCAGTTTTTACTGAATCTATAAAAGGTCAAGTGCATTTTATTGAAATTGATAACAATGTTCGCATTGATGTCAATATTAGTGGTCTTAAACCAAACTCTGCTCACGGTTTCCATGTCCATCAAGCTGGAGATTTGACAGATAAATGTAAAAGTATGTGTGCACATTTTAATCCTTATGGTAAAAATCATGGGTGTCCTGGTTCTAAAGAGAGACATGTAGGAGACCTAGGAAACTTAATAACGGATTCCAAAGGTAATGCAAAATACTCCTTTTTTGATGACCAAATAAAGCTAAGAGGAACCAAGGCGAATATTATTGGACGTGGTCTTATTATTCATGAAGACGAGGATGATTGTGGCCTAGGCAATAATAGTGAAAGTCTGAAGACTGGTAATGCTGGAAAACGAATCGCTTGTGCAGTTATTGGTTATTCTAAGGAAAATTTCAAATGCTAGATATTTATTTTATTTTATTAATATATTATATGAGCAAAAAATTTAATTTTTCTGAATATTTACAAAATAAAATACAAAAAGAAGGTGTGGATAATAAAATTTTAAAAACATCAGATTATATACTTCCAACAATGGAAGGAAAAGAAATAACAAATATAACAAATCCTACTGATAAAAAAAGTTCAGATTATATACTTCCAACAATGGAAGGAAAAGAAATAACAAATATAACAAATCCTACTGATAAAAAAACATCAGATTATATACTTCCAACAATGGAAGGAAAAGAAATAATAAATATAACAAATCCTACTGATAAAAAAATGTCAGATTATATACTTCCAACAATAGAAGGAAAAGAAATAACAAATATAACAAATCCAATTGATGAAATAAATTATAGTTTGATTGGTGGAAGAAAATCTAGGAAATCAAGAAAATCTAAGAAATCTAGGAAATCAAGAAAATCTAAGAAATCTAGGAAATATAAGAAATCTAGGAAATACAGAAAAACAAGAAGATATTAGATATAGTCTCTGATTTACCCCTTAATGAAATAAAAAATCACTTTCATAAATTTGCAAAGCTCTAATAAATGCAGTGAGTTTGATTATAAAGAGTCAAAATTTTCAAATAAATATAAATTAAGAGAGAAAATAATTAAAATTATTCTTATTATTCTTATTATTTAAGATATTATTTAATTTATATTTATAATATATGAGTGACGATTTATATGAAACAACTAGCAATGGTTCACCACCGAGAATTCAAAGAATGCCAGAATATTTAACTTCAAGTTATGATTCACCACCTAGACCCCGTTCATCATCTGGAAGTAGTATTGCTGCACCTCCAAGATTAAGAAGACAAGGAGCAAATTCTCTGTTAAGATTACAAAATCGTTCTAATACCTTGCCTTTTTCAGAAGAAAATCCTAGTGGTGGTTCTGGTTACTCTACACCTTTTATACAGAGTGTTCCACTTACTCCAGAAGTTATGAGTCAAATTGTACAATCTATTCGTTTATATTATAAAGACCCAAAAGCTTCTGGTTTGCCATGGAATATTTTAAGGTTAACTAGAAATTCATTAAATTTAAGAGATGGAACAATATATACCATTAGTGAACAACAATACAATGAATTAGATAATTTAATAAAACATTTTACTATTGGCGGAATAACTGGTGGAATAATTAAAGGAATAACTGGAGGAAAAAAATATAAGAAATCTAAGAAATCTAAGAAATCAAGAAAATCCAAGAAATCAAGGAAACACAGAAGAACAAGAAGACATAAATAAAATAACTAAAATATAATTATAATTATATCATTATAATTATATGGATTTGTGTAAATATAAGGATATTTTTGGTAAACCAAATACAGGTGCTCATAAATATAGATTCTTAGGAGTTGCAATAATTGATGTTATTTTAACTATTATAGGTGGTTATTTCATTGCAATATTCTTTAAATTACCAATTTTGTATACAATTATTGTATTATTTATTTTAGGTATAATTGTACATCGTCTTTTTTGTGTAAGAACAACAATTGATAAATTATTATTTTCAAATTAAAGAAAATTCCAATCTCCATTATCTATATTTTTTGGAATTAAAGCACAATCATTTAGTAATTTATCTTTATTATATTTGATTTCATCTATATCATAAATATCAAGTAATTTACTAATAATAGGTTCTCTCATGATATCTTCTTTAGTTAATTCAATTAACTTGATTCCATGATTTATATCAGTATTATTATATTTTATTGATTGTTGTTCTTCATAAATCTTCCATTTTTTAATAAAATCATGCAATCCTGAATACTGTCCGACTTTATCCGCTTGTTTCAAATCTCCTGTAATAACCATCTTACTACCTTCTCCAATTCGGGTCGTCAACATTAACATCTGATTTGGCGAACTATTTTGCATTTCATCAGCAATAATAAACGACTTCTTGAAGGTACGACCTCTCATAAAACCTAGAGGAGATATTTCTATAATATTATTATACATCATATCATCTATATCCCTTTGAGAATAAAACTCCATAAATATATCCATAATTGGTCTTATCCAAGGGTCCATTTTCTTGTTCATTGTACCTGGTAAATAACCAATTTCTTCTTCTACTGGAACTACTGGTCGGGTTATTATTATCTTATGATACTTACCATCTTGGTATTCTTTTATTGCGTTATTACAAGCCAAAGCTGTTTTGCCTGTACCGGCAGGACCAATTGAAAATACTATTTTTGTTTTACTATCATTTAAGCATTCAATATATTTTGCTTGGTTTAGAGTTTTTGGTTTATAAAATTGTTGTTCAAATAATTTAAGATTTTGACTAGTAGAAATATCTTTCTTCATAACAATAACAAATCTAGAGCATAATTGTGATATATTCAAAATTGTAATGCACAAAAAAAGAGATAATCTAATAAACATATAATAGTAATAGTTATTATTCTTCTGATTTTGATGTATTATTTATTTGTTGTTTCTTTTTTATTTGAAAATATCGTTTAAATTTCTTTATTCCATCTAAAGTATAACCATCACTTTTTCTAAGTGGTTCTAAATGATATCCATGTATTCCAAGAATCTGTCTAACTAAATTCAAAAGAGGCCAACGCTGATTTATTTCTGCAGTTTTTTGCAGACTTGTTAGAGTTGAAGAACTATAAATTTTTTTCATAATATTTATTTCTGTTTTTACTTTCTCATATTTTGCATAATCTAATAATTGTTCTCTTGGTATAAGTATTCCATTTAATTCTTCATCAGATTCAAAATGGATACCAACCTCTCTTAATAATTTTTTAGTAATCTCTTCCATTACTAAAAAAATATAAATTATTTGTAAATTTTTATTGCATTGAATAAATCTAAATGCCAAATTCAGGGATACTAAATCCAGTTGATGTCTTTATATATTTAGCAATAATTTTAGGATTTGGTTTATTACTTACAATATCTTCTACTTGATAAACATTGCCATTTTTATCAATATAATAAATAATACCTAATATATCCTGTGCCCAAACTTCAACTTTGTGAATTTCCTCCTCGGTCTCTTCTTGATTATCAATTAATCCATGAGGTAGTCCCTTCATATGTGTACCACAATAACTACCATCCCTTTTTCTTCTAGTACATCGTGAACCATTTGCACGCTTTGCACAACATAGTTCAAATAATGGTACAACATTTTTAACTCTTTTTCTTTTTGCAAAATCCTCTTTACAGAATGTGAGCTTTTCATAATCATAAATATATTGAAGCAATGCATTCATTCCATCACTCTT
>Ga0114966_10003488_pt1 | contig 13808 bp, 9 predicted proteins | sample M_130207_XF_Meta_FD_87029 | JGI IMG/M metagenome (GOLD analysis project Ga0114966, IMG submission 87029) | Freshwater microbial communities from Lake Montjoie, Canada to study carbon cycling - M_130207_XF_MetaG | ecosystem: Environmental > Aquatic > Freshwater > Lake | place: Lake Montjoie... | reverse complement strand
TACGCGTCCGCGGCGGGGCCGACGATCAGCTTGCGGCCCTTGAAACGCTTGCCGCGCAGCCCGCTCACGATGTCGCGCGCAGCCTCCTCGCGCACGTCGAACATCGTCATCGTCGGCAAAATGTGGATCGCTCCGAGCACCTCGCGCGACATGCCGGTCTCGTTCAGGACGAAGCCCACGACATCCGCGGGCCGCACCATCTGCTCCGCGCCGGAATTCATCGCGAGCCGCACCATGCCCGGCTCGTGCGACTGCGCCGAGACTTCGTCGCGCGAACCGAACACCGGACGCGTGCCGCGCTCGCCGGCCGGTGGACGCTGATCGCGCGGCGCGAAACGATCGAACTTCTGCGGACGTGGTGCGTCGTCGCGCCTCGGAAAATCACGCGGCGCGGCCCTTCGCGCGTCGTCCCCGTTCTCGCGCACGTCGCCGCCATCGCGCTTCGCAAATTTCTTCGCCGGGTTGCGCGCCTCGTATGCGGGGTAGTCGCCGCGGCTCTGGTACTCGCGCTTCGGCGGCGCGGGACGATCCTCGGGAATCTCCACTGACTTCGGCCCGTCGCCCTCGATCATCGAGAACATCGCCGACGCGATGTCCGTCGGCGTGTGGCCTGCGTCGAGGAGCTGATCGATCAGCGCGTCGTGTTTCTTGAATGCGCCGCCTTCGAGCGTCGTGCGCACTTTGTCAAAGAGCGCATTGCTGCGCCGCTCCTCGACCTGCTCCGCCGTCGGCACAGGCTCGCGGCGGATGCGCGCTTTTGTGAACCGCATGATCTGCTGCAGCTTCCACACTTCGCGCCCGTCGGCAAAAGTGATCGCGCGTCCGCTGCGCCCCGCGCGCCCCGTGCGGCCAATGCGGTGAACGTAGTCCTCCGCGTCGTGCGGCAGGTCGTAGTTGATCACCACTTCGAGGTCATCCACATCCAGCCCGCGCGCGGCGACATCGGTCGCCACAAGGAACTCGATTTTCTTGTCGCGCAGCTTGCGCATCACGCGTTCGCGCGCGGCCTGCGCGATGTCGCCGTGCAGCTTGTCCGCCATGAATCCGCGCGCGGAAAGATGCTCGGTGAGCTCGTCCACCATCAGCTTCGTCGCACAGAAAATGATGCCGTAGTGCAGGTCCATGAGGTCAATGATCCGGCACAGCGCCTCCAGCTTCGAGCGGCGGTTCACCTCGTAATACACTTGGTCAATGTCCGGCACCGTGAGCTTCTGATCCTCGATGCGCACATTCACAGGATCCTTCGTGAACTTCGCGATCATCTGCTTGATCGCCGGCGGGAGCGTCGCGCTGAAGAGCACCGTCTGCCGGTCCGGTTTCGCCTTGGAAAGGATCGAAACCATGTCGTCGCGGAAACCCATGTCCAGCATCCGGTCCGCCTCATCGAGCACGACCATGCCGATATTTGCCATCGAGAGCGATTTGCGCTCGATATGATCCATCACGCGCCCCGGCGTGCCGATGATGATCTGCGCGCCGTTCTTCAGCCCGGCGAATTGCCGCTCGTAGCTCGCGCCGCCATAGATCGGCAGCTCCTTCACGCCGCGCTTGAACTGCGCGAGCCGCGACACTTCCTCCGCGACCTGCATCGCGAGTTCGCGTGTCGGGCAAAGCACGAGCACCTGCGGCGCGCGCACCGTCACATCCACGCGCTCGATCGCGGGAAGCGCGAAGGCCGCCGTCTTTCCCGAGCCCGTCTGCGACTGGCCGACGACATCGCGCCCGGTCAGCAGGACCGGGATCGCCTCGCCTTGGATCGGCGACGCAAGCTCGTAGCCGACGTGCGCGACCGCCTTGAGAGTTTCCGGCGACAGGCCGAGTTCGGAGAATGGTTTTTTCTGCATCCGCGAACCTTGCCCGCGCAGCAGTGATTAGCCAACGAAATCAAGTGAACACGCATTGTGCATCCGCGCGCATCGCACGATGCTCGGACCGAATGCCGCGCGCCGATCTGCCCGGAGAAATCCTCGAACTCCCGTACCCGCCACGCATCGTCGCGGAGACGGACGACTTTCTCGTCGTGGACAAGCCTCCCTTCCTGCGCATCCACCCGAGCAAGCCCGACCAGACCGACACGCTCTGGAACGAGCTCCGCGCACTGCTCGCATACGAAATCGCGAACGGTGGACAGGTGAGCATCATCAACCGCCTCGACCGCGAGACGAGCGGCCTCGTGCTCGTCGCAAAACACCGCGCCGCCGCGAAGAAATACTCGCAGCTCATGGAGCGCCGCGGCATCGGCAAGGAATACTTCGCGCTAGCATTCGGCTGGCCCGCGCAGGACGAGTGGAGCGTGGACGCGCCGCTGCTGCGGCAGGGCGACATCCGCCCGTCGAAAATCTACCTCAAGCAATGCGTGCATCCCGACGGCTCGACTGCGCTCACGCGCTTCCGAGTCGAGCGGCGTTTTGAAAAGGACGGCGCTAAATTTTCGCTCATCCGCGCATTTCCCGAGACTGGCCGGATGCACCAAATCCGCATCCACCTCGCGCACAGCGGCCACTCCGTCGTCGGCGACAAAATCTATGGCGGCGACGAGACGTGCTATCTCGATTTCATTGAGACCGGCTGGATTCCCGCGCTCGCAAAACGCCTCCTCCTCGCACGCCACGCACTGCACTCCTGCGCGCTCATCACGGACGAACACGAATGGCGCACCGCCCTGCCGCCGGATCTTGCCGCATGGTCGGGACTCGCGGTCGCTTGATTGGACGTCGAATGTTCAATGTTGAGTGTTGGATGTTGAGCGCGCCGCACGGCAGCCGACTTTCACCATTCAACACTCCGCAGTGACACCCGGCCCTGTTCGGAAAAACCCAATCCCGTCCCTTGACAGCATGGCGCATGGCCCATTACCTGCCCACCTGTGAAATTCGCCCCACGATTCATCGCGGCGCTCGTCTTGCTCGGGTGGCTTTTTGCCATCGGGCATCTCGCGACGGAGCATGGGGCGGGCGCATTTTCCGGCGTGGATCACGAGCTAATCGGGCATGATGACGACCACCATGATGAGGATACGGAGCATCACCACCACGACCTCTCGGTGCTGCCTCCGGGGCCGCTTGCGAAGGCGACGGACCACGATGCGCTCGCGCCGGTCTGGGTTGCGCTTTGGGGCGAACTGGCCGGGAGCATGACGCTCATCCTGCGGGACTCCGCGCAGCCGGACGGAGACTCCTGTTTTGGCAATGCACCGCCGGATGGGCGGGCCTTCGGCTGGCTTCTGGTGTGCCATACCGCGCTGCCGGTGCGCGGGCCTTCGCTTGTGGCGTAAAGTCGGGCCCACTCGGGTCTGACGTTCTCTCGTGTTCACGCGGCGCATCCTCGCGCCCGCGTCGCCCGCGCGCATTCGCTGCGTGCGACTCCCGCAATGCAACCTCTTCCCCGTTTTCCTTCCATGTTCCGAATCCTCACTTTCATACTGCTCTTCCCCGCCACGGTTGTGGCCGCCGGCACCACGCTTTCTCTCGATGACATCAACGACCGCGTCCGCAGACACAATCCGCAGCTCGCCGCCGCACGGCTCCGCATCGAGGAGGCGCAGGGACGGCTCGATCAGGCGGGACGGCTAACGAATCCCGATCTCGATTTCGGTTTCGCACAAAACGTCCGCACGCCGGAGCACGGTTTCCGGCTGGAGTTCATCCAGCGGTTCCCGCTCACCGGGCGTCTCCGGCTGGAAAAGGCCGCCTCCCGCGCGCAGCTTGCCGCCGCCGAGGCGGAGGTGCGCGACGTGGAGCGCAAGCTCGTCGCGGATGCGCGGGCTCTTGCGGTGAAACTGCTCGCGCTGCGGCATCAGCGTGCAGTGCGCGTGAAGCAGATCGCGAACAGCCGTGAGCTTGGGGAGTTCATGGTCAGGCGGGTGCAGACTGGCGAGGCATCCGTCGTGGATGTGGCGCAGTTGGAACTCGAGCGCGGGCAGATCGCCACCGCGCTGCTGCTGCTCGACAGCGAGCGCGCAGCGCTGCTCGGGGAATTGCGCCCGCTGCTCGGCATGCGCGCGCAGGACGCGGTGGAAATCACCGGCGAATTGCCGATGCCCGGCGGAATTCCGAAAGGCGCGGTTGTTCCAAAAGGACGCGGCGATTTCCAGGCCGCGCAGCATGGTGCCGAAGCTGCGAGGGAAAGCGCCGCGCTCGCAAAGGCGAACAAATGGGCGGACATCGGCGTGGGCCTGACCGCCGAGCACACCCGCAGCGAGGATGCGCCGAACGGACTCGAACGGGACACGATGGTCGGGCTGAAGTTCAGCCTGCCGCTGCCGCTGTGGAATGCCAACGAGGGCCGCATTCGCGAAGCCAATGCCGCCGCCATGCGCGCGGAAAAGGAGGTGGCCGCACTCGACGTGCATATCCGCAGCGAAGCCGCCGGCGCACGCGGCGAAATGGCCGCCCTCGCGAAAGTGGTTTCGTCCATCGCCGACGATCTCATTCCGAAAGCGCAGCACATCGAGGAGCAGCGCCGGACCTCTTACGGCATCGGCCAGACTGCGTTCATCGAAGTCGTCCGCGCGCGCGGCGGGCGATTTGAACTCGAAGTACAGCTCGTCACCGCGCTGCGCGACTACCATCTCGCCCGCACGCGCTACCTTGCGGCCACCGGTGCGACTGCAGCGCCGGCAAAACGCAAATGACCAGCACCATGAACACCGCACTTCTGATCACCAAAGGCATCGTCAGCGGCGGCTTGATCGTCGCCATCAGCGAACTGGCGAAACGCAACAACACGACGGCGAGCATCGTCCATTCGCTGCCGCTCGTCTCGCTGCTCGCGCTCATCTGGCTCTTCGCGGAGACGCGCGACACCGCGCTCATCGGGAAGCACATGACGGGCACGTTCTTCTTCGTCCTGCCAACTCTGCCGATGTTCCTCTTCGTGCCGTGGCTGCTGCGGCGCGGGTTCACGTTCTGGCCTGCGCTGGGCGTGGGCGTGGTGCTCACGGTCGCCCTCTATTTTCTCACCCTTCGGCTGATCCGCGCCGCCGGCATCCAACTCTGAATCCACTGCACCTTATGCTCCGCACACTCGCCATTTTCCTGATTTTCACCGTCGCCGCACTCGCCGCGGTCGATCCGAATCGCTCCGCAAATCTCGTCATCCTCGACGAGACGGCGGTGAAGAACCTCAACCTTGTCACGGTCGAAGCCGAGGAAGCCGACTTCGAAGAAACCATCTTCGCACTCGGCCGCATTCGCGTCGCATCGGGGCATCGCGCCGTGGTCAGCAGCCGTGTGCCGGGCCGCGCCATCTCCGTCTCCGCGCACATTGATACGAAGATTGAAAAAGGCGCGGAAGCCGTGGTCGTCGAAAGCCGCCAGCCCGGCGACCCACCGCCGAGCGTGCGGCTGTTCGCGCCGATTTCCGGCCACATCTCAATGGTAAAAATCGCGCCCGGCCAGCCGGTCGAAGTGGCCGATTCACTCGTCGAGATCGTGGACCTCAGCAGCGTTCACGCAGTCGCCGCATTGCCCGAGCATCTCGCGAATCGAGTGCAAGTAGGGCAGAAAGCGCGCATCCGCGCGACGGGCTATCCCGACAAGGAATTCATCGCGGAAATCGAGCACCTCGGCACCGAGGCCGATGCGGCGTCGGGCACCATCGAGGTCGCGTTCCACGTCGAGAACCCGGAGGCCATTCTCCGGCCCGGAATGCGCGCAGAGTTTTCCATCGTCACCGGCAAGCGCGAAGGCGTGATGAGCATTCCCGCCGAAGCCGTGCAGGGCGATGGCGGGCAGCGCTTCGTCTATATCGCCGACTACGAGCTGAAACACGCCTTCATGAAGACGCCCGTCGTGCTCGGCGCGCAAAACGACCGCATGGTCGAAGTGACCGGCGGCGTGTTGCCGGGCGACCAAGTGGTGACGCGCGGCGCCTATGCGCTCATCTTTGCGGGCAAAGGCAACACGTCGCTCAAGGAGGCGCTCGACGCCGCGCACGGCCATCCGCACGCCGACGACGGCTCGGAGCTGACTGCGGAACAGGCCAAGGCCGCCGCCAGCAAGGGTGGCTCTGGCGCGGGCGGCAACCGCGCGGGCGTGCTGCCCCCGGTGGCCATGTTCTTTGCCGGCACCACAGGGCTGCTCTTCATCCTGCTCGTCGCGCTGGGCCTCAAGCTCCGCAAACCCAACGCCGCCTAAACGCGCCATGCTCACGAAACTCATCCAGCTTTCGCTGCGCCACCGGCCCATCGTTCTGGCGCTGGCGATCCTGCTGCTCGTGCTCGGCGTGCAGACCACCCGCGAACTGCCGGTGGAAGTGCTGCCGGACATCACGAAGCCGACCGTCACCATCCTCACCGAATGTCCCGGCCTCGCGCCGGAGGAGGTCGAGACGCTCGTCACGCAGCCCATCGAGGCGGCGGTGCAGGGCGTCGGAGGACTCGACCGGCTGCGGTCGAATTCCGACGTGAGCCTCTCGCTCGTCTTTGCGGAATTTGCGTGGGGCACGGACATCTATCGCGCGCGGCAACTCGTGCAGGAGCGGCTGCAAGCGGCAAGCGGCAGCCTGCCCGAAGGCATCAAGCCCGGCCTCACGCCGGTGTCCTCGCTCATGGGCGAAATTTTGCTCGTCGGCCTGCGGAGCAAGGACATGCCGGCGCGCGACCTGCGCACGCTCGCGGACTGGACGGTCGCGCGGCGGCTGCAAAGCATCGCGGGCGTCGCCGAAGTGCTGACCATCGGAGGCGGCGTGAAGCAGGTCCACATCATGCCCGACCCGCACCGGCTCGCGGCGATGGGCGTCACTTTTGCCGAGCTCGAAGCCGCCGTCGCGAAATCCTCGAACAACTCGACGAGCGGCTACCTCACCACGGCCACGCAGGAAATCATGGTGCGCAATCTCGGCATGAGCACCGATCTGGACGAACTCGGCAGCACCGTCATCAAGAAGCTCGGCGACAGGCCCGTGCTCATCAGCGACGTGGCGCGCGTGGAGTATGGCGTTCAGCCAATGCGCGGTGACGCGAGCGTAAACGGCGAGCCGGGCGTCATCCTGAGCATCGATAAGTCGCCCGGCTTCGACACGCTCAAGCTCACGGCGGCAATCGAGCAAGCACTCGCGGAACTGAAGCCCTCGCTGCCCGCGGGCGTCGAGGTGGAGCTGCTCTTCCGGCAGGGCGATTTCATTTCGCACGCCATTGGCAACCTCAAGGAAGCCATCCGCGACGGCGCGATCATGGTGACCATCGTGCTGTTCCTCTTCCTGCTGAATTTCCGCACGACCTTCATCACGCTGACTGCGATGCCGCTCTCGTTCATCACGGCGCTGCTGGTCTTCAAATGGTTTGGCGTGTCGGTGAACTCGATGACGCTCGGCGGGCTCGCCGTCGCCATCGGCATGGTCGTGGATGACGCCATCGTGGACGTGGAAAACGTCTTCCGCCGCCTGCGCGAAAATGCCGCGCTGCCCGTGCCGAAGCCGAAGCTCGAAGTCATCGCGTCCGCGTCCGGCGAAGTGCGCAACAGCATCCTCTACGCGACGGTGCTCATCATCCTCGTCTTCCTGCCGCTGCTGAGCCTCGAAGGGCTGGAAGGCCGGCTGTTCACGCCGATCGCCATCGCCACCATCGTCAGCATGGCGGCGTCGTTCGTGGTGTCGCTCACGGTCATCCCGGTGCTCTGCTCGCTGCTGCTCAATCCCAAAAGCAAAGCCATCCGCCCGCAGCCCGATGCGAGTGCGCCGACACATGTCCACGCACACGACGACGGCTTCGTGGTGCGCGCGATGAAGTGGGTCGTGCAGCGCACGTTCCTGCGCGCGGCGTTCGGTGCGCCCTTCGCGGTGCTTGCCGTCACCGGCCTGCTCGTCGTCGGGGCGCTGATGTTGTATCCGATGATGGGCAAGGATTTCCTGCCCGCATTCAACGAAGGCAGCGCCACGATTTCCTTCGCGAGTGCGCCGGGCACTTCGCTGGTGCAGAGCAACGCCATCGGCGACGCCGGGGTGAAGCTGCTGCTCGAAATCCCCGAGGTGAAAAGCGTGGGCCGCCGCGCCGGACGCGCCGAACGCGACGACCACGTCATGCCCGTGTCGGTAAATGAATTCGACGTGGAATTCAAGGAAGGTGGACGCCCACGCCAGGAAGTCTTCGCCGAGATCCGCAAGAAACTCGGCGGCGTGCCGGGCACGTTCACAAATGTCGGCCAGCCCATCGGCCACCGGCTCTCGCACATGCTCAGCGGCGTCTCCGCAAAGATCGCTGTGAAAATCTTCGGCCCCGACCTTGATGTGCTCCGCGCGAAAGGCGCGGAGATTGAAAAGATCGCAAAGGGCATCCCCGGCCTCACCGATATTTTCCTCGAAAAGCAGGTGCCCATTCCCCAGCTCCGCATCGTGGTGAACCGCGACCGCGCGAAAGCCTACGGCGTGCAACCGGGTGCCATCAACGAACAGCTCTCCACGCTGCTCGGCGGCAAAGTCCTCGCTGAACTCCGCGAAGGCCAGCGCACGATGGACCTGCTCCTGCGCCTCCCGCCCGAGTGGCGCGACGCCCCGCAGAAGCTCGGCGATCTCCTCATCGAAACCGGCAACGGCCAGCGCGTGCCGCTGCGCCTCGTCGCCAATGTCCGCGAGAGCAAAGGCCCGAACGTCATCAACCGCGAGAACACGCAGCGGCGCATTGTCATCGGCGCGAACACCAGCGAACGCGATCTCCAGTCGCTCGTCACGCGGCTGCAAAACGAAGTGCACGAGAAGGTGCAATTCCCGCCTGGCTACTACCCCAGCTTCGAGGGCGAATTCAAAGCGCAGCAGGAAGCCTCGCGCCGCATCGCGATCTTTTCCGCGCTCGTCTTCGTCGTCATCGCCTTTCTGCTGTTCGGCTACTTTCGCAGCGCCTCGCTCGCCGCGCAGGTGCTGCTGAATATCCCGCTCGCACTCATGGGCGGCCTCGCGCTGACGTGGCAGCTCATCAACAACATCTCCATCGCCACCCTCGTCGGCTTCATCGCCGTCGCCGGTGTCGCCGCGCGCAACAGCATCATGATGATCTCTCACTACCTCCACCTGATGAAGCACGAGGGCGAAGGTTTCACCCGTGAAATGGTCACGCGCGGAACCCTCGAACGGCTCGTCCCCGTGCTCATGACCGCACTTTCCGCCGGCATCGCACTCATCCCGCTGCTCCTCGCCGCTCACGAACCGGGCAAGGAAATCCTTCACCCCGTCGCCGTCGTCATCGTCGGCGGCCTCGTCAGCAGCACATTCCTCGACCTCGCTGTCACGCCCGCCGTATTCTGGCTTTTCGGCCGGCGCGCTGCTGAGAAAGCTCTCCGGCTGGACGCCCCGGCCGCGCAGTAAAACCAACCCCACAAACCCACACATGAAAACCAGCATCCTATCCATCGTCATCCTCGCAGCTCTCAGCGTGGTCTCGCCCGCTCATGAAAGCATCACCTTCGGGCCCAACGGCGGAAAGCTTGTCGCGCTCGATTCACCCGCGACGCCCAGCGCCGAGGTCGTGGTGAAGGAAGGCCAGATCGTCGTCGGCCTTTTTGACAAGGGCGGGAAGCCGATCGCGTTGGAAACGCAGGCCCTGACGATCACCGCTGGCGAACGCAATGCACCCAAGAAACTCGACGTGGCAAAGAAGGCGAACAGCTTCACCGCACCGCTGCCTGCGGGAGACGATTTCTGGGCCATCTTCCAGCTCAAGGAAACTCCGGCGAAGAAGGCGCACACCTTCCGAATCCACTACCAGACCAAGCCATGCCCCGAGTGCAAGAAGCCCGAATGGCTCTGTGCATGCGGTTCGAAAACCAACGGGGCAAACATCGCCGTCCCTGCATCCCTCGACGGCCTCTTTGCCGAAATCAACCAGCACCACGGCGAGTTGAAGGAGAACTTCGCCGGGAAGAAATATGAGGCCCTCGACGAGGTGACCAAAGCCTTCACCGTCCTGCTCAAAGCCCTACCCGCAAAATCCGCCGACAAGTCCACCGCCGTCCAGCCGCAAGTGGACGCCCTCGTCGCCGCCCTCGCCTCCATTGCCGACGCCAATGCAGGCCGCACCCTGCCGGCCGCCGCGAAAAACCTCGACGCCTTCAACACCGGCATCGCCGCGCTGAAGAAGAACTTCCCGGAGAAAACTGCGAACGCAAAACTGAAATAAACCCGCCCGGCGACTGGCTCATCGTGGAGTTCAAGGAAAGCGCCAAGGCCAAGGCCGCCACCGCGCGGACGCCGACATGATGAAAGCCTTCATGGCACTCGGCCACGCCAGGCTCAGGCTCTCGCGGCGCTTTTCGCCAGACGATCAGCCGGCTTCGCCGCGTTCCGTGTTGCGTTTGAAATGCACTTCCAGCACACGGCGTCCGTCGGCCTTGGTCACTGTGGCGTCGAAGTCCTCGATGCGCGTCTTTTCGCCGGTCTTCGGGAGGTGGCCGATGCGCTGCGTGATGTAGCCGCCGATGGTGCTCACCTCGGTGCTTTCGAGCTCGAGGCCGAGCATTTCGTTCAGCTCATGCAGGCTGAGTGTCGCGGCGATGACGAACTCATCCTGGCTCACGCGGCGCATCTCGGGCTTGTCCGCGTCGAACTCATCCTGGATGTCGCCGACGAGTTCCTCGATCACGTTGTCGAGCGTGACGATGCCGGCGGTGCCGCCGAACTCATCCACGACGAGCGCGAGGTGCGCGTGACGCGCGAGGAAAAAGCTGAGCAGCTTTTCCAGCGGCATCATCTCGGGGACATTGTGCAGCTCGCGCTTGATGCTCGTGATGTCGGGCTTCGGCTCGCGCATGGCGCGCAGGAGATCCTTGATGTGGACGAGGCCGATCGTCTCGTCGAGGTGCTCGCGGCAGAGGGGGAAACGCGTGTGCCGCGAGTCCATCGCGCGCTTTAGGTTTTCCTCGAAGGTGTCCTCGGTGTTCAGAAAAATCACGTCACCGCGCGGAGTCGTGATATCGCGAACCACGCGGTTTTGCAGATCGAGCGCGTTGATGAGGATTTCCTTCCCCATCGGACTCACCTCATCGGCGCGCGCGCTCTCCGCGAGGATCACGCGAAGTTCCTCCTCGCTGTGCGCGATCTCGCTCTCGTTCACGGACTCGATGCGAAAGACCGTCTTCAGCAGCCAGTTGGAGGCCGCGTTCAAAAACCAGATGGCGGGCTTGAAAACCACGGTGAACCACCGCAGCGGCTGGCTGATGAACAGCGCCATGGGAAGCGGCCGCCGGATGGCGAGAATCTTGGGCACCTGCTCGCCGAGCGTGATGTGCAGGCAGGTGATGCCCGCAAAGCCAAGCACGACGCAGATCGTGTGGATGGCGGTCGCGTTGACGATCCCGATCTTGTAAAATAGCGGCGCGAGCAGCACCGAGAGATAGGGCTCGCCCACCCAGCCGAGGGCGAGGCTGGCCAGCGTGATTCCGAGCTGGCTGGCGGAAAGGTAGGAGTCGAGATGCGAGAGCACATGCCTCACCACGGCGGCGCGCTTGCTCCCTTCCTCCATAAGGACATCCACCTGCGCACTCCGGACCTTCACGAGCGCAAACTCCGAGGCCACGAAGAAACCGTTGAGCGCGACGAGCAGCAAGATCGCGCAGATTCGCAGCATGACGGTGCCACCGGACTCCCATTCGCTGGGCAGCTGGCCGACATCGGCGAGAAGCGTCGGAATGGCGAGAAAGTGAGTCATCGGAAAAGAAACGAGCCGCAGGCCATCGGCCTGCGGCTCGTGAAAAGGTCAGCGGAGCGATCCTACCAGCTCGATTTGGTCACCCCGGGGATCAGGCCGTTGGAGGCCATCTCGCGGAAGGCGATACGGGAGATTTTGAAGCGTCCCATGAAGGCGCGCTTGCGGCCGGTCGCATTGCAGCGGCGGCTGAGGCGCACGGGGCTCGCGTTGCGCGGGAGCATCGAGAGGCCGATGTAGTCGCCCTTCTTTTTGAGTTCAGCACGTTGCGCGGCGTATTTCGCCACACATTTGGATTTGCGTTTTTCGCGTTCGAGCCAGCAGGTTTTTGCCATAGGTAAATTTTTGGGAGCGCGGAAAGTAAGTGGCACGGTTTGGAAAGCAAGCGCATTTTTCTGCACGCGCGCCCGCCAGCCGCGGTCGCTGCCACCGGCGAATATCTGGCCCTTTTCATTCATGCGTCCGCCGATGAGGCCGGACTTGAAGCCCTTGCGGAACTGGAAGACGACGCCCTGCATGATGCCGTTCACTTCCTCGATGAAGACGCGCGAGATATTCGAGTGGCTCTGGTCGGCGATGAAGAGCTGCTTCTCAAACGGGCCGAATTTTCCGCCGCTCATATCGGGCACGATGAAGGATGACGAGTTGCCGATTTTTCCATGCACCATGTAAACGACGGGCGGCACGAGTTCCTTGATGCGCTTGCGCTCGAGCACCATGCGATCCGGGTCGGCGGCTTTCTCGCCGTCCTTTTTCTTTCCCGACTGGAATGCCTCGGGGATCGGATCAATCGGGCGCGGGCCCATGTTCGGCGCCTTGTCGTACCAGATGTTGCCGCCGGGATGGCCCTGGAACGTGCCGGGGATGAGATGCTGAAGCGTACACGCGCCGTGCCACGGGCCCTGATTGTCGGTGTAGTAAACTTCGTTGTCGTAGTTCACGACGATGCCTCCGGGGGAGCGGATGCCGCTGCACGTCGGAACCATCGTGCCGTCGGGCTTCACGCGCACGCACCAGCCGCGGAATGGGGCGGTGCTGTTGAACGATCCCGTGAGGCACAACACGACCCAGATGTCGCCGTCGTTCTGGAAGACGAGCTTCACCTTCTGCCCCGGCTTCACGTCGAACTCCGTCACGTCGTAGCGCATCTGCGCGCGCAGGGTCTTGATGGTGATGGTCTCGACTTCCGCGGCAAATGCGGAGGTGGCGAGCAGCGCGGTGGCGACGAGGGCGAAAGAACGGGGACGCATCATGGCTTATTGAAAGGTGCGCGCTGACTACTGCGGCGTGCGCGTGCCATTAGGATTTTCCCGTGCGCGAGCGCGGAACGTCGGTAGCCGGGACTTTCCAGCCCCGGCTACCGACGCAGCGCGCCTCACGCCCCGGTCGCACCGTTTTCCGCCGCGGGCGGAGCAGCATGAAAGTGCCCGAGCGGTGTGACGAGATTGCCTGGCAGCGGCCACACTTTTTCCTGGACGCGCGCGGCGAGGTGCTTCGACGTCGCGTAGCCGGCGGAAATCATTTCGAGTTTTGCGTCGAGATTATCCACGTAGTGCAGCGCCCACGCCTCGGGCGTTTTTGGCACGACGGGGCTGCCGAATTGCAGTTCACCGTGATGGCTCGCGAGCAGGTGAAGCAGGTGCAGCCGCACGTCCTCGCACGCGGGATCCAGATGCAGCCAGCCGGCCCACTCGGGCTTTTGCTGGAGCCGTCGCCAGAGCGTGTTCACCACCTCGATGCCGATGGTGATGTGACCGAGCAACTCGCCGCGCTCGTCGAAGGGCATCATGAATCCGTCCACGGGCATCTGGTTTTCCCACAGCTTGCCGCAGTCGTGGAAAAGCACACCCGCGGCGAGCAGGTCGCGATTCAGCGCGGGATACGCCGATACAATCGCCATCGCCGAACGCATCATCTGCGCGACATGCTCGACGAGCCCGCCGCGGCGCGCGTGATGATTCGCACGGGCGGCGGCGGCGCGGCGGAAGCGGTCGCCGAAGTCATCGAGGAAAAGCCCGCACAGTGCCGCGAGCCGCGGGTCGGTGAGGCCGCGCACGGTCTGATCCAGAAATGCGTAATCCGCAGCCTGCTTGCCGCGGATGTCCAGCGGGCCGTCGAGCAGTTCGGCGAGTTCGTCGGGCTTCAGTTCGCGGATTGTCCAGCGTTTGGAATCCAG
>Ga0114966_10003485_pt1 | contig 13815 bp, 10 predicted proteins | sample M_130207_XF_Meta_FD_87029 | JGI IMG/M metagenome (GOLD analysis project Ga0114966, IMG submission 87029) | Freshwater microbial communities from Lake Montjoie, Canada to study carbon cycling - M_130207_XF_MetaG | ecosystem: Environmental > Aquatic > Freshwater > Lake | place: Lake Montjoie... | reverse complement strand
CCCTCAAAATTCAAATGTGTTGTATTGCGTTATCGACAATCAAAATCATCGCCCGAGTGATGAGTCTAAAAACTCGAGTGCCAGTGAAATTACTTCTGCAAAGATTTCAGGTGCATCAAGGGAAGAATTTTTGCAATTTGAAGATAAAGAAATCAATGCATATCTGCAATCTAAAGAATTCCCAAAGCGTTATACAGCCTCGGTTATTAAAGATATGGTTCGTAAAAATAAAATAACGCCCCTCGATATTGTTACCTATACGGATGATGCCAATTCGTTGCTTTTTAATACTCCTATTATTGGTGCCGAAATTTATAAAAGTAATGATGGAGGGGCACATTGGACAAAACAAAACATGCGCTACCTGGATTATGTTTTCAATACTTACGGCTATTATTTCGGGCAGGTCGTGGTATCGCCATCAAACGAAAATCAGCTTTTTACTTTTGGTGTTCCGTTGCTAAAAAGTATTGATGCGGGTGCTTCATGGAAGAGTATTGATGGTGAGAATGTGCATGGCGATTATCATGTCTTATGGGTTGATGTTTTAAATCCATCGCATTTGATTTGTGGAAATGATGGCGGTGTAAATATTAGCTATGATGAAGGTGCACATTGGATAAAATGCAATAGCATTCCTGTTGCTCAATGCTATAGCGTTAATACTGACAATGCGGAAAACTATAATGTTTATGCCGGTTTGCAGGATAATAATGTTTGGACTGGCCCTCACCAAGGCGATGAAGGTGTTGCATGGCATCAAGAAGGAGATTATAGCTTTAAACCTTTGATTGGTGGTGATGGTATGCAAGTGCAGGTTGATACGCGCGATAACAACACCATTTACACCGGATACCAATTTGGAAATTATTTTAGAATTGACAAAAATAGTGGAGAAGCAAAAACACTTACAATTGAAGAAAATATTGGCGATGAAAAATTGCGGTGGAATTGGAATACACCAATTATTATTTCTAAAAGTAGTCAGGATGTGCTGTATTGGGGAAGTAACAAATTGCATCGAAGTTTAAACAAAGGTGAAACATGGAAAACAATTAGCGGGGATCTTACTTTTGGAAAGAAGGAAGGTGATATTGCTTATGGAACACTTACAAGCATTGATGAATCATTGCTTCAATTCGGTTTGTTGTATACTGGCAGCGACGATGGCAAAATAGCGGTTACAAAAAATGGTGGTTCTAGCTGGCAAGAAATTGGTGCTAATTTATGTCGTCAATTAAAGGTGCCTGAAAATCTTTGGGTTAGTCGTGTTATATCCTCTTCGTTTCACCTTGGTCGTGTTTACGTAACTCTTAATGGTTATCGTAACGACGACTTTAATGCGTATGTGTTTGAAAGTGACGACTTTGGCACAACCTGGAAATCGATTAGTGCAAATTTACCCAATGAGCCGGTGAATGTGTTGCGTGAGGATAATACCAACGAGAATGTTTTATATTTAGGCACAGACTATGGAGTTTACGTATCATTAAATGCAGGTGCCTCTTGGATGCGATGGAATAAGGGTATGCCGAATGTTGCTGTATATGATTTGGTAATTCAGGAGCGCGAAAGGCAATTGGTGGTTGGCACTCATGGCCGAAGTATTTATATCGGTGACGTATCTTTAATACAACTTTTGGATGAAAGCACGCTCGCTTCCTCTTTGCAGCTTTTCACAGAAAAGAAATATAAATTACCTCGCGGTTTGGGTAAGAAGAATAATTCGTTTTTCGAGAAAACAGCGCCACAATTGGAAATTAATTATTATTCAAAACAGAATGCACCCATTCAATTGAAAATTACAGATTCTAATGGTAATGTTTTATTCGAGAAGTTAGATACCGCAATCGCTGGCCTCAATGTTTTGGAGTATAATTACACGATAAGAAATCTGATACTTAATAAGAAAAATACAACGAAACTCGAAATGGCAGAGGATGGTAACTTTTACATCCAAAAAGGAGCGTATAAATTTTCAATTTTAAGCCAAGGTGTTAAAGTGGAAAAGGAAATAGAACTGACAGATAAGTAAAACCTCTTATCTCTTTATTAAGATTAGCATAGTAGTACTTTATCTCTTATTTTTGCGCAAAGGAATAATCATGCAAAGAGATACTACAATTTTTAATTTAATCGATCAAGAACTGAATCGCCAGCAGGAAGGGATTGAGTTAATTGCTTCCGAGAATTTTGTTTCTAAGCAAGTGATGGAGGCTGTTGGGAGCAGTTTAACCAATAAATATGCGGAGGGTCTTCCCGGCAAGCGTTATTATGGTGGTTGCGAAGTGGTGGATCAAATTGAGCAACTTGCTATTGATAGGTTAAAACAATTGTTTGGTGCAGAATGGGCCAACGTGCAGCCACACAGTGGCTCTCAGGCCAATGCCGCTGTAATGTTGGCATGCTTAAAGCCTGGCGATAAAATACTTGGATTCGATTTAAGTCATGGAGGCCATCTTACGCATGGCTCTGCCGTTAATTTCAGCGGACAGCTTTATGTGCCAAGCTTTTATGGTGTTGATGAAGAAACAGGAAGAATTGATTTTAATGCCATCGAAACGATTGCATTACGTGAAAACCCCAAATTAATTATTTGTGGGGCTAGCAGTTATAGTCGTGATTGGGATTATAAAAAGCTTCGCGAAATCGCCGATAGCGTAGGAGCTTTGCTGCTTGCCGATATATCGCATCCGGCGGGTTTAATTGCTGCCGGATTGCTAAACAATCCACTCCCACATTGTCATTTTGTAACAAGTACTACGCATAAAACATTACGTGGACCAAGAGGTGGCGTGATAATGATGGGACAAGATTTTAAAAACCCGTGGGGCATAAAAACACCTAAAGGTGAAATAAAAATGATGAGTGCTGTTCTTGATGGCGCCGTCTTTCCGGGTACCCAAGGTGGTCCATTAGAACACGTTATCGCAGGTAAGGCTATTGCCTTTGGTGAAGCGTTATCGCCAGAATTTAAATCCTATATTTTGCAGGTTCGCGCTAATGCGCAAGCTTTGGCTCAAGCCATGGCGGCACGCGGTTATAAAGTAATTAGCGGGGGCACCGAAAATCATCTAATGCTTATTGACCTTCGTACGAAGTTCCCTAATCTTCATGGAAAAGCAGCAGAGAATGCTTTAGTTAAGGCGCATATCACCATCAACAAAAATATGGTTCCTTTTGATAGTCGCACTCCCTTTACCACTAGTGGAATTCGACTTGGCACGCCAGCCATAACTACTCGTGGAATGAAAGAGATAGATATGGAAGCCATAGCGGATCTTATCGATAGGGTATTGGCGCATGTGGATGACCAAACGGAATTGACAAATGTTAAAAATGATGTGCATACGCTAATGCAAAAATTTCCTCTCTACGCTTAGCAATTAAAACAAGGGCGAAGATTTAGGAGGGGAATTTATAAGTCACGTTGCTTCAATATACCAAATCAAAATGCTCGAAATAACAACCATCATTCTTCTGTTTCTATCTGGATGCCTAGGTGGTTTCTTCGCTGGCTTATTGGGTATTGGTGGTGGCTTAATATTTATTCCGATGCTTACGTATTACCGCCACGCCATTGGAGTTTCGGATGCGGATATCACAAAAACATTTTTAGCGAATTCTTTTTTTGCTATTGTATTTTCCGGTATTACAAGTAGCGTGAAACAGTATTCAATGGGCCAGTTCTTTCCTAAGCAAGTGCTCATTACTTCGGCCTCAGCTATTGCTTTTTCACTTTTCGTTTCTTGGCTTATTGGCATCGGCGATTGGTATAATAAGGAACGGTTTACAGTGCTCTTTATACTAGTTTTAATAATGCTAAATATACGATTGTTTATCCATCGTAAGCAAGATACATCAACATCTATTCTCACCTTCTCTAACGATAAGTTTATTATAACCGGGCTCATTGCAGGTGTTTTTGCAGCCCTTTCAGGTTTGGGAGGAGGCTTTATCATGGTGATGCTTTTTGTACAATGGCTTAAAATTGATATTAAACAAGCCTCCGCTGTATCCACAGGAACCATTCCATTTATAGCAACCCCGCTCGTAATTTATTATATGATTCATCAGCCAACTAATTTCCCAGAGGGTGTTTTTCATGTGGGTTATATCTTGGTGTATGCTATGTTGCCAGTTATAGCTGGTGTTATAGCATGCTCATCACTCGGCGTGTATGTTGCGTCAAAGATGAGCCAGGTTAAAATAAAGTTAATTTTTATATTTTTTAGTATTCTGATTATTGCTAAAATGGTATTTGAAATAATATAATCATGATTTTAAGTATTGAAACATCGACCTCGAATTGTTCGGTTGCCTTGCATAGTGCGGATGGAGTTTTATTCCAGCTCAAGGAGCTTAATGCCCAGAATATACATGCCTCGCAGCTCTTTGTTTTTATCGAACAGATAATGAAGGATAATTGCTTATCGTATGCTCAGCTTAGCGCTATTGCCGTTGGAAAAGGTCCTGGCTCGTATACCGGTTTAAGAATAGGGGTGAGTGCAGCAAAAGGGCTGTGTTATAGCCTCGATATCCCTTTGATAAGTATTAATACTTTACTTTCTATGGCGTATTCGGCTAAGCAATTAATATCCGATCCCGATGCCTTTATAATCCCGATGCTTGATGCAAGGCGAATGGAGGTATACAACGCCATTTATGATATGCTCTTGAGTGAGATAAATGCAACTACCGCCACCATCGTTGATTCGTTAAGTTATGCTGCTTGGAATAGCCGCCCTTGTTACTTCTTGGGTGATGGCATGCCCAAGTGCAAGGAGATATTAGCTGCGCAATCTAATGCTTATTTTATCGACAATATTATGCCATCTGCCTCTGCAATCGGTGCTTTAGCATCTCGAAAATTTCTTGCAAAGGAATTTGAAAATACAGCATATTTTGAGCCGTATTATCTTAAAGAATTTGTGAGTCAGAGTGCCTTTCATAAGAAGTAACAAAAAACAGATACTTTCGTAACATTACGCATGAGGAAATTTATTCTCTTTTTTATTTTGTCCGTTTCTGCTCAGATTATATTAGCACAGGGTATGATTCAAATAAAAGGTATTGTATATGATGCCGATAGTAATCAGATTTTAGATAGCGTAACAGTCATCGTAAAGCATACTTCTCGAATTTCACAAAACAAAATAGATGGGAGTTTTAGTATTTTTGTTAACCCTTCCGACACCTTGATTTTCGGACTTTATGGCTATCGTGTAAAATACCTCTGCTTTAAAGACTCGAGCGCCAACAAAGATTATAATAACATCCACGTAGGAATGGTTCATCTAAAAGAGGATGTAAGGGAGGTTGTTGTTACTCAGATTAGAAATCAAAAGGACGTGCGAAGAGATATGCAGAGCCTTGCCTACGAATATGCCTATGCCCAGCAACGTACGAACGCGGTGCAAAGTCCACTAACGGCAGCCTACAATGCCTATAGTCATAAGTCGCAAACGAAGCAGCTGTTGCAAGATTATGAGTTTCAGCTCGCCAAAAATAAACTTATCAAACAGTTGTTAGATATTTATAATAAACAAGGTATCATCGATTTGCCTACCGATCAATACAAATTATTTATAGAAAATATCGATTTAGATTGGAGTTTTTTGATAGCAACCTCGGATTACGATTTAGCAGTTTTTGTTAAACAGAGGGCACTTCTATGGAACAATTAATAATAGCCTTCCATACACAGTCCGCTGTTTTTTCCCAACTGAATTTTTTCGATTGATCAACACATTTTTGTAACAGTTGCTCTCGCAGTGCCGCATCAAAATACATGGAGGTAAAGGCTTGTTTTATTTCATTTACGTCGAACGGGTTAATCAGTAGTCCAGCATCGCCGGCAACTTCAGGCATGGCGCTAATGTTGGAGGTTATTACCGGTGTTCCACATTGCATAGACTCTAAAATTGGGATTCCAAAACCTTCTAAATAGGGGATATATACAAGGGCTATCGCAGAAGCCAGAACTTTCGTCAAATCTTCATCCGAAATCCTCCCCGTAAACAATACGTCGTCTTTAAATTTCATGGCTGCAAATGCCTCTTCAATGGATTCTGTTTTCCAAGCCATTCTCCCTACGATAACAAGTTTACAGGAGTTAGGGTTTCCTTCTTTGAAGGCATCGAAGGCAAGAAGTAATCTTGCAATATTTTTGCGTGGTTGCAAGGCACCCACGTATACAAAGTAATCGTGACTCTCGCTAAATTTCATTCTCACAGCTGTTTTAAATTCCTCTCCGATAGGAGTAAAGTTACTCGATGCACCGTTATATACCACAGTAATTTTATCTGGTTGAATTTCATAACGTTCAACAATGTCTTTTTTTGAGAATTCAGACACGGTTAAAATATGTTTCGCTTTTCGGGCAAAGCGTGGGAAGAAAAATTTATAATATTGACGTGAAAAGAAATGCAAATCCTCTGGATTGTGTTCAAAGGATAGGTCGTGTATCACTGCTATCTGTGGCACCTTACTGCGTAAACTCAGAAATCCGTCACAGCTAATGTAAAGGTCAGCTTTGTGTTTAATTAATGCACGATAAATGCTCCATTCAAAAAACCAAACAAACAAAAAAGCATGTCGGGCAGGAGGAAATAGTTTTACACCTTTTATATTAGAAGCAAAAAGGAATTCCGTATCGAAATCTCGGTCGAAAAAAAAGATAAACTCGTGTTCTGGATGTTTCTTTACAAGCACCATCAAAGTCTCTAAAGTGAAACGCCCTATGCCTTCAATTTTATTTTTAATTAGGAATCTTGTATTTACTGCAATCTTCATGCGGGTAAAGAATATATTTGCAAAGTTACACGATTATCCAGTTATCGAAGTATCCATGAATCGCAAATTCGTTATCAATTTAATTTTTGCCATTGGCATTAATTTGCTCATCAAGCCATTTTGGGTGTTGGGGGTAGAACGCGGTGTGCAAAATGCACTAGGTGCGGAGGCCTATGGCTTTTATTTTTCGCTAGCTAGTTTTTCCTTTATTTTTAATGTGATATTGGATTTCGGGATTAACAACTACAACAACACCTTCATTGCAAAGTACCCGCATTTGCTTCAAAAGAAGTTTCCTCAACTCGTCATGTTGAAACTATTATTGGTGCTGGTTTACGTTGTTATAACTTTTTCGGTAGCCTTTTTTATTGGTTACGATACCTTACAGGTGCAGCTTCTTCTGATATTGTGCTTAAATCAAATTCTTTCCTTTGTTATCACATTTTTGCGATCAAATATTTCAGGACTTCAGTTTTTCTTTACAGATAGTATACTCTCGGTGGTGGATCGATTATTGATGATTGTGTTTTGTGCATTGATGCTTTGGGGTAGAGTTTTTGGCCCATTTAAATTGGAATGGTTTGTATATGCACAGACGCTTTCATATTGCATTACCGCTTTAATCGCATATCTTGTTTTGCGTCCGCATCTTCATCAATTGCATTGGAAATGGAGTTCACCTTTTATGTTGCATTTGTTGCGAAAAAGTTATCCGTATGCTTTATTGGGGATTCTTATGGGATGCTACTCAAAAATCGATGGCGTTCTTCTCGAGCGTTTGCTGCCATTAGGTAAAACACAAGCTGGCCATTATGCTTCGGCATATCGACTATTGGATGCGGCCAATATGATAGCGGTGCTTTTTGCCGCTTTGTTACTTCCTTTCTTCGCTCGATTATTGCGTGCCAAAGAATCTCCAAATTCGCTACTCGAATTAAGTTTCACCTTAATTATTATTCCCGCTATTGTTGCTGCTTCTCTTTGCTTTTTTTATTCTGATTCGATAATTTTACTATTGAATAAAGTCCATAACACAGAAACAGAAAAAACGTTGACACTACTTATGTTGTCCTTTGTTTTTACGTGTGTTGTTTATGTTTATGGAACCTTTCTTACGGCAGCTAACGAATTGCGCCTGCTTAATAAAATTGCTCTTCTTGGGGTGCTTATCAATTTAACGCTAAATCTGTTATTTATTAAAAGCTATGGTATTGTTGGTGCAGCATGGTCAGCATTAATAACCCAGTCATTTGTGGCTTTATTACATTATTATTTTACGCATCAAAAGTATCGCATTCCCTTCAATACGAAACTTATGATTAAAGTTCTATTGTTTTGCATTTTGCAGTTCGCTATCCCTAGCTTACTTGCAAATTTTGAACTAAATTTATTTATTAAAATTGGAATTCAGATTTTGCTTGTAATACTTTTTCTAATGTATTTTAATATATTCCAAATTGCCCAACTAAAAAGACTGGTGCTAAAATCTTGAATTTTATCAATTGCAGCTTCAAAGAAACAACTGATCTCACTAATCTAAAGAAAACGACGTCTAGATTGAAAAAACGTAGTTGATTTTTATCTAAAAACTTGGAATATAACCAAGCTTACTAAATAGGCTAGTCCGGAGGTGTATAAAAACTGTAATGAAGCCCATTTCCAAGTTTTTGTTTCTTTATATACAGTAGCAATGGTGCTCATGCACTGCAATGCAAAGGCATAAAATAGCATTAAGGAAAATGCCACAGCCATGGTATATTTGGGCTTGTTTGTGATTGGATCGCGTTCCTCCATCATCCGATCTCGAATACTTAGGCTATTGCTCTCATCACCTAAATTATAAATAGTAGCCATGGTGCCAACAAAAACTTCACGTGCAGCCAATGAGCTAAATAAAGCAATGCCTATCTTCCAATCGAAACCTAGAGGCTGAATAGCAGGTTCAATAAAACGACCGAAATGACCGGCATATGAGGCAAATAACTTTTCGCTTTTTATTTTATTTGAAATTTCTTTTGCATTTAATTCATTGGAAAGGTTTTTATTAGCATATTTAGCGTCAATTTCCGCAAATGAATTCCCAGGGCCGAAGCTTGCTGCCATCCATAATATTACAGAAACAGCGACAATCACTTTCCCGGCCTCCCATACAAATGTTCTCGATTTTTCGATGAGGGTAAGTAATATATTTTTTAGCCGAGGGGCTTTATATGTTGGCAATTCTAAGATAAAATAGTTGCGCTCTTTTGCTTTTATGAGAAATTTCATAACCCATGCAGCTGCAATTGCTGAGAAGAATCCGATGAGATACATTCCCATTAAAATTAGCCCTTGAACATTAAACACTCCCCAGAGCATTTTATCTGGCGTAATCATCGAAATTAGCAGCGTATATACCGGAAGTCGTGCGCTACAGCTCATTAATGGAATTACCATGATGGTGATAATTCGTTCCTTCCAATTTTCAATATTACGGGTAGCCATAATACTTGGAACAGCACAGGCAACACCGCTAATTAATGGAACCACACTCTTCCCGTTCATGCCTACGCGCCGCATCAGCTTATCCATCATAAAGCTTACTCTTGCCATATAGCCACTATCTTCTAATACTGCGATGAAGGCAAACAATAATATTATTTGAGGTAGAAAAACAATTACACCACTTAATCCTGCAATCACGCCATTTACAATCAAATCATTCAATGGGCCTTCCGGAAAATGAGATGTGAAGAAATCGCCAAACCAACTAAAGCTGTTTTGAATCCATAGCATCGGGAATTTGCTTATCGAAAAGATACTTTCAAAAATAATAAAGAGGATAAATAGAAAAATCACATGACCCCAAATTCGATGCGTTAAAATTTTATCGAGACGGTTACTAAATTGTTCTTTTTCTGCTGTTTTCTGTGTGACGCTGTCTAATAAAATATTATTAATAGCGGAGTATCGTTGAATTGTTTCTTCTGAAAGGAGGTCGTCTAGCTTTTCCCGTTGGTTTTTGTAAATAGCTAGAAAGCACTGAAAATCGTTAAATTCAGGATGACGTATTCTTTCTTCGGTAATTAAATCTGGTGCTAAATTATAAATATCAATTAGGTGGTTCTGTGTGGCCAGCAACGTGTTGAAAATGGTGTCTTTAAGCTTGTCTATGCCCTTTCCATTGCGTGGGTTTACGGGTACAACTCGAATACCTAAATTTAACGACAAAAGCACAAGATTGATGTCCAAGCCTTTCTTCTCGGCAATATCCATCATCGTTAGAACCAAAATTACGGGTTTTCCCAAATCGGCCACTTGTGAAAAATACAATAGGTTCCTTTTAAGATTGGATGCATCACAGACAACCAATATTACATCAGGTGATTCTTTACTTGATGGATTTATTAAGGCGTCGATGGCAATCTCTTCGTCTTTGCTTTTTGGATAAATGCTATAGGTGCCGGGAAGGTCTATTATTCTAGCTTTCTGTTTTTGGTTGTAGGTCAATACACCTGATTTTATCTCTACCGTGGTGCCTGCATAATTTCCAACTTGCTGATTTAAGCCCGTTAATGAATTAAAAACAGAAGTCTTACCACAATTGGGATTTCCAGTGATGGCAATTCGCAATTGTTTATCTGTCAGTTGATTCAAGCGGAAAAGGATTTGTTTTTTATTGTTTTTGGAATAATGTTATTTATTTTAATCGAAGCTGCTTCGCTTAGACGCAAACTTAAGGTGTACCCCTGAACTTCAATGGCAATAGGATCACCTAATGGTGCAATTTGACTTAGTCGAATGGTTTCACCAGGAATGCAACCCATCTCCATCAATTTCAGCTTAAGCTGATTGTCACTGATGGCAGTAATGGTGGCGTACTCTCCTTTTTTTAAATCAACTAGTGTTTGCACTATTATTTAGATTAATTCTAAACGCAAATAAAGCAAATTATCACCGAGTAAAAAAGTCAAAGAAAATGATTTATATCATAAAAAGTGATTTTCAACAAAATTGGCACAGGCGCGGTACTCCAGCCAAAAAAGTAAAAGAATCAAAAATTTAATAATAAATTCAGTTTTTGCATTCCTATTTATATATTTTCGAGCAGAATAATGAATCTATTGTCGCATGAATTTTATTTTACCTTTTCGAGTTCCGCTGGCAAAAAATGCGATAGGATATCAGCATAATTTACTTTGTATAGGTAGCTGTTTTGCCTCCGAAATAGGCGAGTTAATAAAAGAACATCAATTTAATGTAGCATTAAATCCACATGGGATTCTTTTTCATTCACAAAGCATTGCCATTGCCTTAAACGATTATATAACCAACAGGAGTTACACTAACAAGGATCTCGTAATGGATCAAAATAGGTGGCACTCACTTCATCATCATGGTAGTTTTTCTCATGCTAATAAGGAAGTTTGCCTGGATCAAATTAATACAAACATAAATAAAGCTCATCTTTCGACGAAAAATGCAGATTGGCTTTGCATTACTTTGGGTAGCAGTTGGGTGTACGAGTTTATTCCAACAGGTGAAATAGTTGCCAACTGCCATAAAATCCCTTCTGCAAACTTTAAAAAGAAACTACTTGAGGCCTCCGATCAAGTGAAATTGCTTCAAGCGCAAATCGATTTACTAAGGGTATTTAATCCCAAAATAAATATTATATTAACGGTGAGTCCAGTGAAATATATTCGAGATGGTATTATTGAGAATAACATTAGTAAATCACACTTGCTTATTGCAGCCAATGAGATAAGTCAAAACAATAAAAACTGCCATTATTTTCCAGCATTCGAACTGGTGAATGATGTTCTTCGGGACTATCGCTTCTACAAAGAGGATTTGGTGCATCCAAACGATCAAGCGATGAAGTTCGTTTGGGAGCAATTCATCAAAACTTATTTGGAGCCTCAACAAAGTTCTCTTTTTGAGGAGGTTTCGGCATGGGTTAAATTTAATGAGCATACCCCCAAAGAGGCTCATGCCCTGGAATTACACCTGGAAATCGCAATGTCAAGGTACAATTCGGTAGTTCAAAAAATAAACTCACTGCAACCCAAGTATTAGAAAGGATAAACATGAATGATATGGGTTTGGCAGCGCTTTATTCCTGAATTCGCAATTTCTTTGGAAGGTTTTCTTTCGGGTCATTGTTTAATTTATTACCTTTGCATTATGATTCGTTTTTCTTAGCTACATTGTATTACGCTTGCTTTCGGCCTGAAAGTTAAGCACGCTAAGTTATTCCCCATTTTTTATTAAAAATTATAGGTTTACAAAAAAGTAAATCAAAATATCAAACCATTATGTTAGACAAATTAGAGGCGATTAGAGAACGTCGTGAAGAGGTAGAGAACTTAATTTCACTTCCAGACGCGATGAGCGATATGAAACGTTTTGCCCAGCTAAACAAAGAATATAAAGATCTTGCTCCCATTATCGATGCCTATCAAGTTTACAAAACTTTAATGGGTAACATCTCAAATTGCAAAGAGATATTAGCATCTGAGAAGGACTCTGAATTGCGTGAGATGGCAAAACTTGAATTGGATGAATTGCTAATTCAGCAAGTTCCTATGGAAGAGGAGATTCGCAACCTGCTTATTCCTGCCGATCCTCAAGATGCTAAGAATGCGGTATTGGAAATTCGCAGTGGTACAGGAGGCGACGAAGCTAGTATTTTTGCTGGCGATTTATTCCGCATGTACACGCGTTACGCACAAGGTAAAGGTTGGAAACTGGAAATCATCGAGGAAAATCCAGGTACCGTTGGCGGATATAATAAAATTGTGTTAAATGTTATGGGCGAAGATGTATATGGGCAAATGAAATATGAAAGTGGTGTGCATCGCGTGCAACGTGTGCCTGATACGGAAACTATGGGTAGAGTTCACACCTCTGCAGCTACAGTGGTGGTGCTGCCTGAAGCAGATGAATTTGATGTGGAATTGAAAACTGAGGATATTCGACTTGACTTATTTTGTGCCTCTGGCCCTGGCGGACAATCGGTGAATACCACCTATTCTGCTGTTCGCTTATTGCATATTCCAACAGGGATTATTGTTCAATGCCAAGATCAAAAATCGCAACAGAAGAACAAAGATGCCGCTATGAAGGTGCTACGCACCCGACTGTATGAGTTTGAATATAATAAGTATATGGAGGAAATGAGTAAAACACGCAAGACTATGGTCTCTACTGGCGATAGAAGTGCCAAGGTTCGAACCTATAACTTCCCTCAAAGTAGAATGACAGAGCATCGTATTGGCTTTACAACACACAACCTTGATTCGATTATGAATGGCGATATTCAGAATATTATTGATCAATTGCAATTGGCCGAGAATGCTGAAAAATTAAAAGCAGGTTCTTCTGAATAAATTTGTTTTTATTGGTGTTTTTTTATTTAATTGAATTTTGAAAACTAGGTAGCTTTGCAATGTTGTTTTTAAATTAAGATAATCGCCTTTATACCATACCAACACTCCCCTTGAATACAAAATACACCAACGCTTACGGACGTAATATTGATTGGTTCACTATATTACTTTATGCGGTAATGGTGATTTTTGGTTGGATGGCCGTGTATTCTTCTATGTTTAATTTAACCGGCACAAATGTCGTCTTCGACCTCTCCAAAAATTATGGAAAGCAAATTATGTTTCTTGGTTTTGCTACTGTGATTGCTCTGGTTATCATGACGATGGAATATCGTTTTTTCTTTGGTTTCTCTTATCTTATATACGGAGTAGTGATATCCTTGTTGGTGGGTGTTTTAATTCTTGGCGACCATACTAAAGGCGCGCAAGCGTGGTTTCGGTTGGGCGATTTTAAGGTCCAACCTAGTGAGTTTGCCAAGTTTGCAACTGCAATGGCGTTGGCTAAATTAATGAGTCCGTTTAACTTTAAACTTACCGATAGAAATAATTTAATGCGGGCTGTTGGAATTATTGCTTTGCCAGCAATACTAGTTCTAGTCCAAAATGATACAGGTACTTTTCTGGTTTTTGTTTCTTTCTCTTTGGTTTT
>Ga0114966_10003484_pt1 | contig 13822 bp, 20 predicted proteins | sample M_130207_XF_Meta_FD_87029 | JGI IMG/M metagenome (GOLD analysis project Ga0114966, IMG submission 87029) | Freshwater microbial communities from Lake Montjoie, Canada to study carbon cycling - M_130207_XF_MetaG | ecosystem: Environmental > Aquatic > Freshwater > Lake | place: Lake Montjoie... | reverse complement strand
AAGTACGTAGAAATTTAGCGGGGCCACCTTTACCGCTTAAATGTACATTTATCTTGAATCCGTGATCGTGCCAGCCAGCGCCGTAGCCCATCCAACGCGCCATGTCCACGTGATACTCAAATTCCAATATGCTGCGTTCCACAATCTCGTCTGCTTCTGACGCCAGCACACAGAACTGCCCGGGGTGAAAGCTGATTCGCACACCCAGTCGTCGTGCAGATTCGCCCACAGGTGCAAAGATCTGAGCACAGTGGTCTTGGATTTCTTGACGCTGCCACCAGTTGATCCACGAAGGTTCAGTGTAGCCTTGCAGCATTTCCGAACCTAGTCGTACCATTCTGCGACCCTCGGGCAGAGTGGCCACCCGTTCAATCAGTCTGACTGCTGCGGCAGCATTGTGATTCATTATGTCCCACTGACGCTGTTCTGCTTCGCTGGCATGCTCGCGGAGCCAGCGCATGGTGGTTGATCGGCCGTTTAGTTCACGGTCCACAGCATTGACCTTCATGCCGCCACATTCGGACGGATCATTGAGCCATTTGCAACAAAAACCAATTTGGGGTGTAGTCATGCGTTAATTATACGACACTTTAAGTATTGTGTCAATCACATGTTGCACCAATCCCACACTGTTACGTTCTTACCAAATCCAGTGTGACACAATGGAAGCCGCCGCCCAAAGTTCGGCTGTGACGCAACTGCAATGGAATTACGGTAAAATTGTAGCTTTTTAATGTTTTGATCAATTCGGTTTGTGCTTGGTCCACAATCACCGTGGTGGGATTGACCACCAACATGTTCATACCTATCCATTTTGAAGCATACGGATATTGGTAAAAGTCCTGTGCAACCACATCTGACACCCAGATTTTGTGCCAACCGTCAAACACTTGAGGCACATGGTCAAATCCCACCCTTGACGCATTGATCATGACCAAGCCTTCTCTCAGGGGCATTATGGTGCTGTCAATATGCACACCCGAATAAAAATTGCACAGTTCTATTTTTACATAGGGAAATTGATCACACAGCCAATTGTAAGCTGCGCGATTGCCCGACGGCGATTCCAAAAATAGCATGTGATCGTTGAGCCGTAGCACATTGGCAGCATCCATGGTCATGCCTTCGTTCCTGGGCATGAACCGGTAGTGATCTGCACTGTCAACAATGTCACGATAGCACTGCAATTCCATATCTCTGCAGGGGTACATCATGGCAGGGTCAACCATGGTTGACCCGTACACCAGCAGTCGGTCACGTGGACAATAGTTGGAAAAACCATCGTGCAATTGAAAGTTCAGCGGTGCAGGACGTACAACTTCTACACCCAGTTCAGTCAGTGTAGATGCCAGCTGGTCTAGGTCTTGATTGGTTTCATCTATTATCCTCTGCGGCACAGGTCCACTGGGAACTGGGGTCTCTGTCCAGGTGGTCTTTTGGCTTTCCTGACTGAACACAGGATCAGCGACTGGCCAATTGGCATGAGTGGCTGACCCCACTATTACTTTGCGTAATTGACTCCACTCGTTAACACTTGATATCATACATGCCCTGTAATTTGTAAGGTATATCTGGGTTCTGTACCCAAGTTGGCTGCCAGATGTGGAGTATCATAATGCCATTCCACTACATCTCCTGCCAGCCACTCAGTAAATGGTTGGCTGTTGTATTCTGCATAGTGTCCCGACTTCCAATCTTCCATGTACACTATGGCTCGTCGAATTGAATTTTCGCGACCTTGCAAACCAAACAATTGTACGTATTTTTTGTACAAGTCTTGATGTGTGGGAAGTATGGTACCGGGGCGCATGCGATAGTAACTGGTACCAATGTCTTTCCATCCCATCTCGGTGTAGATTTCTAGGAATTTTTTATTGAAACTGGGTTGCTGCTGCCGCATGTCGCACATGTCTCCTGTGAATCGGTTGGCGAACCCCAAATCAAGCCAATATTGCAAGTTGGCTGGATCATTGAATTCTTCATTTAGATAATCCAGTTTTTTGAATTCATCATTCCAGAAAACCGGAAGATGATATTTAAGCAGATCTTGTGTTGCCATAATGGATCACAGTGACACCGTCAGCAGTTTGATTCAGCTTGCGCCAAGGATCCACAATAACGCTACCTCCAGGGATGGCACAATAGGGCTGTGTGTCCAGTTGATCACCGGTGTATTCGTATGTGATCTTGCGATTGTGTGCCCACAGCACCACATGGGGGCCTTGTAATTCTGCCACAACATCTGCAGGGTCATCTGCCAGCGGATCAAGATAAACAACTGGGTGACCCAGTTCTTTGATATAATGTCCTATCAAGGTAGAGTATGATCCGATGCAATAAGGCACATCAGGCTTGTAGGCTTTGCCGTGTATGGCAATGGGCAAGTTTTCACCAATGATCCAATTACCAGATTGGTCTACCAGGAACTGAGCCAGATTACGTGCTTGTACTTCTCGAGCATGCATCACAGTATCAAACAAGTCATATCCAATGTCATACTCTTTGGCCAACCAACGCAAGGCAATATTGTCACGCGGATGACATGCACCTGCATCGCCCATGCCTGCTGTCATGTATTTAGGACCCATGATTCTCATGGTGCTGCGTGCCAGAGCATCTGTGACCACGTCCACATTGATATGCCCAATACGCAGTGCGAAATCTTGAATCATGTTGACCAAGCCTACCTTGGCACTGATAAATGTGTTGTAGAAAATCTTCATTGCTTCGCATTCGTCCCAGGTACCAATTTCGTAGCGTGGATTGTTTTGCATGATGGTTTTGTACAGGTCAATCAGTTCGCCAGCCAAGGCATTGGGGTTGCCGTCATCGGTGCCAATCATGACCATTTCAGGATTGACCATGTCCCATTTGACCGACCCCATGGCAATCAGGTAAGGGTTGTACAAAAATTGATGCTGCGGATCCAGCAGTGGGAAAAACTTACGTCGGGTAGTGCCCGGCAACACTGTGCTGATCAGCACGATTTTTTTAGAACTTCTAGCATACTTGTTGACTTTTTGTATGGCATCAATCACAGCTTCGTGCCCAAAGTCTCTAGGTTCCATGTGGCTTGACGGCACAGACCCATCGTAGCCTTCAGCATGCGGTGTTGGCACCGCAATAAAAATCCATTCGCTCTCATTCACCAGCTCTTCGATATCACAAACTTTTACTGAGTCACTGGTTCGTGGGTAAATATCATAGCCTCTAACTTCATGCTGTTCAGCCATGACTTCGGCACAATCTAGTCCCAGTTTGCCAATGCCAATAAATCCAATTTTTTTCATATGAGTGTTCCTTTAGATAGATTATATAATTTTTTGCATGATATTGTCAACCATGACATAACAATTTATCGCTTTTGGCCTCATGGCTCAAAAAAACTTGAGCATCTGAAACCACTGGTAGAAAACAAGCATTGGTTTCTACACATGACCAGTCCGCCAATAATTTTCCACGACCAAGAACCATTGAATTTTGCTTACTGGACCACAGAAGACTTTGTTCAGCACTGGAAAAATCATGTGATCAATTATGAATTAAATCCTCTTTTGCATTTGGATTCCCAACAAGCCAATTACCAAATTTCGTTGCACCTGAGAGGATTGATTGATAAGAATTTGTACGACTATGTTTTGCTGGTGCATTCAGAGAAAAATAGCCAAGCAATACACACTTACGGCCAACATGGATTTTTGCCTGTGTACTACTGGGCACATGCCATGATTGCTGCCGATTGGTTTCGATATGCTGTGCATGATCCTGTACTGCAATACGATACTCACAAGTTCACACAAGATTTTTTAATATACAACCGCGCCTGGTCAGGCACCAGAGAATACCGATTGTATTTTTTAGATCAAGTGGTTCGGGCAGGGTTGACAAAACATTGTCGTACCAGTTTTTCTCCCGAAGATTCGGGAGTTCATCACAGCCAACATGTATTTGTCAACCCACGGTTGTCAATCGGTACTACCGATCTAGACACAGTGTTGCCATTGAACACACATAATTCAGATGCTAGTGCCGATTACAACAATCAAGATTATGCACAAACAGGTATGGAAATTGTGCTGGAAACTTTGTTTGATGATGATCGATGGCATCTCACAGAAAAAGCCCTGCGACCAATTGCCTGTGGCAAACCCTTTATGTTGGTTGCCACAGCTGGCAGTTTAAAATATCTTCGCAGTTACGGTTTTGAAACATTTGACGATTTCATCGACGAGTCATATGATCTTGAAACAGATCCTGTGGCCAGATTGTCCGCTGTGATTCGAGAGATGGCCAGAATAAGCGCTCTCAGTTCCACTGACAAAATTGTGCTATGGCGTCGACTGCACCTGATTGCTGCCAGAAACAAACAGAGATTTTTTTCGTCTGAATGGCAAACAAGCATAGTGCAAGAATACCTTGACAATATGAATCAAGCCCTGACCACAGTCAATCAACATTGTACCGGAAAACACTGGGAACAAGCGAAAAATATAAATCGTGGCAGATCGCCGGATGAGCTTGAACAGATATCATCTTATCTAAAGTCTAGACAAAATTCCATCCCAATCTGAAGCAGGTTCATTTTCTTTAAATGCCATCACACGTTGCAGTAGATCTGTATAAAACGTGTCTAGTTCTCCTCCCCACTTGCCCATGAGGCCTTGTATGGCTTGTTCGCAGTAGTTCCATTGCCGGTCTCGGTAATATTGTATGAGATCTGCATGTATCTTTTTGTGTGCATCCAGCAGTGGAAATTCACTCAGTCCAACTTTTTCTACCACACACCAGGTGGGCATGATATCGCCGTTGGGCAGGCGAAATGTATCCAGTTCTAAACAAGTGAAATTGTCAGCAATATTGTTGACAGAGTCTCCAAAAATAATGTTCATTGTATTTCCTTTTAAATATGTATCATGACATTTGTATTTGATTTAATTTCTGACCTACACATTGATTCCTGGGGAGAATTTTCCTGGGAATCTCAAGCCACCAGCCCTGTATGCATCGTAGCCGGCGATATTGGCCGACGTAGACCTGAGGTGTTCAAAGCCTTGCATCACCTGGGACAGTGTTACCAAGCGGTGTTTTATATCGACGGCAATGACGAACATGCAGGTCGCCTGGACAATGTTGGCAAAAGTTATCTTGAACTGGCAAGAAAAATAGACAAGATTCCAAACGTAGTTTACCTCCAAGACAACATGGTGGTGGCCGACGGAGTGGCCATCTTGGGCACAAACGGTTGGTGCGCTTTTGATTTTGATCTGACACAAGATCCTGCTGAAGTAGAACGTTGGTGCCAAGAAGAATACAGTATCACCGAAGATATCACTCAAAAACTAGTTAAAATGGCTGGCACAGATGCTGCATACATGATGAATTCAGTCAAGCGACTGCAAACACACAGAGACGTTAAAAAAATTATCATGGTAACCCATGTTGTTCCTGATCCTGCACTGATAGCACATGACATTGATCTAGTTGATACTCCGAGATTTAATGTGATGGGCAATCGTTACATGATGCAGGCTTTGGCTGCTGATACCGAAAGCAAAATTGACACATGGTGTTTTGGGCACTATCATGGTTCGGTGGATCAAACTCGCAGTGGAATAAGATTTGTCAACAACTGTAGAGGACGAGCAGATGTACCATACGCTCGCCAGGTCTACCACCCCAAGCGCATAGTGGTTGAGTATTAACCCATGCTTTCGGGTTCCAGTTTGATCTGTAAAGGAAAGCCTTGTGCTCGAGCCAGCATGGTCACTTCCACACCTTTTTGTTCGGCAATTTCGTATGGCAGCACTGCCACACATGCAGCACCTGCTTGATGCACATCCACAGTGATCTGTTGAGCAGTTTCCACAGTGTAATTGAAATAATCGATCAATGATTCGATCACAAATTCCATAGAAGTTTGATTGTCATTGAGATAGACCACTTTGAACAATGGCGGTTCTTTGACAGCTTCTGATGGTTTAATTTTGGTACGGGTATCTGATTGCGACATATTGGTTCCTATATAGAAGTGTGCAACACCATGTTGCACACTCTATGTTTTATTATATTACTTAGCGTAAGAAATAGCAATCGTCTTGGGCTTTTGTGCCTCAGGAATATCACGGATTAGATGAACATTCAAGATGCCCAGTTCCAGGTGTGCATTGTCTATTTCCACATGATCAGCCAGTTTGAATTCTCTGCGAAAATCTCTTGCACTGATTCCACGATGTAGATAGTTGGGTTCAACATTGTCTGTGAGTTCATGCTGTTTGCCCTCAATCACCAGAATGTTTTTGTCCTTGGTCACTGTCAAATTGTCCTGACCAAATCCAGCCACAGCCAGGCTGATCATGTATTCGTCTTCGGTAATTTGGACAATGTTATATGGGGGATAGTTTGAATTAGATTGTTGAGCATTAACACGTAAGATTTCATCAAACATATTATCAAAACCTACTGCAAATTTGTGAATTGACGGAATGTCAATGGAACGAAGGTGTAAAGTTTTTGTCATATTTTTCTCCTATTAAGCAAGATGACTATATGTAGACCCCACCATGGGCATCTACAAGTGTATTTATACAGGAAATCTCAATGGTTGTCAAGACTCATTGGTTCAATTATTCGATAGTCCACAGTTTTTACTGCGGGGTTCCAGGTCAGGGCAAAAAAACTATACATATCATCAGGTTCCAAAATCACACGTTTGATGTATTTTACTGTTTTGGTTTGATAAGTTATGTTGTACTTTTTGCTCCAGGTGTCTAGTTCTGCACCTAGTATCATGCTGGCCCAGGTGTATGCTTCTTTGGATTTTGATGGCAAATCAAAAGCAATGTACATGATTAGAAATTAGCTGCCTTTAGAGCTGCAGGAGCTTCTACTTGATCCACACCAATTTCCACCGTTTTTATGCCTTGTGCATGATACTGGCGCAGATAAAACATGTGAGGCAGCAGCACACGTTCCAGCTCAGAATGCAAGCCACGAGCACCTGTTTTGTTTTTCATAGTGCGCTCGGCAATGAGATCCAAACTGGCGTCTGTAAACTTCAACTCCACACTGTCACAGTTGAACAACCAACTGTATTGCGAAATGTAGCTGTGTTTGACCTGTGTCAATATCATCACCAGATCTGCTTTGTTGAGTTCTTCCAGCGACACCCAGCTTTGGAATCGACCCACAAACTCTGGAATCATGCCATAACGGATCAGATCTTCTGGAGTGGTTTTGGCCAGGTGTAAAGAGCTGTCACGATCCATATTGGCACCAAATCCAATGGTGGTTCCTTTGGTACGATTTTTTACTATGTTGTCCAGTCCCACAAATGCGCCGCCGCCTATGAACAAGATATTCCTGGTATCAATTTCCACAGTTTCACCTGATGGGTGTTTACGGCCACCTTGTGGGGTTATTCTACATCGGGTACCTTCGACCAGCTTGAGCAAGGCCTGTTGTACGCCTTCTCCCGACACATCTCTGGTGATGCTGGCACTTTCGCTTTTGCGACTGATCTTGTCTATTTCGTCAATGAACACAATGCCACGCTGTGTTTTTTCCACGTCATTGCCGGCAGCAGCAAACAGTCTACCAATCATGCTTTCAACGTCATCGCCCACATATCCTGCTTCGGTAAGACTGGTAGCATCAGCAATCACAAATGGCACATCCAAGTAACGTGCCACAGTTCGAGCCAGCAGTGTTTTGCCCGAACCGGTTGGTCCCAACATCAAGATATTTGTTTTTTCAATTTCTACGTTGGTGTCTTGATTGTTGATACGCTTGTAATGATTGACCACGGCCACACTCAACACTTGTTTGGCTTGTTCTTGCCCGATCACATATCGATCAAGGTGTCGTTTGATCTCCATTGGATCCAAAGAATCACCTGTGTCAGCAGGAGTCACAACCAGGTCGTCTTTCAGCAAAGTTTCGCACAGTTCCACGCATTCGTTGCAGATGGCCACAGCTTCGCCAACTATGAGTTTGGTCACGATGTCCTTGTGTTTGCCGCAAAAACTACATGTGGTGTTACTGGGTTCGTTATTTTTCATTGGTTTGTTTCTTGAGTTGTTCTGCCACTTGGTCACGCTCGCTGTCGCTGAGCAAGTCTGGATCGTATTCTCCGTGATCTATTTTTTCAATTAGATAGTTGATATAAGCGTCGTCATAAGTGTAACTGTCTGTGACATTTTTGTCAACCTCCATCCAGGCCTGGCCATTGAATTTGTATACAACTGTGGGCTGCACATCTATTCGAACAAAGGTATCTCCTCGTTTGGCATCAGTGGGGAACACTGTGCCGAAGCTGCTGTCAGGATATTCCATCCAGGGCAATTGTTTGATGATGCCCATCCTGAGTCGTATGCGTTGGTTCTTTAATGTATCAGCTGGATGGTCAAGTTTCCAGCGTTTGATTCTGGCTTTGATTCGAGGATCGTCTTCGTCAATTTCTTCATCTTCTGCTAAGATTCCTGCCAACACAATCTCAGGTTTTCCTTCATCTACTAAAAAAGGACCATCGCCGACATCACATGCTCTGTTGGGGCAAAACGGCCCAATACCCGGTGCATTCAGCAGCGGTGTGCCACACTTGTAGCAAGGTTCTAGCTCGGGATCACTGGGTTCAGGTCGATATACCTGGATTGGCACAGGTTCTATACCCGGAGGAGTTGCACTGCCTGCAGGTGTAAACAAGTACGGATGATCTTTGATATCAAATTCTTTTTCTGCCACTGGTTCAGGAATGCCAACACCCCCTGGATATTTAACATATTCGTCATCGTACCCGGGTATGGGAGGTCTGTCGGGCCAGGGTGTTTTATATCCATCTTCTAAGATATCTTCCTTTTCTTCATTATCCTTGACTTTCTCTCTGGCCCATTTCAAACTTTCAGACGCTGCCAGCAACAACATGATGGCCAAGGGATCAAACACGCATACTAACAAGATGATGACCCAACGCACAGCACGTTCTAACACGTTGGTGTCAGGATTGTCTCCGTAGATCAAGGCTGCAATATACTTGATTGGCCCGACTTCAGCTTCTACTTTTCTTACTTCTGCTGCAATTGGCGCACGCTCCTCATTGAACTGACCAATTGCTTTCTGGTCGGCTTGGATTTCCGTTTGCAAGCGACCACGTTCTTTTTGTTGACCGCGCCGAATGTTAACTGCTTTTTCTGCACCTTTTTCGTCGCTGCTGCGACCCATGACTTGATCCACAGCCTCATCCAGCTGTTTCAGAGCTCGACGATTGGCGTCTATGTTTTCCTTTGCGACTTTGATTTTTTCATCGTACACTGCTATCTTGGCCTGTACATCACCTGATACCAAGTTTTGATCGCTGTGTGCTTTTGATAAGAAACCAAAGATACCCATTGAGGTGATCAGCATCAACATTAGCACAGCTGGCACTAGATACAGTTTCATCAACCATCTGGCACGTGACCAATATTCGTGCAACCACAAAGTCACAACCACTTTGGCCAATTCAAGGACGGATCCCATGACTATGATGGGAATCACTGCTGCTGCAAATATAGCAGTCAAGCCAGCTATGCTGTAGTAAGCAGCAATCACACTTAGGCTCAAGGCCACAAATAGGGTAATAAGACTGAGAAACATAAGATTATTTACCGGGAGGTGCCACTGGAGTGACCGCATACTTTAAGGCTATCCAGGTGGCAAACTTTTCATCTGGCACTTCAAACCATATCATCTGCGGACCACGCACTGGTGAACTGGTCAACCGACGTTTTACACCCTGTTGACCGCGCCAATTTTTTCCATATAATTTATTGGCTTCGCGAATGATCTTGTACCAGATACGGAAATCATCAATCTCCATGTATACACGGTGCATGGAAACAGATTCAGACAATTTTAGTCCTTGCTGCCTTGGGCGACAACATTGCCGTCATCATCACTTAGTTCTAAAGGACCTTCAAGAATGTAGTCAGTGTCATCGCATGACCAACCCAATTCTTCTAGGCCGTCAAAGTAATCTTCTTCCCATGCAGCTATGATTTCGTCTTGTTGTTCTTCGGTCATGTCCTCGGGCCAGTCCCACTCGGCCCAGCAACCATCGTCGAGACTTTCTAGTTCCCAGTCATAATCATCACTGCCAATTTCATAACCATCTGGATTCTCTAGATCAATTTCAGGCTGTTCGTCGCTTTCACAATAAAATGTGCCCCAACGATAACCTTCGGTACGGACAATTTCTTTACCGTCTTTGTACCAATGCTGTTTTTCAATCGCGCTTTTCTTGTGTTGTGTTTTTAGAGTCCACGTTGCCATGATTCGATCCTTGTTTAATTTGTCGCTGGCGTCGTTCCAGCATCTCAGCATATTGCTCGCTCGACAGTGCGTGACTGGCATCACATTTACCTTCGGGATTCAATGTTCTACCGCAGTCGCACATCACTTGCATTAGGTATCACGTTCCATTTCACATGCTTCGCGCACAAGGCTCAGGACCTCGTCCACACTACTGCACATGATTTTAGCACTGACGTAATCGCTTTTTTTATTGCGTCCGCCAATTTCAACCATGAAGCCGTTGTCATACATGTTGATAGTGAAGCTGTCATTCACCTTGACCAGTTTGTCGCCAATCTTACTTACTTTTTTTGCTGTTGCCACGATTCTCTCCAGATTAATCAATTTTGTTCATTTCGAATGCTTTGTGTATCTTGTGTTTGACCAAGGCCGATCCCACACATACACCTTTGCCGCCACATTGATCGATGCAGAATGCCGCAGCTATTCTTGCAAGCCGCTCCACAGCTTCGGCCTGGTCCGGGGTGTATTTCAACCCAGCTTCGGATGCCATGCGTTCAATCAATGCGTTCATATCATGTCCAAAGACTATCACGAGCCCGGATCAAGCGAATCATCATATCAGTATCTTCAGCTTCGTAGGCTGCTTCAATTTCTTGTAGTAGTGCATGAGACCGGTTGCTCATTGCTTCAAGTTCGGAATTGTTGTCACCGCCGAAACGCAGCCTGCCACCGTTAAGAACACGACTCAGTTCACAGTATTCACTCCAGCCACTGGCATCATGTGGATCAGGACGATTGCGATAGGTCACGGTCCACCAGGTATACAGTTCTTTAATTTCCTTTGCACGGACAGCCTGCCCTGTTGGACGACCGTAGTTTTTGTCACCTTCTTCTACACCCATATCGTTACCAAGTGTAAGTGTCATGGCCCAGTCAAGATGATCGATACCGGCTTGAGGGCAACGCCAGGTGCGCCAGCGGAACCAACCCCAAGACCAAAACGGTGCTTGATACTTCTTACGTGCTTCATCGCTCCAGGCAATGTGATGCCATGCTTGTTCTATCTCAACAAAATCCACAAGCTCATTAAATAAGCAAGGAAGAAAGCGATTGCCAACATCCTGCCATTCACCAGGTTTAATATCCCGAGCATGAGCGGTAAGAGCGTGAGTACGACTAACCCAACGGTTGTTAATGTAGTACTTGATATCATACAGTTTCCTTACAGGCCATGTGACAAAATCTTGTAAATGTCCAAGACCTTCTTCGGCAATCCACCAACGGATAGGATAGTCGCGTTTGGCACGGTCAGTCCAATCGTCCCATTCTTCGCTGGTGCCCATTTTTAGTTTGGTAGTACCACGGATCCAATCTGCAAAAGGAGTGCAACTCCAGTAACGTACATGTTGCGCCATTTTACTTACCCAATAGTTCCATCATTGTGCGTACCTGAACGCGATCTTTTTCTTTTTCAATTTCAGGCAATTCATCATACGATTTATGTTGTGCCGCGTTATAGTCATCCTGGGGATTACGTTTCATCCATTCAATGTGAATATACTCTGCTGCCTGTTCGATATCATTGGGAAATTTCTTCACAGCCTGTTCAGCAGCAATGCCTGCTGCTAGATTTTCTTGTTGTGCTGTTGGGTGTAATTGATCAAAAGGCACATTGATATCTGCTTTTGGACCACCGTTTTTGCTTCGCATCCTGGGTTCATTTTGTTCGTTGGGCGGCAATGATCTACGCCATGCTTCGTGTGCTGCACTGGCAAATTGCTGCACAGCATTTTCTGCCAGAATAGCAGTTTCAACAATACTCATATATTCTTTAATCATTGATATTCCTTGTCCAGTTTTACATTGGTTAATCCTGCAATCACCTGGAAGTTATCCCAAGCATCTTTTGCGGCAGTATTTTTTTCCAGCTCACTGCTGGGCAATACAGCTTCCAACCAAATCTCTTGGCGACGAGTGGGACGAGCACCAAATTTGCGAGGCTGATGCATTTTGCCATCATCGTACAGCATGATACTTATACTACGGAATCGATCCTCGTCATCTTTACTGTGATAATTGTAATGGCCCCATTCAGGATTGCTCAATCCGCCGTGAGTGTAACCGCCCCAAATTCCCGCCCACTGACCATCATCATGTGGATCAAAATTTGTTCGGGTGATTAGAACCAACACATCTTCTGCGTCCACACGACCTTCCACAATGTCAAGAACACAACGACTGTAGCTGAGTCCAATTTTCATTTAAATAATCCTTCAGTGCTCATGGCCAGATCCTCACGATGACGGTCCATGGCTTCTTGTAATGCCTGCTCGATAAACTGATTCAGTGTGATATCCATTTCATGTGCCAGTTTCATGTATTGAAACAATTCGTCGTCGGGCAAATCCACTGCCATTGACACTCGGGTATCATACTCTTGACCACTCACGATGGCCTGAGCTTTTTCCAACCAATCAGAATCCACGTCAAGATCTATGGGTTTGACATCGTCCCAGGCAAAATCACCCTGGCCACGTTCCTCAGTTTCTTTGCGATGCTTTTCCACAAACTTGGGGTTGATCAAGCGATAAGCTCGGTTGTGGGTGTAGTCACACACTTCAACTTCGTAGACCTTTTGGCTCTTGGTGCTGAACACAATATTGGCACTCCAGCCACCGGCGCCATGAACACCGTTCCAGGCACCAATTTGATAACTGTTGGGGCCGTAACATTTCCATCCATAATCATCGCCCTCGCCAATGCGATAGTTGATTGTTTCCATAAACTGCTGTATTGTGATCATAGTTTTTCTCCTGTTTAAAAATTCTAGCTACCGAAATATTTGATGACAGCATCCAGGTGGTGAATCATGATTTCGTTTCCACTGATATCTTCGGGATGCAACCAGTATCCGTCAGGATTGGCTTCTGTCCGGGGATTTTTCTTCCACTCCGAGAGTTCTTTCTTGAGATAGTTTCTCTGTTCTTTAAGAGCAAGCACAGTGATTCGATCAGCAGCTTCACCGTCTAATGTAATGGGCCCAATTCTTTTGCTCATAGTTTTTCTCCCACTTCTTTTGAATCAAAAGACCGATCCATGGCCTGATTTATCCATCCTGTAAAGGCTATGATCCACGCAGTCACTTAGGGATCGTTATAATGTACATATATCATAACTCCACAAAAAATAGTGAGTGCAACTGCCAAATATTTAAGTGTTAATTTCATAGTTTATCTCCTGGTTCAAATCCACGGAATCTCACAAATCTTGGGAACCGGAGGCTGTAGGTTCCGTCCTGATTTTGCGTGACTGCATCAGCTTCAACTTCAATGATGTTATCAAGCAAAGTATCGCGTGTGTCCCAAAACCGCTGGCGATCATCGTCACTAAAACCGCTACCAACATTGACTCTAATGTTTCTGTCATCGTCTGTTCCTTCACATATTATAGCACCCAAGCGGTCACTATTGCGACCAGTTCCTTGCTCAAAACCCACGATATTGAGGTCAACAGTGATGGTGGGTTTCCATTT
>Ga0114966_10003480_pt1 | contig 13826 bp, 15 predicted proteins | sample M_130207_XF_Meta_FD_87029 | JGI IMG/M metagenome (GOLD analysis project Ga0114966, IMG submission 87029) | Freshwater microbial communities from Lake Montjoie, Canada to study carbon cycling - M_130207_XF_MetaG | ecosystem: Environmental > Aquatic > Freshwater > Lake | place: Lake Montjoie... | reverse complement strand
GAAGAGGAAGATTATCAATTTGTTTACTCGCCGCATCTAACCAAAGCCGCGCTATTTGAAACTTCAGGTCACTTGGAATGGTATTCCGAAGGCATGTACCCACCAATGATTATGGATGAAGAGCTACATGCTGATGGCACTATAAAACGTGCGGGACAGAAGTACTACATGAAACCGATGAACTGTCCGTTCCATAATTTAATTTATAAATCATCGTCTCGTTCCTATCGCGAACTCCCACTTCGCCTCTTTGAATTCGGAACGGTTTATCGTTACGAGAAATCAGGAGTAATCCATGGTTTGACTCGAGCCCGCGGCTTTACCCAAGATGATGCTCATATTTATTGCACAAAAGATCAGATGCTCGGAGAGCTCGATAGTCTCTTAACCTTCGTTTTAAACTTGCTTCGCGATTACGGCTTAGAGGATTTTTACTTAGAACTTTCAACTCGCAATCCCGAGAAATCTGTCGGAAGTGACTCTGATTGGGAAGCGGCGACGGAAGCGCTACGGATTGCAGCAACAAATCAGAATTTGGAATTTGTATTAGATCCAGAAGGCGCTGCGTTCTATGGTCCAAAGATTTCTGTGCAAGCTAAGGATGCAATCGGCCGCACCTGGCAGATGTCTACAATTCAAGTCGATTTTCAATTACCGCAGAGATTTGATTTGGAATATCAAGCATCGGATGGTTCAAGGCAACAACCAGTAATGATTCACCGTGCGCTATTTGGTTCCATTGAGAGATTCTTCGGAGTTTTAACTGAACATTATGCTGGTGCATTCCCTCCTTGGCTTGCACCCGTGCAAGTACGTGGAATTCCAGTTGCAGATACGTTTACTCCTTATCTTGAAGAGATTATTGCCAAGATGCGTAAGGCTGGTATCCGGGTGGATATCGATGCTTCAGATGATCGAATGCAGAAGAAAGTTCGCACGGCGCAACTTGAGAAGATCCCCTTCATGATGATTGCTGGTGAAGAAGATCAAAAAGCCGGTGCTATCTCATTTAGATACCGAAATGGTGAACAGAAAAATGGCATTTCAATTGACGATGCGATTGCCGAAGTATTGGATGCCGTAGCAAATCGAATTCAAATCTAGGAATTTGTCATGAGCGAACAAGAGATGCATGGCGGAGCTGGAATGCCTGATCGTTGGCAGCGCTTGTGGGCGCCTCACCGAATGGCATATCTCGAAGGTGAGAATAGACCGCTTCCAGAGAATGAAATTGAATGTCCGTTCTGTCGCATAATGCAATTGAGCGATGAAGAGGGCTTGATTGTCGCAAGAGGACGCGAGGCTTATGTTGTAATGAATTTGTATCCATACAACGCAGGACATCTTTTAATTTGCACAAACCGACACGTCGGAGACTTACCGGATCTAACAACTAGTGAACGTAATGAAATTTTTGAACTTTCGGCGCATGCGATGACGACCCTACGGAAGGTAAGTGGTGCTGCTGGTTTCAATCTTGGAATGAATCAAGGTGCGGTGTCAGGTGCTGGTGTTGCCGAACATATTCACCAACATGTAATTCCAAGATGGGCGGGAGATTCAAACTTTATGCCGTTGATTGGCCAAACTAAGGTTCTTCCACAATTACTAAGTGAGACGCGCTCCCAACTAGCTGCTGCTTGGTAACGTTTTTAATAGAGTTGTAATTTCAAAACTTCCGAGGCCATTGCTTTCTATGAATGGAATAGCTGGAAAATTAAGCGCATCGATAAAACCTGTTTGGCCAAATTCTTCGAGCGCTTCTAAATACTCTTTGCGAAATTCAAAGACGAGAACCTTATGTTCAGAATCGCTCTCGCGCTCGATGCGTACACCAGTTGAGTAATCTGATATTTTTAAGGAGTCAAGATCAATAAGCGCTGTTGGGTTTCCGGAGTCATCGTGGAGGACTAGAAAAGGAGTCAAGACTGGGTCCAACAATTTTCCAGCAATTGCACTCATGTCATCGAAATCAATTTCACCGTTACTTAAATCAGTAATCAAAATCAGCGACGGAATATATAAATCTCGAGCGGTATTCCAAATTTCGACATCTGCAGGGGAAATGCCATCGATAGCGCTAACTAGAAAGATTGCTATATCGCTAGCTTCAAGAGGTGAGGGGCTAAGTCCGAAATATTTAGCAATTTCAACACTAGATTTACCAATTACACAGACCTGTAGATTGGGCGTGATTAGTGGGAAGATTTGGTCGCTCACAACTACGAAGCCTACGATGGGAAAGATGCTACAAGAAACCTTACGCGCCCCAGTCACCAGATTAATTACCCCTATCTGTCGTGGCTTAATTCGGGTCGGTATTAGCGCCAATATGGTGACGGCCGTTGGAGCGTTATTTACAATCTTAGGTGCGGTATTTACATTCCCGAATGGGCGATTTTTCGCCGGCACTATGTTAATAATATTTTTCGTACTCTTTGATCTGCTGGATGGAACTATCGCGCGCTTATCTCCAAAAGGATCTAATGCTTGGGGTGCCCTTCTTGATTCCACGCTAGATCGCTTAACCGATGCTGTAATCATTGGCTCAGTTCTCTGGTACCTAATTAGCATCGATGATGCTCTGGTCCCCTTAGTTCTTGTTACTGCCGTACTTGGATTTCTAATTTCGTATATAAAAGCCCGTTCAGAATCTTTGGGTATTGAATGCAACGGTGGCTTCGCTGAACGAAGTGAGCGGTTGATTATCTTGGTTACTGCAACTGGTTTTGCAGGTCTAGGGATTCCTTATGCTTTAGCAGTCGGATTTTGGATTTTGGCTATTGCAAGTTTGGTGACTGTTTTTCAGCGCCTGGTAATTGTTTATAGGGGTGCACGTTGAAAAAGATCAATGAAGCACTAATTTATTTCGGATACAACTCTGCTTGGAAAATTGTGCAGTTACTTCCAGCCAAGGTTGCCTATGGTCTCGCCGATAGATTCGCTGATTTTCTCTATGGTCGAAATGGAAAGGCGATAGTTCGCCTGCGTTCAAATTACCGACGCGTGCGTCCCGAATTAGATTCAGACCAATTGGAATTTTTGGTTAGTGCAGGCATGCGATCGTATCTTCGCTATTGGTGTGACACCTTTCGATTTCCAAGTTGGGATAAAGAAACGCTAATTTCTAGTACGACATGCACTAATGAAGATTTCCTACGTGAACCTATTGCCGCCAAGAGAGGTTGCATCGTTGCACTGCCTCATGCGGGGAATTGGGATCACGCAGGCGCTTATTTCTGTGCGACTGGAATTCAACTCACGACCGTGGCGGAACATGTAAAACCAGAGAAGTTGTTCCGAAAATTCCTTGAGTATCGAACGAAAATTGGCATGGAAGTTCTAGATTTAAATTCCAGAAGCATCGCAACCCTTGCGCAAAGGCTGCGTTCAGGAAAATTGGTAGCCCTTGTTGCGGACCGAGATCTTTCGAAGAATGGTATTCCTGTTAAGTTTTTCGGCAACGGGGCACAGATGCCTGGGGGACCAGCGCTACTCGCTATTCAAACCGGGGCAGATTTAATCACTGCATATGTTAAGTATGAAAAATCTGGGATTCACATAATATTCGAAGAGTCGATAAAAGTTCCTGAATCAGGCAACGTGAATGAAAAAGCAGCCGTAATGACACAAATCATGGCTGATCGTTTTGCTAAACAAATATCGGAGCACACAGTGGATTGGCATATGTTGCAACGTATTTGGGTTGATTCAAATGCGTAAGCTGCGAATTGGAATTATTTGTCCTTACGGATGGGACACCCCTGGTGGCGTTCAAATTCATATTAAAGAGCTTGCGCAATGGCTAATCACCAAAGGTCACGAAGTTTCAGTTCTTGCACCAATAACTGATGAAGATGGAGATATCGAACCTTGGATAGTTTCGGCAGGACGGCCGATTTCTATCCCATACAACGGTGCAATTGCGAAAGTAATCTTCGGACCACTTGCATCATCAAGAGTTAAGCAATGGATAGCAGGTGGAGATTTCGATTTATTGCATTTGCATGAGCCAGCAATCCCATCTCTCTCTTTATTAGCTGGATGGGCTGGCGATGGACCTATGGTTGCTACCTTCCATGCGGCAACAAACTCTCAAAAGATCGCTAATGCAATCGGCACGATGTTAGATCCATTGATTGAACGAATCACCGCAAAAATTGCGGTAAGTGAAATTGCAAGGGAAACTCTTAAGGATCGGTTCAGTACTGAAGCAGTTGTTATACCTAATGGCATTGATACCAATAAATTCGAGGGCATTGGAACGCGTGCAGAATGGGCCTTACCAAACACACTTGGTTTCATCGGTCGGTTTGATGAACCGCGCAAAGGTCTATCTGTTCTGCTAGATGCGATTCCCGAAATAGTTACACAAGTTCCGAATTTGCGAGTATTGGTTGCAGGCCCAGGAGAAGTGAAAGATTTTCAAAAACAAGTTCCGCCAGAGCTTCGCGACCAAATCACTTTTCTTGGACGGATTTCAGAGTTAGAGAAGGCACAGTTCTTCAAATCTATTTCCTTATATATCGCCCCAAATACAGGTGGTGAATCCTTTGGAATAATCTTGGCTGAAGCGATGGCATCTAGAACGCCAATTATTGCAAGCGACCTGCCGGCCTTCGAAAGCCTTTTAGATCAAGGAAAATCCGGGCAATTATTTGCTACTGGAAATTCCAGCGCTCTTGCATCGGCTGTGGTGAAACTATTAGGGGATGAAACAGCTCGTAAAAATATTACGGATGCTGGCTATGAAAAATCAAAATTCTATGGCTGGAATTCAGTTGGTGAACAAGTCTTGTCTGTATATGAAATGGCATTGGTTGGGAACTCTAAAGTGAGTCTCGCTTCAGAAAACCGATTCTGGAATAGATTGCGCTCTAATGGTTAAAATAATTGTTGCGCTGCTATTTATTCTTCTACTGGCAGGCTGGTATCTCTCATTTTTAGCTTCGAGACTCGATTCCCTTCACCATCGGGTTGAAACGTCATGGGCACACTTAGATGTGTTGCTTCAAAAAAGAGCCGCAATTGCCTTGGAGATTGCACATTCCCCGAACGTTGATGCCGCTACTAGTTTGGTTTTGACGGCTGCCGCTTATCAAGCGAGAGAGGCAAATATAGTTGAGCGCAGCGATGCTGAGATTGCGCTCTCGCAGAGTTTAAAGTTACTCCTTAGCGATGAATTGTCCCTCCCTAGTGGAATTGAAATAGAGCTCTTATCAGCTTTGGCGGCTATTACTGAAAAAATTTCAGTTGGAATCACGATTCATACGGAAGCAGTTCAGAGCGCACAATTTCTGCGGAACAAAGCGCTTTTCAAATTTTTCCGATTAGCTGGACATGCTCCCTTGCCAATGCGATATTCATTCGAGGATGACATTTTATGAAGAAACTGTTAGCGGCCATATCGATTTTGATAATTCTGAGTTCCTGTGCTTCACCTTCAAGCATTGTGAAGAAAAATTCAGGTAAAAAAATTGAAAAGAATATTCTCACTAACTTACCTGGGGAGAATGGTCCGCTCCTAGCAGTGAAGATTGATGATACGACTGCAGCCCATCCACAAGTCGGGTTGGGAGCTGCAGATGTGGTTTACATCGAACAAGTTGAAGGCGGATTAACCAGATTGGCTGCAATATTTACGGACAAGGTACCTGCGCTAATTGGCCCAGTTAGATCTGCACGAATAAGTGACATTGAAATTCTTGCGCAATACGGTCGCGTTGGTTTTGCCTATAGCGGTGCACAGAGCAAGATGCGTCCGATTCTTGCAGCCGCAAATTTAGAGAACATGAGTGCGGAGCAAAATCCACCATCTATCTATCAGACTGACACTGAGAGGTTTTCCCCAACAAACATGATGGTCGACGCATCCGCGCTATTGAAAAAAACTATTGAGGTAGAAGGCAAGAGGATTGACATCGTTAAATCAGTAGGCTGGCAATTTGGAAAAGCCTCCAAGTTAGCCAAGAAAGTTTCAAGTGTTGCAATCACATGGCCGGCCGCTAAATACAGCGCTACTTGGTCAAAAGCAGAGAAGCGTTGGCTACTTTCATTTAAGGGTGTACCAAATCTTGATTCGACCGGCCGCCAACTTGGATCCCCAAATTTTGTGATTCAAAAGGTTGCTATTACGAACTCGATTTATAAAGATAAAGTGGGTGGCATCACACCAATTAGCAATACCGTTGGTTCTGGAACTGGGTATTTGCTTCGTGATGGCAAAGTAGTCGCAATCAATTGGCAGAGACCAAGTGCTGAGGTCGGAACAATCTGGACGCTTTCTGATGGCCAAGTGGCTAATTTTGCTGATGGCCAAGTCTGGATCGCACTTACCGATAATGAACCAACCTTCACTTACCCAGCACCAGTTCCTAGTGCGAGCCCAGCAAAGTCAAAGTAGACTCCTCTCCTTACGGTTGAGGGATTTTCAAGAGATTAGTTATGGGAGCAGAAGATGTCCAAGGCGAATGAAACAGAAGTAGGCGGCGCGAGAGTTAAACGTGGCATGGCTGAAATGCTTAAGGGCGGCGTCATCATGGACGTTGTAAATGTTGAACAAGCGAAGATCGCAGAAGATGCCGGAGCTGTTGCAGTAATGGCACTTGAACGTGTGCCCGCAGATATTCGGGCGCAAGGTGGCGTCTCCAGAATGTCCGATCCAGATATGATCGAAAAGATTCAAGCCGCAGTATCGATTCCGGTAATGGCTAAAGTTCGAATTGGCCACTTTGCGGAAGCACAAATCCTGCAAACCTTAAACGTTGATTACATTGACGAATCTGAAGTTTTAACTCCAGCAGATTATGAACACCATATTAATAAGTGGAATTTCACAATTCCCTTTGTCTGTGGCGCAACAAATCTTGGCGAAGCGCTCCGTCGTATTAGCGAAGGCGCCGCAATGATTCGTTCAAAAGGTGAAGCAGGAACTGGTGATGTTTCAAATGCAACAACACATATGCGCAAGATTGGTGGCGAGATTCGTCGTTTAACATCGATGCGCGAAGAAGAACTATATGTTGCAGCGAAAGAACTGCAAGCACCTTATGCTTTAGTAAAAGAAGTTGCCGAAACTGGAAAACTTCCAGTAGTTCTTTTCACTGCTGGTGGAATTGCAACCCCTGCGGATGCAGCAATGATGATGCAACTCGGTGCTGATGGAGTATTTATTGGTTCAGGGATTTTCAAATCTGGAGATGCCGCAAAGCGCGCAGCAGCTTGTGTTAAAGCAACTACTTATTTCACGGATCCAAAGATTGTTGCCGATTCCTCTCGCGGACTTGGCGAAGCGATGGTTGGAATTAACGTCGCAGATATTCCTGTCCCTCATCGATTGGCCGAGCGGGGCTGGTAAGAATGAAGGTTGGAGTATTAGCGCTCCAAGGTGATTTCCGCGAACATCTTTCGGCTCTTGGTGAATGTGGCGTAACGGGGATATTAGTTAAAACTTCTTCGGAAGTTTCAGAGATTGACGCCTTAATTATTCCGGGTGGCGAATCTACGACAATTAGTAAATTAGCAAAGTCCTTTGGCCTTTTTGATCTCATCTCCAAACGAATTGCGGATGGCATGCCGACATATGGTTCCTGTGCTGGAATGATTCTGGTAGCGAAATCGATACTTGATCCAGCGTCGGGTCAGGAAACATTCGGTGGAATCGATATGCAGGTTCGACGTAATGCATTTGGTCGACAGACAGAATCCTTTGAGGTTGATCTGGAGCTCACTGGAATTTCGGGTGCACCAATTCGCGGGGTATTCATACGTTCACCCTGGGTTGAAAATTATGGTTCTGGTGTTGACATACTTGGAAGCCTTGAAGTTGATGGCAAGAGCCATCCGGTAGCCGTGCAGGAGGGGCGAGTATTGGCCACAGCTTTTCACCCAGAGCTAACGGGAGATAATCGGATGCATCGGTATTTCCTAGAAGAGGTTTGTAATAAGTAATTCAAGATAAAGTACGTCCAGAGTTTTAGCGGGATTTATAGGGGGTTTCATCGTGTCAGGCCATTCCAAATGGGCAACGACTAAGCACAAGAAGGCGGTTATTGATTCGCGTCGTGCAAAGAATTTTGCAAAGTTAATTAAGGGTATTGAAGTTGCGGCCCGTAATGGTGGCGCCGATATTTCTGGAAATCCAACTCTCTTTGATGCAATCGCTAAAGCCAAGAAAAATTCGATGCCTGCTGACAATATTGATCGCGCTGTTAAACGCGGCGCTGGTCTGGAATCTGGTGGCGCTGACTGGCAGACAATTATGTATGAAGGATATGGGCCAAATGGCGTAGCGCTTTTAATCGAGTGCTTATCTGATAATCGTAATCGCGCAGCATCTGAAGTCCGTGTTGCAGTGACTCGCAATGGTGGAAACATGGCCGACCCAGGATCTGTGTCATATATGTTCAATCGCAAAGGCGTCATTATCGTCTCAAAAGTTGAGGGAATAACTGAAGATAAAATCCTTGAACATGTTCTAGATGCTGGTGCGGAAGATGTAAGTGATCTCGGTGAGTCATTTGAAATTGTTAGTGAACCTAGTGATTTGGTTGCAGTTAGAACGGCGCTTCAAAGTGCGGGGATAGATTACGAATCTGCTGACACCTCATTCTTGCCATCAGTTTCAGTTCCTCTTGATGCGGAAGGTGCCACGAAGGTTTTTGCACTGATTGATGCGATCGAAGAGCTAGATGACGTACAGAACGTCTTCGGTAACTTCGATGTATCTGATGAGGTTATGGCTACCCTTTAACATGCGCGTTCTTGGGGTCGATCCAGGTTTAACAAGATGCGGTCTCGGAATTGTTGAAAATGGAACTGCTCAGAAATTAGTAATGGTTGGTGTTGGAGTCATTCAGACATCTAGCGATCACGAACTCTCCCAGAGATTGCTCGCACTTGAAACTGAATTGATAGTTTGGATTAATGAATTCAAGCCAGATGTAATTGCGGTCGAACGGGTTTTCTCCCAATTAAATATTCGTACCGCAATGTCCACTGGTCAGGCGGCTGGTGTTGCGCTGTTAATTGCGGCCAGATTTGGTATACCAGTTGCAATGCATACTCCAACTGAAGTGAAGGCAGCGGTGACAGGATCTGGTCGGGCAGATAAGAAGCAAGTTGCTCTGATGGTTCAAAAATTGCTCTCCCTAAAAGAAATCCCAAAACCCGTTGATAGTACCGATGCACTTGCCTTAGCCATCTGTCATCATTGGCGAGGTTCTGGAAATGCACGAATAGAAGCAGCTCTAACCAAAGAGCGGGCGCGTCTAAAGAAAGTGGTCAAGAAATGATTGCATCGGTTGCAGGTGTTGTGAAAGCAACAACGCTGAATTCTGCTGTTATTGAAGTTGGAGGAGTTGGCCTGCAAGTCTCGCTACCGGCTCGATATGCCGCGTCACTAAATGTTGGAACGCATGCCGAATTCTTTACTACCTTGGTTGTAAGAGAGGATTCGCTAACTCTTTTTGGTTTCGATCGTGCGAGTGCGCGTGATTTTTTTGAGTTACTCCAAACTGTTAGTGGTATCGGACCAAAGGTTGCTCAATCTGCGCTATCAATTTATGAGCCTGAGGAAATTGCTAGCGCAATTGCAAGTGAAAATTCCACAGCTCTCGAGCGTATCCCTGGCTTAGGTAAGAAAGGTGCGCAAAGAGCAGTTCTTGAACTTAAAGATAAGGTAAATGATTTAGCGCTTTCGGCAAAAATTACAAATACTTCAAAGTCACATTGGCGAACTCAATTGCAGAGCGCATTGATCGGGCTTGGGTTTACCGCACGGGATGCAGAAGCGACAATAGATAGCGTTTCAAGCGATCTCGGAGCAAAGATTGATGAAACCGATATCTCCCAGCTTCTAAAATTGGCGCTGCAAAATCGGGGACGTGGCTAGTAGTGAGTGATGAGATGAGAGTAATCGATTCGAATTCGGATGATTTTGAGAGATCGCAAGAGTTAGCGCTTCGCCCGAAGACTCTGGGAGAATTTGTAGGACAAAAACGAGTTGCAGATCAACTTGATCTCTTATTGTCAGCTGCTCGAAACCGAAACGCTCCGGCAGATCACGTATTGCTTTCTGGTCCTCCCGGTTTAGGCAAGACCACCCTTGCAATGATTATTGCATCGGAGATGAACGCACCACTTCGAATTACTAGTGGACCGGCGATTCAACATGCAGGGGATTTAGCATCAATTCTCTCTTCACTCGTTGAGGGTGAAATCCTTTTTCTAGATGAAATCCATCGGATGTCTCGCCCCGCAGAAGAGCTTTTATATTTGGCGATGGAAGATTTTAGAGTTGATGTCATTGTCGGTAAGGGTGCAGGTGCAACAGCAATTCCATTAGAACTGCCACACTTCACACTAGTTGGTGCTACAACTCGTGCCGGACTCCTCCCAAGTCCACTGCGAGATCGCTTTGGATTTACTGCGCAATTAGATTTTTATGAAGATTCAGAAATTTCGATCATAGTCAAGCGAAGCGCAGATTTAATGGGAATCGAGATTGATAAAGCGGCGATTGAAGAACTCGGATCTCGTTCTCGTGGAACTCCTAGAGTTGCTAATAGATTATTGCGGCGCGTTAGAGATTATGCGCAAGTTCATTCGAATGGAAAAGTTGGCGCTAAAGAAGCGAAAGCGGCCCTTGAGATGTATGAGGTGGATGCAATTGGATTGGACCGCCTAGATTTAGGAGTACTAGAAGCCCTAGTAAAGAGATTCAACGGGGGACCCGTAGGTATCTCGACTTTGGCAATGGCAATTGGCGAAGAATCAGAAACAATTGAATCGCTAGCCGAACCATTCTTAGTTCGCATGGGTTTTATCTCGCGAACCCCGCGTGGGAGAGTTGCTACACCGGCAGGATTTGAGCATTTAGGCATGAAAGCGCCGATAGGTGCGCCAAATCTTGTTCAGAATCAGATTGGCCTTTTCGACACACCAGCCTCAGATGCCTAGACTTGCGTCTCATGTCTGCCCTTAAAAATTCCCAGAGTCCAAAGGCTGTAAAGAGTTCAGCTAAATCAGCGAAGTCGATAGCAATCCTTGCGATTGGTTTAATTGTCTTTAGCGGCGTTGCCGTAATTCAAGGCGCGACTAAAATTAAATTAGGACTTGATCTTCGTGGTGGCACAAGCGTCACGCTTACTCCACGTGCGAGTGAAGGAACAAAAGTCACAACCGAAGCTATCGATCAAGCCGTCGAAATTATTAGACAGCGCGTAAATTCTTTAGGTGTTGCAGAAAGTGAAGTTGCGGCGCAAGGATCTGGAACAAATCGACAGATTGTTATTTCAGTACCAGGGCAAACAGGTGAGAAGATTGTGCAACTTGTTGGCCAGACCGCTGAACTTCGTTTCCGTCAAGTTCTAGTTGAAGGTGCGCCAGTCGCAACAACTGCTGCAGCTGATGCTAAGAGTGCCACTCTTCCATCCGGTGTGAATGCAGAATTGAATGCAAAATATGCAGCGCTCGATTGCACGAAAAAAGAGAGCTTGCAAGGTGGATCAACCGAGTCCCCAGATATTGCAGTAGTAGGTTGCGACCGCGCTGGTACTCAAAAATATATTCTGGCGCCCGCACAAGTAGTGGGTAGCATGGTTTCAAAGGCCAGCGCCGCAATAGATCAACAGGGTGCTGCAGGTTGGTATGTACTTCTCTCGTTCAATGGTGAGGGAACAAAAAAGTTTGGTGCCCTAACAACTTCGGTCACGACTTTAGCGGCGCCACAGAATCAAGTAGCTATTGTTCTAGATGGTTTGGTTGTATCAGCTCCGCGAATCAATGAAGCAATCAATGGTGGAAGCGCCCAAATAACTGGAAGCTTCACCCAAGAAGAAGCTTCAAACTTGGCGAATGTTTTGAAATATGGCGCACTCCCTCTGGCATTTGATCAAGGTGAAGTGCTACAAGTTTCACCGACCCTTGGCGCTGATCAACTCCACGCGGGTTTGCTAGCTGGCCTACTTGGATTCTTGCTTGTCTTCCTTTACTCATTTATGTATTACAAGGGGTTGGGAATTGTCACTGTTGCCTCATTAATGATTGCTGCAGCGATCGCTTATCTCTCATTCTTGCTACTCGGTGAATGGATCGGATTTACTCTGACTCTGGCTGGGATCGCTGGTGCAATCGTGGCTGTTGGAATTACAGCTGACTCTTTCGTTGTGTTCTTCGAGCGTTTGCGTGATGAAGTTCGCGAGGGTCGTTCACTTCGATCTGCTGTTGAAAGTGGCTGGGTAAAGGCTCGACATACAATTATTATCGCCGATACGGTTTCGATGATTGCTGCAGTGCTTCTCTACTTCTTCGCTGTTGGTGGAGTTCGCGGATTTGCGTTCACACTTGGGTTAACAACTCTTATCGATCTTCTTGTTGTATTCGTCTTCACCCATCCGCTCGTCGCCCTTCTTGCAAGGACTTCCTTCTTTGCTAGTGGACATAAGTGGTCAGGATTCTCAGCCAAGAGTTTAGGCATGAAGATCAAAACCGATGGTTCAGCAGAGTTGAAGGGTTAATAATATGAGTTCACTTTCAGGCATTGGCGGACGGTTATATCGTGGTGAAACATCAATTGATTTCATTGGCAAGCGACGTCGTTGGTACGCCTTCTCGGGGATAATTATTATCATTTCGGCAATCACTCTTGGAACTCAAGGCTTGCATTTGGGAATCGAATTTAAAGGTGGGTCTGAATTTTCGATTAGTAAAGCTGGAGCTACAGTTGAAGATGGTCGCGCTGCAATTGCTGCAGCCGGAGTAACTGGTGAAACTGTTGTTCAAAAGGTTGGAAATGATCGCTTGCGCATCCAAACCGGCGCTCTAGATTCATTTGCCGCGGTTAAATCTTCGCTTGCTCAAACATTTGGTGTAAATGTTGACGATATAGATACCCAAATTATTGGGCCATCTTGGGGTAAGGAAATCACGAAGAAAGCGTTGTACGGATTGATTGGATTCATTCTTGTCGTAATGGTCTTCCTGACTGTGGCCTTCGAATCAAAGATGGCACTGGCTGCAATCATTGCAACTATCCACGACGTTTTCATCACTGTTGGAATTTATGCTCTTGTTGGTTTTGATGTCACGCCGGCAACCGTGATTGGTTTCCTTACAATTCTGGGCTATTCACTTTATGACACAGTTGTTGTATTTGATAAAGTCCGTGAAAATACCAGATCAATCACTAGCACCGGCAAGATCACATACTCTGCCGCCGCAAATCTAGCTGTCAATCAGACGCTAGTTCGTTCTTTCAATACTTCGCTAATTGCACTTCTCCCAGTTGCTTCAATTCTCTTCGTGGGTGCAGGATTGTTAGGCGCTGGAACTCTTAAAGATTTATCACTTGCACTATTTGTGGGTCTAGCTACAGGTACCTATTCTTCAATTTTCATTGCTACTCCAATCTTGGCTCAACTCAGAGAACGTGAACCTGCCATGCGCGCGCTAACTAAGCGAGTCGCTCAACATGCACCTGGAGCAGTAACTCTTGAAGCAAAAGGTGGATTAAACGGATCTAACTCTGGCTCTGAAACTAAGGTTTCGTGGGCTAGAGGTCCTCGTAATCAACCTAAACGCAAAGGTCGCTAATCTTTTAATTTCGGCTTAGCTCTTTCTGGTTAGTTAAGATAGAACTATGAATCCGGTTCTAGACGTTCTGGCTAAGGCGCTGATTTCGCATCATCCTGAGGCCTCTTTAATCGAGCTAGAACGTGCCTACGATATTGCTGCGGATGCTCATGAAGGGCAACTCCGGAAATCCGGTGCGAAATATATAACTCATCCGTTGGCGGTTTCAGAAATTTTGGCAGAGATTGGTCTAG
>Ga0114966_10003479_pt1 | contig 13826 bp, 10 predicted proteins | sample M_130207_XF_Meta_FD_87029 | JGI IMG/M metagenome (GOLD analysis project Ga0114966, IMG submission 87029) | Freshwater microbial communities from Lake Montjoie, Canada to study carbon cycling - M_130207_XF_MetaG | ecosystem: Environmental > Aquatic > Freshwater > Lake | place: Lake Montjoie... | reverse complement strand
TGGCACATTCCGCAGCACGGCGACATGGTGAGCGTGGGTGTGGTCGCCGAGGGGAAATATCTCACGCGGGGCGGCGTGAAGGAGCCGCGTGAGATTTTTCACCGCGAGGTGGAGGAGAACCTGTGGATCAAGGATCACCTCGGCACCGGCGAATGCACGGGCGAGTATTTCATCACGAGCGAATACACGCGGTATTCGCGGCACTGCGCCTCGCCGGGGCTGCTGCTGCTGGGCGATGCGTTCGCGTTTCTCGATCCGGTCTTCAGCAGCGGGGTGTTGCTCGCGCTGAAGTGCGGCCACCTGGCGGGCGAGTCCGTGCATGAGGGGATCGTGGGCGGCGATCTTTCGCCCACGCACTTTGCACCGTACGGAGCCGCCATCCGCGAGAGCGTCGAGAACATGCGCAAGCTCGTGTATGCTTTTTACAATCCGAAGTTTTCCTTCCGCGACGTCGTGCAGCGCCATCCTGAGGCTGCGGATCAGATCACCGACTGCCTCTCTGGCGACGTGGGCAAGGACTACTCGCAGCTCTGGGATTGGATCCGCGAATTTGCCCCCCTCCCCGATTCGTTGAATTATGGCGAGCCGCTCGGGAGTTGAGAGTTGAGAGTTGAGAGGCAGGCTGCCCGGCTACCGGAGCGGCGTTCGATATTTTTTGCGCTTGTTTTTTTACGGACATCACAGCGCAGCCGCTAACCTCCGTGGAAAGGCTTGCTTTCCCCAGCGGAGGCGGCGATTTTGTCCGCCATCCAGATGGCAGACGAGCCATCTGGGGCGTTTCAAGGAAAGCCCTTGCAACCCGGCGCGACCACGGTCGCCCACAAATGATCCGCACCGCCATAAGCGGCGCACCAAGAAAAATCACATGCCTGTCCAAGACGAAGTCATTGAAATCGAGGGGAGAATCATGTCAGTGCTCGCCGGAACGATGTTCCGCGTGGAGCTGGCCAACAAGCACCTCGTGCTCGCACACATCTCGGGCCGCATGCGCAAAAGCTTCATCCGCCTCACCACGGGCGACCGCGTGAAGCTGGAGATGTCGCCCTACGATCTCTCGAAGGCGCGCATCGTTTACCGACTTCAGGGCTAGTCGCGCAGAGCGTCGCGGCACCACGCAGCGCAAATATCGGGCCGCTGCAAAAAGTGCGCGCGCCTTGAGGTGTGTGCGCATCGGATCTGCGACGGGGCATCGCAACTCCCGGCTTTCAGATTGACTCAGCCCGTGGCGTGCGGGCTTTTCGCAGAAGCAACTCCTCCCCGTATGCACACACTCCCCCGTCTCGCCAGCATCGCCACCGCATTTGCCCTTGGCATTTTCCTCACACCCGGAACCGCTGCCGCCGCCAATGCAAAATCACCCGCTGTCAAAAAGGCGGTTTTCGGGGACACAATGGACGGGGAGCTTGTCGAGATTTTCACGCTCGCAAATTCGCACGGGGTGAAGGCACGTGTGATGACGTGGGGCGCGACGCTCGTGAGCATGGAGGTGCCGGATCGCGCCGGGAAATTCGCAAACGTGACGCTCGGCTTCGACACACTGGAAGGCTACCTCGGCGCGCACCCGTTCTTCGGTGTCATCGCCGGCCGCTACGCGAACCGCATCGCGAAAGGAAAATTCACGCTCGACGAAAAGGAATACACGCTCGCGACGAATAACGGCGTGAACCATTTGCACGGCGGGCTGAAGGGTTTCGACAAGAAGAACTGGAGCGCACGACTGACGCCCGGATCGAACAGCGTGAGCTTTTCCATCACGAGCACCGCTGGGGATGAAGGCTACCCCGGCACGCTGCACGCGAAGGTGACCTACACACTCACGGAGGACAACGCGCTGCGCATCGCCTACGAGGCCACGACCGAAGCACCGACCGTCCTGAACCTCACCAACCACGCCTATTGGAATCTCGCAGGCGCGGGCGAAGGCGACATCCTGGGCCACGAACTCACGCTGCACGCGGCCAAGTTCACGCCCGTGGACGACGGCAGCATCCCGACTGGAAAAATCGATCCCGTCGCGGGCGGCCCGATGGATTTCACGAAGGCAAAAACGATCGCAAAGGACTTCGCGCAGATGACCGGCACGCCCGGCGGCTATGATCACAACTTCGTGATCGATCAGCCCGCAAAGAAACCGGGCGGCCTGAATCCCGCCGCGGAACTCTACGACCCGAAGAGCGGCCGCGTGATGAAGGTCGCGACCTCCGAGCCAGGCGTGCAGTTCTACACGGGCAACTATCTCGATGGCACCGTGACCGGCAAAGGCGGCAAGGCCTACAAGAAGAATTTCGGCCTCTGTCTCGAGACGCAGCACTTCCCCGATTCGCCGAACAAGCCGCAATTTCCCAGCACTGTCCTGCGCCCCGGCACGACGTATCGCAGCACGACGGTCCACACGTTCTCGGTGAGGTAAGAGCGCCACGAGTGAAGCGCTCCATTCTTGCATGCGTGTCCGACACCGACCGGCCCGACAAGACGACCGGCCCGACAAGACGATCAGCCCGCACACGCTCGACGCGGGCGTGAACCGCGGCGTCACACGCGCCGCGCCGGACGTGCAGGCGTTCTTCGGGATGACCGTGCGGTTCTGATTTGCTGCTGGGGTTTTCCCAGACAGCAGCCGCTCCCGGCGGCACACACAGCGATGTCATTTGCGCCCCGTCCGCCCGCTGCTAGAGGTGAAAGTGCATCGCAAAACTGCACGCCTCCGACACAAAGTTGAACCGTCCCCTCACACCGGCATTCCCGCGCAAGGTTGCGTCCGTCTTTGGAAAGATGCGCCGCCCGGGATTCGCGCGCACCCTCCTGCGCTACGTCGCGCTGCTGCTCTGCGTGCTCGTGCCGCTGCGCGCGGAGGACATCCGTCCGCAGCGCATCCCGGCGGGCACGAGCATCCAGGATCTTCGGAAGGCCCTCCCTCAGCCGGCGGCGCGCAAAGATGCGCTCACCGATGCGGGCGATTTTCTCCGGATGCCGGACGGCAGGGAAATCCGCCTGCTGCGCGCGGCGGAGAGCGCGGCGGTGGCATTCACGACGAAGGCGGCGCGCGACCGCGGCATCGCGGGACTGAAGTCGCGCAGGGAGATCCCCGCGCACAGGGAGGCGGCGCACGCGCAGTTCCGCAAGGGCAACAGCATCCACATCGTGCGCGCGGAAAAGGCGGGCTCCGCGATGGACCCGAAGGCGCTGCAAGCCGAGCCGTCCGTCGCCTACGCGCGGCATGTGCTGGTGGATCCGAAGTCGCACACGCGCATGATCGCGACCGACGAAATCATCGCCGCATTTCCCGCGAAGACGACGCCCGTGCAGATGCGCGCGCTCGCCACAACTGCGGGCCTGCAGGTCGTCGCCCGCGCGGGAAATGAGAAGCTGAACGCATGGCGCCTGCGCCTCGCAAAGCCGAAGACCGGCGACCCGCTGCAAATCGCGCGCACGCTCGCGCAGACGAAGGGCGTGGTGTGGGCACAGCCGAATTTCCTCCGCGAGATCAAGCACTGCTACACGCCACCGAACCCCCTCTTCGCCACGCAGCAGGCCCTCAGCAATCTCGGGCTGAACCACGCCACCGCAGGCGCGGACGTGAAGGCGACGACCGCGTGGGAAAAGACGACGGGCAACAGCGGCATCGTCATCGCGATCATTGATGACGGCGTGGACATCACGCATCCCGGCCTGCGCATTTTCACGAACCCCGGCGAATCCGGCGGCGGCAAGGAGACGAACACGCTCGACGACGATGCGAACGGGTTCGCCGACGACCTTCACGGATGGGACTTCGCGAACAATGACAACAACGCCTCGCCCGTCGGCGCGAACGGCCACGGCACTGGCACCGCGGGCATCGCGGGCGGAATTTTTTCCGCCGCCGCAAAGACCGCGGGCATCGCGGGCGGCTGCACGATCCTGCCGGTGAAAATCGCGGACGACACGGGCGACTTCACGACCGATTTGGCCATCGGCGACGCGATCATCTACGCGTCCAAATTCGCCGACGTGCTCAGCAACAGTTGGGGCGGCGGCTCGGAATCGCAGTACATCAATGACGCGATTGATTACGCCGTCACCAGTGGGCGCGGCGGAAAAGGCTGCCCGGTTTTTTTCGCCACGGGAAACTCCGCAAGCACGTGGATGAATGGCGGCGGGCGCGTGCGCCTCTCCACCGCAGGGCTGAACGGCAGCTATTTTTTCGGTTTTTACTACGGGCGCAATGCGGGCACCGATGGCGAGGAAACCATCCGCATTGACAACGTGTGCGTGCTCGGCGCAGACGGCTACACGCACCGCAACGACCTTCTGCGGGACGAGGATTTCGAGTCGCTGTCGGTTTCGTTTGGCCAGTATCTGTTTTTCCCTTCCGGCACTTGGCAGGGTGCCGTCAGCACTGGGGCACCCTACTGGACGATCGAGACGGTGAACGCGATGAAGGGCACCGGCGGGCTCTATTCCGCCGCATCACCGCAGCTCACCAATGGCCAGGCCTCTGTGCTCATCACGCCGCCCATCACCGTGACCGGCAAGGAGACCGTCGCATTTTCCCACTCGTTCTCGATGTCTGCGGATTCGGATTTTTACGTGCTGCTCTGGGATGGCGTCACCGGCGTCTTCACGAACCTCGCGTACGGCCCTTGGCACGGCCCGGCGGACATCGCGGCTCCCGACACGATCTACCCGGCGAGCTACGTGAAAAGCATTGCCGTCGGCGCATCGAACGACACCGACCGGCGGAGCGATTACAGTTGCTACGCGGGGCATCTCGATTTCCTCGCGCCGAGCAATGGCGGCTGGAACGACATCGCGACGCTCGATCCCGTGGGCGCGGTCGGCTGGACGCCCGAGGACTACAAGATGATGTTTGGCGGCACGTCGTCCGCCGCGCCGCTCGCCGCGGGCATCGCGGCGCTCATGCTCTCGGTGAACCCGACGCTCACGGAAAATGAGATCCGCACGATCCTGCGCAACACCTGCGACAAGATCGGCGGCGTGACCTACGTGAACGGCACGCACCCCGAATACGGGTACGGCCGCGTGAACGCCGCGCGCGCCGTGGAGAGCGCGATGCCTTCGCTGAGCGTGAATGATGTCACCACCACCGAAGGTTCCGCGGGCGCACCGGGCACGGCGACCTTCACCGTCACGCTGTCCGCTGCGACCGTGCGCGATGTCACGGTGGACTGGAACACCACAAACGGCACCGCGCTCGCGGGCACGAATTTCACGGCGGCAAACGGCACGCTCACGATCCCCGCGGGCGCGACGAGCGCGCAGGTCAGCGTGAACCTCATCGGCGGCGTCCTCGCGCAGCCGTCGGTGAATTTTTTCCTGCACATCGCCAACGCGACGAATGCGGCTATTTTTCGCTCGAACGGCAAAGGCACCATCACCGCCCTCGACACGGACGGTGACGGCATGCCCGACTATTGGGAAATCGCGAACCTCTTTGACCCAATGGATTCGAAAGACGCCGCGCTCGACTTCGACAACGACGGGCTCACAAACCTCCAGGAATTTCTCGGCGGCACCAATCCGCGCGACGCCACCGACCCCACGCGCATTCTCAGCACGCGGATGAGCGGCAGCGATTTTTTCTTCACCTTCAAGTCCGTCGCGGGTCACACGTATCGCATCGAGTACAAAGACCAGCTCACCGACCCCGCATGGCAGCCGCTCGGCACGGACATCCCTGGCACCGGCGCGCCCATCGAAATTCCCGACCCCGGCATCATCGCCGTGCAGCTGTCGCGCTTCTACCGCGCGCGAGTGCTGCCGCAGCCGTGATGCGGCAAAGCTGATGCATCAAAATCGCGACGCCGGCAAACGGCAGCTTTCGGGTAGAACGCGCGAATGGCGTGCTCCACCCGGGAGTCGCCATCCGCGCGCTACGGAACTCCGCCCATCCTCATCTGGAAATTGTCGAACGGACGGATGACCACGGTGATTTCCCTTGAGCGCCAACTCTGGCGCGACGATCCTTCCCGCATGTTCACACGGCTCTGGTTCATCGTCCTGCTGTTCGTCGCCGCCCCGCTCCTCGCGGCGGATGAAACCCCCGCCACGTCCGACGCGCCCGCGCCCGCAGGCCCCGTGTTCATCATCCCGCTCCACGGTACCGTCAGCGACCCGCAGTTCTTCTTTCTCCGCCGCGCGCTCAAGGAGGCGCAGCGCGCCCACGCAAGCGCCGTCATTCTCGACGTGGACACATTCGGCGGAAGCGTGCTTTCCGCCATGGACGAGATGGACGCGCTGCTCACCACGCGCATCCCCACCATCGCCTTTGTGAACACCAAGGCGATCTCCGCCGGCTCCATGATTTCGCTCGCGGCAAAGCGCATCTACATGCACCCGAACGCAGTCATCGGCGCATCCGCGGTCGTGGACGGAACCGGACAGGACTTGCAAAAGACAATGCTGGAAAAGGAAACCTCGATGCTCGTCGCCAAGGTGCGCGGTGCGGCAAAGGCGGGCGGCCATCCGGAAGATGTCGCCGAGGCTTTTGTGAGAAAGGAGAGCGAGGTGAAGCGCGGCGACTTCGTCGTGGATTCCAAGGAAACGCTGCTCACGCTCAACACCCCCGATGCAACGAAACTGTACGAAGGCCGGCCGCTGCTCGCCATCGGCACGGCTGAAACCGTCGAGGAAGTGATGAAGGCCGCCGGTCTCACCGGCACCGTCCGCCGCATCGAGCCGACCGGCTTTGAGTCCATCGCATACTGGCTCAAGATGTTTACTCCGCTGCTGCTCATCGGCGGCGGCATCTGCGCATACATTGAGTTCAAGATGCCGGGGTTTGGGATCTTTGGCATCGGTTCGGTCATCTTCTTCGGGCTCTTTTTCTCCAGCTACTTCATCGCAGGCCTCGCGGGCTGGGAGGCTGTCATCGTCTTCGTGATCGGCCTCCTGCTCGTGCTCGGCGAACTTTTCCTCCACCCGGGCACGATGATCCCCGGCCTCATCGGCGTGCTGCTCATGTTCGGCTCGCTCGTGTGGGCGATGGTGGATCATTGGCCCGGCACGCCGGCGCTCCCCACGTCCGAAGAACTCCGGCAGCCGATGCTCAATCTCGTCATCGCGATCCTCGGCGGCAGCGTGCTCATCGCGGTGCTCGCGAAATTCCTGCCGAAGACCTCGATCTTCCGCCGCCTTGTGCTCGCGACCTCATCCGCGAGCGGCCCCGCCGTGACCGTGCCCGTCGTGAATCTCGAATTGCACGTCGGCGACACCGGCGTCGCCGCGACCACGCTGCGGCCCTCGGGCAAGGCGACCTTCCGCGGCGACGCGCACGACGTGACGGCCGACGGCGACTTCATCACGCAAGGCACAGGCGTGCGCGTGGTGAGCGTGGACGGGATGCGCGTGGTGGTGGAGAAGGTGTGAGACGGAGGGCCGAGGGGCGAGTGCGCAGTGCCCAGTGCGCAGTGCTCAGAAAAAAATGCACGGCTTCGGATATCTGAACACCGAGCACTGAGCACTTTCTGCCTCGGTCGCTCACCGTCACGCACCCGGTGCCAGCCATCACTCCGCCCCGCTCCACCAGTTGCCGGACATGGCGATGAGGCAGGGCATCTTCAAAGTGTGCGCGTAGCAGCGGGCATCTGGATCATCGCCCGCGACGACCCGATCGCGCAATGCGATCAGCCGGACTTTTTCACTCCCGGCAGTTGCCACTTCGCCGTTTCCTTCACGAGTTCCATCGCGACCTTGAGATCGAGGTCCGCGAGCTTCTTGAACCGGATGCAGCATTTGCCGACGGAGACTTTGCCGAGGCGGTGTTTGTTTTTTCCGCAAGGTATCCGGCGCCGGTGCAGCCGAGGTAGAGGCTGATGTATTGTTTCTGGCTGGCGATGGCCACCACGCCCGTGTCGCCCTCGCGTCCGCTCGTGTATTTGTAGCGGTATTTTCCGAAGCCGAGGAAGCCGCCGATCATCCCGGGCTTGTGCTCCGGGATGGCTTTGCGGATGGCGTCGTGCAGCGCGCGCACGTCGCTGCGGTGCGGCTCGGCGAGGCTGGCGAAATACTGCGCGGGGGTCTTGATTTCGGGGGGTGCGATCACGATCAGCCCGACTCCTTCCGTCGGCGGCTACTGGTTTTAGAAAAGCTCCGTGATCGCCTTCGTGCCGACATCCACGAGCGGGAATGGCCGGCCTTGCGGTCCCGGCAGGTGACCTTCGATGTCGAGGCCGAGGCCGTGGAAAATGGTCGCGACGATTTCCTTCGGCTCGACGGGACGCTCGGTCGGGAAGCCTCCGATGTCGTCGCTCTTGCCGATGGTGCGTCCGCCTTTCACTCCGCCGCCGGCAAAGTAAACGCTCCAGCACTGCGGCCAATGATCGCGTCCGCCGGTGGGATTCACTTTTGGCGTGCGGCCAAATTCGGCGAGGCACGCGACCATCGTGGAGTCGAGCATCCCGCGCTGAGCGAGATCCTCGATGAGCGCGCTGTAGCCTTGGTCATACATCGGCGCGACGATTTCCTTCATTCCTTGGATCGAGGTGAAGGGCTTCGAGCCGTGGATGTCCCAGGTGATTTCGTTGAAGACGGTGATGAAAGTATTAAGCGTGACGAAGCGGACGCCGCGCTCAACGAGACGGCGCGCGAGCAGGCAGCTCTGGCCGAAGCGGTTCATGCCGTAGCGCTCGCGGACTTTCGTCGGCTCCTTCGTGAGATCGAATGCCTCACGTGCGAGCGGCGAAGTCATGAGGCGGTATGCGGCCTCGAAGTTTGCATCCATGAGCTGCGCTTCGGGCGATGCCTCGAAATTTTTCAGCGTGCCCTCGATCACTTCGCGCAATTTTTTCCGCCGGTCGAGCCGCGCCTCGCCGATGTCCGCGGGCGGCAGCAGATCGGGCACGCGGAAGTCGGGCTTCGAGGGATCGGCGTTCAGCACAAAAGGATCGCGGCTTTTTCCGAGGAAGCCTGCGTCCTGCCCGTGAGGCATGTTGCCGCCGGTCGGGCCCATCATCTCGGGAAGGATGACGTGGCCGGGCAGTTCGTTGCGGCGGCCCTTTAGAAATTCATACACGCAGCCGGCGTGCGGCGTATTGATGCCGCCGGTGAAGAGGCGGCCCGTCTGCATCATCTGGTGCCCCGTGTCGTGCACCGCCGCGGCGGTGTGATGAACGCTGCGCACGATGCTGAATTTGTCCGCGATGGCCGCGTGCTTCGGAAAAATCTCGGTGATCTGGAATCCGCCCTTCGTCGAGATCGGCTTGAACGGCCCGCGCACTTCGCGCGGCGCGTCGGGCTTCGGATCCCAGCAGTCGAGCTGCGAAGGCGCGCCGAGATTAAAAATGAGGATGCACGCCTTTTCCGACGACGACGGCTTGAGCAACTGCGCCTCGGCCTGCGCGAGATTCGCGAGCGAATAGCCGAGCGCGCCGAGCGTGCCGATTTGCAAAAAGTCGCGCCGCGAGACGCCGTCGCAAGTGGTGATGGAGCCGGGGCCGGTGAGTTTGATCATGGCAGGAAAAGTCGGTGTTGCGTTTTGATAGCCCGCGACACGCGATTCGCCAAGGCGTTGTTCAGCGGAGGCCGCGAGCTTTCTTGGCGTTGGATGTTTAGCGTTTGGGATTTGGCGTTGAGCCCGCCGCAGGCGCCTTCCGATGCAGAAAGGACTGACGGACATCGCTCAGCCGCTGCGCGGGGCCAAACTTCAAACTTCAAACTTCAAACGCTCAACGCCAAACTTCAAACGATGCCGCTTTGCCCGAGGCTCCGGGCACCGGCGTAATTTTACTTCGCAGTGAGCGAAGGCACGAGCGCGGCGGCATTCGGGCTGCCGAGGCCGGTCACGTAGTCGTAGCTGAGGGTCGTGGTGTAGCCGCCATTGTTGCCGACGGTGATGTCGTAGAAATCCGCCGAATACGCGGTGCCTGCGACGCTGTAGATCGCGGTGAGCGCGCCGTTCAGCGCGGAGGTGCGCGAGGAATTCACGAGCGCCTGGAGGGCCGCCCACTGGGGTGCGCCCGCGCTCGTTCCGCCGACGGTGATCCAGCCGGTCGAGCCGCCGTAGTTTGAAATGTAAACGGGGAAGCCCGTGGAGGGATTCGCGTTGTAGCTCACGTCGGGCACGGTGCGCTTGGTGGTCGCCTGCCAGCCGGATTGATACGTCGGCTTCGTCTCATACGCGCTCACGCCGCCGCCGCTGCCGGACCATGCGACTTCGGAGGCGAGGCCGTTGGCATCGAGGCTCAGCGTGGTGCCGCCGACTGCGACGACGTAGGGCGAAGCAGCGGGCCAGATGACGCCGGAGCCGTTGTCGCCGGATGCTGCAAAGAACGACACGCCGCTCTTGTTGAAATGCGAGTCGTAGCTCGTCTCGCCGGAAAACTCAGCCGCACCCCAGCTCATCGAGACCTGCTTGGCCCCGAGGTTCTTCACCGCATAGTCCACCGCGCCGAGGAGGTTCGAGATGCTGGCCGACTTCGCGATCACCACGACGATTTTCGCGCCCGGCGCGATGGCGTGCGCCCACTGCACGTCGAGCGCGGTCTCCAGCGCCCAGCCGCTGTCAGCGGTCCGAGGCTTGCCCTGCGGGTAGTAGATGCCGAGCGTCGTCGAGGGAATGCCCATCGCGATGCAGAAATTGTTCAGGTCGTTCTGGAGCGTCGTGCTGCCGTACGCATCGACGATCGCGATGGTCTGGCCCGCTCCGGTCACGCTCAACTTGTCAAAGCCATATGCCTTCCGGATCTGCGCGACGCTGTAGCCACCGGGGCTCGTGGCGAGGAAAGGGCGGACGCGAACCTGGTTCCCGAGCGTCCAGAGCGGCGGACGGGCCTCGTGCAGATCCGATTCTTCCTGCCGACCACCGCGGGAGTCGCGGACGTCCTCGTCGGCCCACGCCATGCGCGGGGAGAGCGTGAATTGGAAGGCGAGCGCGAGGACGGACGGGAGGACGAGGGAACGGGGTGTCATAGGTGGCCGCGAATAGAAAACGCATACCCGTCGCTGTCCACGGATAAAATGATGAAAGGCGTGTTAAATTCGGCCGGCCCGCGCGCAGGCGCAGGCTCACGCAGGACGACGCGGGTGACTTTGAAAAAACCTGCGTCCGCACGTGTCCAGCCACGACGGAAAAATTCCGTCGCACGGGAATCCCTGCGCAGCGGGGCGCGGCTACTTGCGGGCGGCGTGCTTGCCTTCGCGGATGTCGCGGATGGCGGCGGCGATGTGAATTTCCATCGCCTTATGGTTGTGTTTGTGCGCGGCGGCGATGGCCTCGTTCACCTGCTTAATCGCCTCGATCCGCTCGCCGTGCTTGTTGTGCTTCGCGTCCTGGAGATCGTTCTTCGCCTTTTCGAGATGGACGATGGGGTGCTTGGCATGCCTGGCTTCTTCGAGCTGGACGAGCGCCTGGTTCATCTCGGGCTGCGCGGTGTGCATAGGCTTCAGCGTGCGGGCGAAGGCGGGCGTGGCGCAGAGTGCGGCGGTGCAGAGTGCGACGAGGAGGGACTTGGTTTTGGTTTTCATGGCGGGTCTTTGGATGGTGAGGATGAAATGGAATCCCGATGGTGAACCCGAAGGCAAACGGAAAGTCGCCGGGAAAATTTGCGCCGCGTCTCTTGTCTGAACGGGAGTGATGGAATTCGGGTGATCATTTTTTCAACGCAGAGGCGCAGAGGAAGGCGGAGGGACGAGATGAAGCTGCCACCAATGAGCGGTGCGGGAAAATCCCTCCTCTGCGGAACTCGCATCTTCGCTCTGCGCCTCTGCGTTGAAAGATGCGCTGCCAAAGTCCGCCTGCATCGTCCCGCTCCCGGGCTTTCATCCGCACGCACGCCGTGCGGATTCCCCTTCATCCGCGCACGCGCCGCGCTATGCTGAACCGTCGTGCCACTTTTCTCCGGCGTCTTCCGCAACCTCGTCTTCAAGCCGGTCCTGCGACCTGTCTTCCGGCTGCTCACGGGCGCGCTGGCGATTCCGGCGTTCCGTTTTGTGATGCGGAAACTCTGGCGGCAGAAGCATCTCTCGAAAGAAATGGAGCGCGATCTGGAGATGTGGTTCCGCGGCGCGGTGATCCTGCTGGCGGCCACGGCGAACCTCGAGGATTTCCTCTTCGGCTGGCTGCCGTGGCACAAGAGCGAGGATCCGTGGCTCACCATGCTGCTGCGGCTGATGCTCGCCGTGGGCGTGATCGAGAACATGCCGGATCAGGACGTGTTCGCCATCGTCCACCGCGGCCCGCCGAAGGCAAAATGGACGAGCCTCGCCGGGCTCCGGGACGTGTGGCGGCGCAGGGGTGAATTCCTGCGCGGCATGGGTGTGGTGCATCTCAAGCGATCGTCGCCCGTCTTCGTGATCATGACGGTGATCTTCGGCAACGCGCCGGGCACCCGCGAGTTTGTCGTCGGGTGGGTTTTCTACGGCCTCGCCGTGGTGCAGTATCTCATCATCGGGCTGGTCACGGAGCGGGACCGGCTCGGCGGGCTGCTGAAACTTTTCGATGAAAGCACGGAGGCGATCCGCAAGAAGATCGCGGCATCCGAAAATGCACCGCCGCCGGACGGGATGATCGGCGGGGCGTGATCGCGGCCGCATTTTCGCTTGCCCGCACGCGGCGCGCACGCGAGACGTGACGCCCTGTTTTTTCCCACACATGGACAAAATCCTGCCGCTCCTGCGCAAGAATGCGCGCGCTTCGATCGCTGATCTCGCCAAGGCCACAAGCCTCAGCGAGGCCGAGGTGGCGCGGCGCATCGAGAAGCTGGAGCACGACGGCGTGGTGCTCGGCTACCAGGCAATCGTGGACCCGGAAAAAATCGCGCGCGAAAGCGTGACGGCCGTGATCGAGGTGAAGCTCACGCCGGAGCGCGATGGCGGCTTCAACAAGCTGGCCGAGCGCATTTCCAAATTTCCCGAGGTGCAGAGCTGCTACCTGATGAGCGGCGGCTACGATCTCATGGTCGTGGTCGAAGGGCGCACGCTGCACGAGGTGGCGGGCTTCGTGAGCGAGAAGCTGAGCACGCAAAAGGGTGTGATTTCAACCGGGACGCATTTCCGCCTGCGAGCATACAAGGAGAATGGCGTGGAGCTGAAAAAGGAGGCCAGCCCGGAGCGGCTGTCGGTCGCGCCATGAGGACATTTAAGATTTGCCCCACCTTCGCCCGCGGCTGTCTCGCTGCGCTCGGCTCAGATTTGGGATTTAAGATTTCCAGCGCGCGAGCTTGATGGCCGTGCGTTTCGGCACGGCGGCGCAGACTTTTTTCTGTCCCCGCTGACTGCACTTCGCGCACGGCTTCTCCGTCCCAAACTTCGCGTGTGATCGCGCCCCAAATCTTAAATCCTAAATCTTAAATCTTAAATTTTTCCCATGCTTCTCAGCAAACACATCGCAAACCACGTCCGCGACATTCCCCGCTCGGGGATCCGCGACTTTTTCGAGATCGTCCAGACGATGGCGGACGTAATCTCGCTCGGCATCGGCGAGCCGGACTTTCACACGCCGTGGCGCATCCGCGAGGCGGCCATCTACGGGCTCGAACGCGGGCACACGGGCTACACATCGAATCTCGGGCTGCCGAAATTGCGCGAGCGGATCGCGCAGTATGTGCAGAAGCATTTCCACGTGGGCTACGATCCGGCGACGGAGATCATCGTGACGGTCGGCGTGAGCGAGGCGATCGATCTCGCGCTGCGCGCACTTTTGAACCCCGGCGACGAGGTGCTCTACCACGAGCCGTGCTACGTGAGCTACAGCCCGAGCGTGGTGCTCGCGCACGGCGTGCCGGTCGCGGTGCCGACATTTGCGACGGACAATTTCCGCATGACCGCGGAGGAACTCGCGAAGCTGATCACGCCGCGCTCGAAGGTGCTGATGATGAATTTCCCCTGCA
>Ga0114966_10003478_pt1 | contig 13829 bp, 11 predicted proteins | sample M_130207_XF_Meta_FD_87029 | JGI IMG/M metagenome (GOLD analysis project Ga0114966, IMG submission 87029) | Freshwater microbial communities from Lake Montjoie, Canada to study carbon cycling - M_130207_XF_MetaG | ecosystem: Environmental > Aquatic > Freshwater > Lake | place: Lake Montjoie... | reverse complement strand
GCAGCCCGGCGCCGAGCGCCGCCTGGCGCGCCGGCGCCTGGCCCTGGCCCGCCGACAGCACGTTGCCCATGATGACTTCCTGCACGTCCTCCGGTTTCAGCCCGGCGCGTTCAACAGCCGCTTTGATCGCCGCGGCGCCGAGTTCGGGTGCAGAGACATTCTTGAAGTCGCCTTGAAAGGCTCCCATGGGCGTACGCGCCGCACCGACAATCACTACCGGATCGTTTTGCATATAGAAAGCTCCAAATAATCTGTCGCAAAGGCGCAAAGACGCAAAGATTCACGAAGTTGATCGACCCATAGGCCTTTCTTTGCGCCTTCGCGTCTTTGCGGCGCTGGTTTTTTCATCTTGTCTCGTCGAACAGTTCGCGGCCGATCAGCATGCGGCGAATTTCGGAAGTGCCGGCGCCGATCTCATAAAGCTTGGCGTCGCGCAGCAGGCGGCCGGTCGGATAGTCGTTGGTGTAGCCGACGGCGCCCAGGCATTGAATCGCTTCGAGCGCCATCCATGTCGCTTTCTCGGCGGTGTAGAGAATCACGCCGGCGGCGTCCTTGCGCGTGATGCGGCCGTCGTCGCAGGCGCGGCCGACGGCGTAGGCATACGATTTGCACGCGCTCATCGTCGTGTACATGTCGGCCAGCTTGCCCTGCATCAACTGGAATTCGCCGATTGGTTGACCGAACTGCTTGCGCTCGTGCACATACGGCAGCACTACGTCCATGCACGCCTGCATGATGCCGAGCGGGCCGGCGGCGAGTACCGCGCGCTCGTAATCGAGGCCGCTCATCAGCACGTTGACGCCCGTGCCGACTTCGCCCAACACGTTGTCGGCCGGCACTTCGCAATCCTGGAATACGAGTTCGCAGGTGTTTGAGCCACGCATGCCGAGTTTGTCGAGCTTCTGCGCTGTCGAGAACCCTTTGAAATGTTTTTCGACGACGAACGCAGTGATGCCGCGTGCGCCCGCGGCGGCATCGGTCTTGGCGTAAACCACCAGCGTATCGGCATCCGGCCCGTTGGTGATCCACATCTTGGTGCCGTTCAGCACGAAGCGGTCGCCTTTGCGGTCGGCGCGCAGTTTCATGTTCACCACGTCGGAGCCGGCACCCGGCTCGCTCATCGCCAGCGCGCCGACATGCTCGCCGGAAACCAGCTTTGGCAGATAGCGTTGCTTTTGTTGCGCATTGCCGTTGCGCCGGATCTGGTTCACGCACAGATTCGAATGCGCGCCGTACGAGAGACCGACCGAGGCAGACGCGCGGCTGATTTCTTCCATCGCGACCATGTGCGCGAGATAGCCCATATGGGTGCCGCCGTATTCTTCCTCGACGGTAATGCCCAGCACACCGAGATTACCGAGGCTGCGCCAGAGTTCGTTGGGGAATTCATTGGCGCGGTCGATGGTGGCGGCGCGCGGGGCGATTTCGCGGGCGGCGAAATTGGCGACCGTTTCGCGCAGGATGGCTATGGTTTCGCCGAGTCCGTAGTCGAGGGAGGGGCTGTTCATCGCCGGCGCCTATTGATCGGCTTTGCCGTGCATGGTCATGAGCGTCTGCAGCAGCGAGGCGCAATGCGTTTCCTTGCCGTCCTTGACGGCGAACACATCGGCGCGCGCGACTACCAGCGAGCGGCCGGCGCGTATCACTTCGCCGCGCGCGATCAGCTGCTCGCCGTCGGCCGGGGCCATGATGTTCATTTTGAATTCCACGGTCAGCACGCTCGCATCGTGCGGCATCAGGGTGAAGGCGGCATAGCCCCCGGCCGTGTCGCCGATGGTGCCGATGATGCCGCCATGTATATAGCCGTGTTGCTGGGTCAGTTCGGGTTTGCGCGGCAGCGTGATTTCGCATTGCCCGGGGGCGAGGTGGGTCAGTTTCGCGCCGATCCAGGCCATGATCTGCTGGCGCTCGAAACTGGCACGTACGCGGGTGGCGTAATTAGGGTCGGGAGGGGCAATCGCATTCATTTTATGAGTCTTTTTTCATTACATTTACGTTAACGTTAACTATAACTATTCGTTCGCTGGCGTTGTTGGCAAGCCTCAGGCGGCTGCTGGCTGGACAGGATTTTTGGCCAGCAGCTTCTTGCATTGGTTTTCGAAAAACGTGATCTCGTTGAGCATGACCTCGATGTCTTCGCGTTGCTGCTCCAGTAGCACGCGGCGCTTTTCCAGCTTGGTAATAAGCTCCTGCAATTGCCGCTTTTCGTCGCGCGCCAGGTCGTATAGATTGAACAGTTCGCGGATCTCCGCGAGGGTAAAGCCCAGGCGCTTGCCGCGTAGCGCAAGCTTGAGCCGTACACGGTCGCGGTGGCTGAACAGCCGGTTCTGGCCTTCGCGGCGCGGGGACAGTAATCCCTCATCCTCGTAATGGCGGATGGTGCGGGTCGTGATCCCGAACTCCTTCGCGAGATCGGTTATGGTATGGACATCACTCATTTGTGCTTTGCAATATATCCGTGTAAAATCAATATTATTTAATAAACGCCAGTACATCACCTTTACGTAAACGTAATGCAAAAGGCCGCGAAAGTCAAGTCACGCGTTCCCGACGGGCTTCAATACCCATTTGCCGAGCCACCGCCGCCCGGCAAGCTGCGGGAAGTCGCGCCCGGCGTCTACTGGTTGCGCATGCCGCTACCGTTTGCGCTCGAGCACATTGCGCAGCAGACGATGTTCGCAAGGGGCGAGACGCTCTCGCACATCAATTTCCTGCATAGCCGCGGCCAGCTTCAGCGCGCGCGCGGCGATGGCGGAATTTACCGCTACGCGCGCGTTTGACGCGCAGCGATCAAAGGAGAACCTGCATGGACGAACAACCGACCAAACCCGCGCTGGATCCGCACCAGCTCGCGCAGACTTACGCCGAGATCGCACAGCACAGCAGCCAACTCATGAGCGACTTCATCGCGCGCCAGAGCGCCGGCGGCAAGCCTGCGTTCGGCGATGAGTTGGGCATCGCCAAGGCGTTTTACGAGATGACCGCCAAGCTGCTCGCGGATCCCGCGAAGTTTGCCGAGATGCAGATGAAGCTGTGGCAGGACTATATGTCGCTGTGGCAGAACTCGATGCTGCAGTTTTTCGGCCAGCACGCGCAGCCCGTGATCGCGCCGGCCAAGGGCGACCGCCGCTTCAAGCACGACGACTGGCAGAACAATTTTCTCTACGACTATATCAAGCAGTCGTACCTGATCGCCGCCAAGCACATGCACCAGACGGTCGGCGGCGTGCAGGGCCTGGACGACCAGACCGCCAAGAAAGTTGATTTCTACACCCGCCAGTACATAGACGCGCTATCACCGAGCAATTTCGCGCTGACGAATCCCGAAGTGCTGCGCGAAACCGTCGCCTCCGGCGGCCAGAACCTGGTCAAGGGACTCAACCACCTGCTCGAAGACCTCGAAAGCGGCGGCGGCAAGCAATTGCGCGTGAAAATAACCGATCCCGATGCATTCAAGGTTGGCGGCAACCTGGCGGTGACCGCCGGCAAAGTCGTCTACCAGAACGAATTGATGCAGCTCATCCAGTACGCGCCGCTAACGAACGAAGTCTACCGGCGCCCGCTGCTGATTCTGCCGCCGTGGATCAACAAGTACTACATTCTCGACATGCGCGAGAAAAATTCGCTGGTGCGATGGGCAACTGAGCAGGGCCACACCGTATTCATCGTGTCGTGGGTGAATCCCGACGCGACGTATGCGCAAAAAACCTTTGACGACTATCTTATCAACGGTCCACTGGCCGCGCTCGATGCGATCGAAAAAGCCACTGGCGAACGCGAAGTCAACGCAATCGGCTTTTGCCTGGGCGGCACGCTGCTCGCCGCGGCACTGGGCTATATGGCGGCGAAAAAAGACGATCGCATCACCAGCGCAATGTTTTTCGCCAGCATGATCGACTTCGCCGATCCGGGCGAACTCGAAGTGTTCATCGATGAGCAGCAGGTCGCCAATCTTGAGAAAAAAATGCTCGAGCGCGGCTACCTCGAAGGCTCGGAGATGGCGATCACCTTCAACATGCTGCGCGCCAACGATTTGATCTGGTCATTCGTCGTCAACAACTATCTGCTCGGCAAAGACCCGTTTCCGTTCGATCTGCTGTACTGGAACTCGGATTCGACGCGCATGCCGGCGGCGATGCACAGTTTTTACCTGCGTAATATGTACATCCGCAATCTGCTGCGCCAGCCGGGCGGCATTACGCTGAACAAAGTGCCGATCGACCTCACCAAGGTCAAGGTGCCGCTGTATTTCGCATCGACCATCGAAGACCACATCGCACCGTGGAAATCGACTTACGCCGGCGCCAAACTGTTTTCATCCAAAGTGCGTTTCGTGCTCGGCGGCTCCGGTCACATCGCCGGCATCGTCAACCCGCCGGCGGCGAACAAATACGGTTACTGGACCAACGAAAAGCTCGTCGCTACGCCGCAAGCTTGGCTCGACGCTGCCGAGCAGCACGGCGGTTCGTGGTGGACCGACTGGGCGCAGTGGGCTGAAGGGCAGGCCGGGGAAAAAGTGCCGGCACGCGTGCCAGGCAAAGGCAAATTGAAAGCGCTCGAAGACGCGCCGGGATCGTACGTGAAATTGCGGCTGGATCCGAAAAAGACGGCGGCCTGATAAGCTTTAAACCATCGCCCGACGCAAGCGCACCAAGTAGTCCAGACCGCGGATCGCGCGGCTGCCGTACCACGAAGTCATTTCGCCGTCGATAAGACGCACGCTGCAGTGCGCGCCGGGCGGCAGCAGTTTTTGCACGACGCCGATATCGCGCTCGCGAAAACGATACGGTTCGCTGCTGAGGAGAACATGATCGACGTTGGCGAGCATGGCGGCATCCAGCTCAATCCCGGGATAGCGCACGCGCGTCGTTGCCGGCAGCGTGTCCCAGCCGGCCAGTGCCAGCGTGCGCGATATATACGTATCGCGCGACACCGTCATCCACGGTTTGCGCCAGATCAGGTACAGCACGTTTTGCCGCGGCAACGCGGCGCACGCAGCGATGGCTTGATCGTGAGCCCGCGTGTATTCGGCACACAGTTCTTCTGCGCGGTCCGCGCGATCGAATATGCCGCCGAGCAGGCGATACAACGCCAGGTTGCCGAGCGGCGCGAGCGGATGGGTGACGATGATGTGCGGCACGAAGCGGGCGAGTTCATCGAACGCCGGCTTCTCGTTCTCGTCGATATTGACGATAACGTGGCTCGGCGCCAGTTCGCGTATGCGTTTGAGATCGACGTCTTTGGTGCCGCCGACTTTCGGAATGCCGCGCACGCCGTCGCGCGGATGGATGCAAAAGCCGGTGCGGCCGACCAGCGCCGCCGTGAGGCCGAGTTCGCATATGAGCTCGGTGATGCTGGGCACCAGCGAGACAATGCGCGGCAGCGCTGTTACGGCGGCGTGGCGCGTGCCGGCAGCGTCCATGAATTCGTGCGGTGGATGATTTTGCCTTGAGTGTGGCACCGGCGTAAGCTAGCGGTGAGAGTGTGACGATTATGACTGATTTGAGCGTCCAGAAAAAAACCACGCAGCGCGGAGGAGCGGCGAAGCACAAGATACGCTTCGTCACCGCCACCAGTTTGTTCGACGGTCACGACGCGTCGATCAACGTCATGCGCCGCATCCTGCAGGCGAGCGGCGCGGAAGTCATCCACCTTGGCCACAACCGCTCGGTCGACGAGATCGTCACCGCGGCGCTTGACGAAGATGTGCAGGGCATCGCCGTCAGCTCGTACCAGGGCGGCCATGTCGAGTTCTTCAAATACATGCTGGACCTGCTGCGCGAGCGCGGCGGCGCGCACATCAAGGTGTTCGGCGGCGGCGGCGGCGTAATCGTGCCGGTGGAAGCCGCCGAACTGCACGCTTACGGCGTGACGCGCATCTACACGCCCGAGGACGGCGCCAAGCTCGGCTTGCAGGGCATGATCAGCGACATGCTCGCGGCGTGCGATTTCGATCCGTCGGCGGTGAAGCCGCTCGATCTCGCGCAAGTGGCCCGCGGCGATCGCCGTGCGCTGGCCCGTATGATCACGGCGCTGGAAAATGACACGGTCGATCAGCAAATGCGCCACCAATTGGCAGAACGCGCCGGCGCAGTGAAAAACGTTCCCGTGCTCGGCATCACCGGCACCGGCGGCTCGGGTAAATCGTCGCTGACCGACGAACTGGTGCGGCGGCTACGGCTCGACCAGAACGACCGTCTCAAGATCGCGCTCGTGGCGGTCGACCCGTCGCGCCGCAAAAGCGGCGGCGCACTGCTGGGCGACCGCATTCGCATGAACGCCATAGAGAGTCCCAATCTCTATATGCGCTCGCTGGCGACGCGTGCCGCGGGCAGCGAAATTGCGGCCTGCGTGCCGGACGTGGTTGCGGCGTGCAAGATCGCGGGCTTCGACCTCATCGTGATCGAGACGTCGGGCATCGGGCAGGGCGACGCCGGCATCGTGCCGCTCGTCGACCTTTCGTTGTACGTGATGACACCCGAGTATGGCGCCGCCAGCCAGCTCGAAAAAATCGACATGCTCGATTTCGCCGATTTCGTCGCCATCAACAAGTTCGACCGCAAGGGCGGCGCGGATGCTCAACGCGATGTAGCCAAGCAGGTACAGCGCAATCGTGAGGCCTTCGGCAAATCGCCGAACGAGATGCCGGTGTTCGGTACCATCGCCGCGCGCTTTAACGACGACGGCGTGACCGCGTTGTACCAGGCGGTGAAGCCGAAACTGGCCGAGGCCGGGCTCAAGCTGCAGGCCGGCAGTCTTGCGCACGTCACTTCGCGCGCTTCCACCGGCAACGTGTCCATAGTGCCGTCGTCGCGCGTACGTTATCTCGCCGAGATCGCCGGGTCCGTGCGCGCGTACCACCAGCGCACGCGTGAGCAGGTGAGCATCGCGCGCGAGCGCCAGCAATTGACGGAGACGCAGCGCATGTTGCGCGAGTCTCCGTCATCCCGGCGTACGCCGGGATCCAGTGCCAATGCCGGTCTGGATTCCGGCGTACGCCGGAATGACGAACTTATAGCAGATCTCGATCCACTGATTGCGGAACGCGACCGCGCTCTGGACGCCGGCAGCAAAGCCCTGCTCGACGGCTGGCCGCAGGTACAGGCTTCGTATACGGGCGACGAGCACGTGGTGAAAGTGCGCGACCGCGAAATCCGCACCCAGCTCACCGTGACGACTTTATCCGGCACGCATCTGCCGAAAGTAGCACTTCCTAAATTCGCAGACCATGGCGAATTGCTGAACTGGTTGCGGCGCGAAAATCTGCCCGGCTATTTTCCATTTACCGCGGGCGTGTTTCAGTTCAAGCGCGAGAACGAAGATGTCACGCGCATGTTCGCGGGGGAAGGCGATGCGTTCCGCACCAACCGGCGTTTCAAGATGCTGTCCGCGCATGCGGAGGCGACGCGCCTGTCAACGGCGTTTGATTCCGTCACGCTCTATGGCTGCGATCCGCACGAGCGCCCCGACATTTACGGCAAGGTCGGCAATTCCGGCGTGTCGATAGCAACGCTCGATGATATGAAAGTGCTTTACGGCGGCTTCGACCTGACCGCGCCCAACACCTCGGTATCGATGACGATTAACGGGCCGGCGCCGACCATACTCGCGATGTTTCTCAATACGGCGATCGATCAGCAGCTGGACGCATTCCAAAAAGAACACGGCCGTGCGCCGCAGGTGCAGGAGGCCGCGGACATCCGCGCGCGCACTCTGCAGACGGTGCGCGGCACCGTACAGGCCGATATCCTGAAAGAAGATCAGGGCCAGAACACCTGTCTGTTTTCGACCGAGTTTTCGTTGAAGGTGATGGCCGACATCGCCGAGTACTTCGCGCGCGAGCAGGTGCGCAATTTCTATTCGGTGTCGATTTCCGGTTATCACATCGCGGAAGCGGGGGCGAACCCGATCTCTCAGCTCGCGTTCACGCTCGCCAACGGTTTCACCTACGTCGAGGCCTATTGCGCACGCGGCATGCAGATCGACGACTTCGCGCCCAACCTGTCGTTCTTTTTCTCCAACGGTATGGACCCGGAATATTCGGTGATCGGGCGTGTCGCGCGCCGCATCTGGGCGGTCGCCATGCGCGATCTTTATGGTGCTTCCGAGCGCAGCCAGAAACTCAAGTACCACACCCAGACCTCGGGCCGTTCGCTGCACGCGCAGGAAATCGATTTCAACGATATCCGCACCACCCTGCAGGCGCTGATCGGTGTTTACGACAATTGCAACAGCCAGCATACCAACGCGTATGACGAGGCGATTACGACGCCGTCCGAAGAGTCGGTGCGCCGCGCGATGGCGATCCAGCTCATCATCAACCGCGAGTGGGGCCTTGCCAGCAACCAGAACCCGAACCAGGGCTCGTTCATCATCGAGGAATTGACCGATCTCGTCGAAGCCGCGGTGCTTGCCGAATTCGAGCGCATCGCGGAGCGCGGCGGCGTGCTGGGCGCGATGGAGACCGGCTACCAGCGCGGCCGCATCCAGGAAGAGTCGCTGTATTACGAAACGCGCAAGCACGACGGCACGCTACCCATCATCGGCGTGAACACTTTCCGCAATCCGCAGCCGGTCGAAGCCGGCAACACCATCAAGCTTGCGCGCTCGACGGCGGAAGAAAAGCAGGGCCAGTTGACGCGGCTGCGCGATTTTCAGGCGCGGCATCGCGACACCGCGCCCGCCGCGTTAAAACGCCTGCAGGAAGTCGCGATGGCCAACGGCAACGTGTTTGCCGAATTGATGACCGCCGTGCGCAGTTGTTCGCTCGGCCAGATTACGCAGGCATTGTTCGAAGTCGGAGGCCAGTACCGGCGCAATATGTAGCGCGTGGCACAGGCTTCCCGGCAGTAAGAATCGCGTAAGTCTTGCCGCTCATGGTCGATACCCATAAGATGCCTTCCTGAGCTGACGGAGGAGACCGGCAATGCCGGACCATCAAGCACGCCCCGACACCTTTCCGCGCATATTGTTGGCCAACGCCGAACGCCTCCGGCAGAAGCCGGCCGTGCGTGAAAAAGACCTTGGCATCTGGCAGACCTGGAGCTGGGGCGAAGTCGCGGATGAAGTCAAAGTGCTGGCGTGCGGGCTGGCGGCGCTCGGTTTCAAACGCGGCGACACGCTGGCGATCATCGGCGACAACCGGCCGCGCCTCTATTGGGCGATGGCCGCGGCGCAGTCGCTGGGCGGCGTGCCGGTACCTCTGTATCAAGATGCAGTTGCCAATGAGATGGTCTACGTGTTCGACGACGCCGAAGCGCAGTTCGCGATCGTCGAAGACCAGGAGCAGGTCGACAAGCTGCTGGAAATTCTGCCGCGCTGCCCGCGTCTCAAGCACATTGTTTACGACGACCCGCGCGGCATGCGCCATTACAACCAGCCGCAATTGCAGAGCTACGACACTTTGATCGCGACGGGCCGTGCTTACGACGCCGCGCATCCCGATTTTTACCCGCACGAAGTCGCGCAGGGCAAGGCGACCGACACCGGCATCATGCTGTATACGTCGGGAACGACCGGCAAGCCCAAGGGCGTATGTCAGACGCATAATGCTTTCCTCGTGTCGGCGCAGGGCGGCGCCGGTTTCGATCATCTCAACAGCGACGACAGCATGCTGTCGTACCTGCCGATGGCGTGGGTCGGCGATCATTTGTTTTCGTACGCGCAGTGGCTGGTCGCCGGGTTCACTATCAATTGCCCCGAATCGGGCGAAACGGTGATGACCGATTTGCGGGAAATCGGGCCGACTTACTATTTCGCGCCGCCGCGCGTGTTTGAAAACCTGCTGACCACCGTCATGATCCGCATGGAAGACGCGAGCGCCATCAAGCGCGCGCTGTTTGCGTTTTTCACAGCAGTCGCGCGGGGCTGCGGCGCTGAAGTGCTCGACGGCAAGCCGGTGGCATTTGCCGACCGGTTGCTATACGCGCTCGGCAATTTTCTGATCTTCGGTCCGCTGCGCAACGTGCTGGGCATGAGCCGCATCCGCGTGGCGTATACGGCGGGTGCTGCGATCGGGCCGGACCTTTTTCGCTTTTACCGCTCGATCGGCGTCAATCTCAAGCAGCTTTATGGGTCGACCGAAACCTGCGCTTACGTCTGCCTGCAGCCTGACGGCGCGGTGAGCTTCGATACGGTCGGCACGCCGGCGCCGGGCGTGGAAGTGAGCATCGCCGGCAACGGCGAAGTGCTGGTGCGCGGCGCGATGCTGCTGAAGGAATACTACAAGCAGCCGGCGGCGACCGCGGAGTCGTTCGACGCCAACGGTTATTTCCGCACGGGCGACGCCGGGTTTTTCGACGATCACGGCCAGCTGAAAATCATCGACCGCGCTAAAGACGTCGGCAAGCTCACGAGCGGCGCGATGTTCGCGCCCAACTATATCGAGAACAAGCTGAAGTTTTTTCCGCACATCAAGGAAGCCGTCGCTTTCGGCAATGGGCGCGATGCGGTCGGCGCGTTCATCAACATCGACATCGGTTCGGTCGGGAACTGGGCCGAGCGGCGCGCGATTCCGTACTCGGGGTATACCGACCTTGCCGGCAAGCCCGAAGTGTATGAACTGATCCGCGAGTGCGTCGAGCAGGTGAATGCCGAGCTCGCGCGCGAAGACGCGGTGGCCGGCTCGCAGATCCAGCGCTTTTTGATCCTGCACAAGGAACTTGATCCGGATGATGACGAACTGACACGCACGCGCAAGGTGCGGCGCGGTTTCATCGCCGACAAGTATGGTGTGCTGATAGAGGCGTTGTACTCGGACAAAACGGAGTGCCACGTCGAAACCCAGGTCAAGTTCGAAGACGGCCGCAGCGGCATCGTGCGCGCCGACGTGCAGATCCGCGCGGCGCGCACGTTCGCGCCCGAGCAATTGAAGCAGGCAGGCTGAGCCGGGCCCCCGCTTGAATCAAACGCGCAGCATCGGCGACGTCGTTCTCAAGATCGACAACATATCGCTCGCGTTCGGCGGCGTGAAAGCACTCGCCGAAGTGAGCTTCGACGTGCGCGAGCATGAAATCCGCGCCATCATTGGTCCCAACGGCGCCGGCAAGAGCTCGATGCTGAACGTAATCAACGGCGTCTACCATCCGCAGCAGGGCAGCATCACGTTCAAGGGCGTGACGCGCAAGCAGATGCGTCCGCACGAAGCCGCGCGCCAGGGCATCGCGCGCACGTTTCAAAACATTGCGTTGTTCAAAGGCATGACCGTGCTCGATAACATCATGACCGGGCGCAATCTGAAAATGCACGCCGGGTTTCTCGCGCAGGCGATCTGGTTCGGCCCGGCGCTGAAGGAAGAAATCGAGCATCGCCGGACGGTCGAGCAGATCATCGACTTCCTGCAGATCGAAGCGATCCGCAAGACGCCGGTCGGGCGGCTGCCGTACGGCATGCAGAAGCGTGTCGAGCTGGCGCGCGCGCTCGCCGCCGAGCCGGACATGCTGCTTTTGGACGAGCCGATGGCGGGCATGAACGTCGAGGAAAAAGAAGACATGTGCCGTTTCATACTCGACGTCAACGACGAGTTCGGCACCACCATCGTGCTGATCGAACACGACATGGGTGTCGTCATGGACCTGTCGGACCGCGTCGTGGTGCTCGACTACGGGCGCAAGATCGGCGACGGCACCCCGGATGAAGTGCGCAACAACCAGGCGGTGATCGACGCCTATCTGGGAGCGCAGCATTGAAAGCGCGACAGGCGAGAAGCGAGAGGCGAGAGGCGCGTTTTCCCGCCCGAACACTTGAGCGAGAAGCAATGGCGAAGTCTGTTTTTCCTCCCCTCCCCTCTCTCCTCTCTCCTCTCCCGCGCGGTGCGCGCTAATGGGATTCTTTCTCGAAGTGCTGATCGGTGGCCTGATGGCGGGCGTGCTGTATTCGCTGGTCGCGCTCGGCCTGGTGCTGATATTCAAAGCGTCTGGCGTATTTAACTTCGCGCAGGGCGCGATGGTGCTGTTCGCTGCACTCTCGCTGGTGCGCCTGATGGAAAAAATGCCGTTGCCGCTGGCGCTGCTGGTGACTTGCGTCATCATGCTGATGCTCGCGTACGCGATTGAGCGGCTGGTATTGCGGCCGCTCGTCAACCAGCCCGGCATTTCGCTTTTCATGGCGACCCTCGGCATCACGTTTTTTCTCGAAGGCTTCGGCCAGATTCTGTGGGGCAGCGATATTTACAAGCTTGATCTCGGTATCCCCAAGCAGCCGATCATCATTCTTGAAAAAGTTTTCAGCGGCGGCATACTCGTCGGCAGTGACGATCTGTTCGCGACCATCGTGTCGGGTGCGCTGGTGATCGTGCTCGCGATCTTTTTCCAGAAAACACGCATCGGCCGCGCTTTGCGCGCGGTCGCCGACGATCACCAGGCGGCGCAGTCGATCGGCATACCGCTCAACCAGATCTGGCTCATTGTGTGGACGGTCGCCGGCCTGGTCGCGCTGGTCGCCGGCGTCATCTGGGGCTCGCGCCTCGGCGTGCAGTTTTCGCTGTCGCTGATCGCCCTGAAAGCACTGCCGGTGGTGATTCTCGGTGGCTTTACTTCGGTGCCGGGCGCGATCATAGGCGGGCTCATCATCGGCGTCGGCGAAAAAATGTCCGAGGTCTACCTCGGCCCGCATATCGGCGGCGGCATCGAGAACTGGTTCGCCTACACTTTGGCGCTGTTGTTTCTGCTGATACGGCCCGAGGGGCTGTTCGGCGAAAAAATCATAGATCGGGTCTAAGCGTTTATGTTCTATCGCGAAGTCGGTGAGTTCAAAGGCACGTATGCTGCCGACCAGGTGGTGTTCCCGATTCGCCAGGACCGCTATTTCGTGTGGGCGGTGGTGGCGTTCGCGTTCTTCGGCGTACCGTTTCTCGCGAACCCGTACTGGTTCAGCGCGATTCTGATCCCATTCCTGATTCTCTCGCTCGCAGCCCTGGGGTTGAACCTGCTGGTCGGTTACTGCGGACAGATTTCCCTCGGCACCGGCGGCTTCATGGCGGTCGGCGCGTATGCCGCCTACAACCTGACGTTGCGCGTGCCGTGGCTCAATCCGCTCGTTGCCTTCCTGTTTGCAGGCGGCATCGCCACGCTCGTCGGTATTTTGTTCGGCATCCCGAGCCTGCGCATCAAGGGGTTTTACCTGGCGGTGGCGACTCTTGCGGCGCAGTTTTTTCTCGACTGGGTGTTCAGCCGCATCCAGTGGTTCACCAACTACACGCCGTCGGGTTCGCTCAACTCGCCGCCCATTACGTTTTTCGATTTCACCTTCGACACGCCGGCGCGCAAATACCTGCTGTGCCTGGGCTTCGCGGTGGCCTTTGCCATGCTGGCGCGCAACCTGGTGCGCGGGCGCATCGGGCGTTCATGGATGGCGATCCGCGATATGGACGTCGCGGCCGAGATTATCGGCATACGCCCGTTGTATGCGAAGCTGTCGGCGTTTGCCGTGAGCTCGTTTTTTATCGGCGTTGCCGGCGCGCTGTGGGCCTTCGTGCATTTGGGTTCGTGGGAGCCGCTGGCGTTCGACGTCAATCGCTCGTTCAGCCTTTTGTTCATGGTCATCATCGGCGGCTTGGGTTCCATACTCGGCAGTTTTCTCGGCGCCGCGTTCATCACGCTATTGCCGCTGTTTCTGAACCAGTTGCCGGCGTGGCTGGGCCTGCACTGGTCGACCGCGCTGATTTCCCACCTGGAGTCGATGATATTCGGCGCCTTGATCGTGTTTTTCCTGATAGTCGAGCCGCTGGGGCTGGCCCGCCTGTGGCGCGTCGCCAAGGAAAAGCTGCGTTTATGGCCGTTTCCGCACTGAAAACGGGCGCCTGGCGAGTGGTTTCCCGTGGCGCTTGCGTC
>Ga0114966_10003477_pt1 | contig 13829 bp, 18 predicted proteins | sample M_130207_XF_Meta_FD_87029 | JGI IMG/M metagenome (GOLD analysis project Ga0114966, IMG submission 87029) | Freshwater microbial communities from Lake Montjoie, Canada to study carbon cycling - M_130207_XF_MetaG | ecosystem: Environmental > Aquatic > Freshwater > Lake | place: Lake Montjoie... | reverse complement strand
TATTTTGCTCTACTTTTTTTTAAAAGTAGATTTGGTTATTCATTCATAAATTTGTCCCAAGACTCTGGGCATTTTTTCGTACCACCATCATAAGGCACCGCATATTTATTATCCAACATATATTGATTCAAATGTAAGTCTTGTAAATAAACATCGGCTAATAGTCGTCCGTATTTCTCAGTGTCTACATTTTTCAGAATGACCATTTTATGAAGTATGAGTTCTTCAAGAGCCTGCTGGGCCTTTTTAGCAGCGACTTTTTCCTCCTCCGTCTTTCCCTTTATTTCCGGGCTATCAATTCCATTTAGACGCACCGAAAATCTGTACATAGGACTGTCTTTATAAGGCAACTTTGCGGCAACCGTGATTGTGTCTCCATCATAGACTTTTATCACCTGGCATTGTGTTACGGGTGCTACAAACTTGATTGTATCTTTCCATTCTATTATTTTTAGAGGGTCCGTTTTTTTGCATATGCTCGGAATAAATAATCCAAGACAAGCACAAAGGAAACTCATTTTCATTTCTTATATTGCGATGAGATTAAATCAATTTTTCTTCCACCTTTAGGAAAGGTGGAGCCAAAATCTACGTGTTTTGCTCTACTTTTTTGAAAAGTAGAGGTGGAGCCAAATCTACTTTTGGAAAAAGTAGAGCAAAATCTGATTATGTTTTTTGTCTACACCTTTTCAACCTTTCTTAAAGGTATAAGTTGTGCAAAATCTGAAAAAAACTATACCTATTATATATGGCCAGCCGTACATTCGGAACACTTAAAAAAAATCTATATCAAGACGATTACATTTACAACAAACATCATCGCACCGTTTTTTGCAAAGACTTGAAATGTCAGCGACCGTTTACAGTAGGGAAACAAAGTGATTACACATATATAAAGCGCGTTCAAAATAATAGATTCAACAATTTAAAAGGAGATGAGACATCGGGTGGAGTTTTCCGCGTACAAAATCTGAATAGAGTGAATGTTGTGCAGAACGTGACTCCGAATGCAAAACTATATACGTGCGATGGTAGTTTTAATCCTATTCCAATTACCGCAGATAATACGACGTTTTATAAAACATACAACATTGATCCATGCGGAACTCTTTTTGGAAACACACCATGTGGTTTATTGAATTATACAAATTTTGTAAATAAAATATAAATCCAATTTTGTATAAACATAAATATACCATGCCAAATGAAGTCGGATTTATTATGCTGAGACATGTAAACAGCGAAGTAACGAATCATTATTGGAATTATTGTTATGACTGCATTCGTAAATATTATCCCGAAAATTTAATTCTTATAATAGACGATAATAGCAATTACGCGTACATAAAAGAGAGAACTTTATATAAGACTACTATTATAAACAGTGAATATCATGGAAGAGGAGAATTATTGCCATATTATTATTATTTGCGCAATAAGTTATTTGATACAGCTGTTATAATTCACGATTCCGTATTTATAAATGATTGCATTGATTTAAATGTAAATAAATATAAATTATTGTGGGAATTTGAACACTATTGGGACTTAATAGAAGATGAAACGAGAATGATAAAAGTATTCAACGACGACGAATTATTAGCTTTTTATGAAAATAAAGATTTATGGAAGGGGTGTTTTGGAGGAATGTCCATTATTAATTATGATTACTTAATAGATATTAACAATAAATATGATATTAGTAAATTATTGGATTGTGTATTACACAGAGGCAACCGACATGCTTTTGAGAGAGTAATTGCTTGTTTGTTGCAAAAAAACGAAAAAAAGGAAACCTTATTGGGAAATATCCACAATTATTGTAGATGGGGTATTTTATTTCATGAAAAAGAGGACTATAAAAACTTGCCTTTAATAAAAGTTTGGACCGGTAGATAAGTCCACATTTAAATAGTGGAAAAATTTGAAATTCTTTTTATACAACTATATTACCTATAAAAAGAATAATGCATCAAATTTTAGAAACTGATGATTGGGATCAATATATTGATTTAGAAAATGACGAATATCTTTATAAATATTTGCACAAAGAAATGTTTGCTCCGTCCAATATATCGTTTTCACTTGCCGATGTTGAAATGAATAATCCCGACTATTACTTTGACGATGACACCCCTTCTTATATTGTGAAAAGATCTATAAAAGAGGATATTGTAGCAGATGAGAACCTAAAGCAGGTTTTTGCGTATATGGCATCCGTGTTAAGTATTGCGTTGATTATTTTGGTTTTATCTTAACCGTAACATTCTATCCGCTTAGCGGGGAACCCAGGTTCCCCCGCTCGCCCCCTCCTGCCCTTCGGGCAGGATAAATCCTTATCATATTTCATAATATTTTATTTTTATGAAAAATCCATAAATTTATCCTGGGTTCCCGGTGGATAATTCTATATCCGCTTTAGCTGTTATATTACGTCTATGGTACTGTCTTGCTCTTACATAAGCAGCATAAACCCCTTTTTTGCTTATAGTGCATGTATTTTTTTTGCAAATGGGAAACGAAGTACCTTTTCCTACCCATTTCAACATTCAAATCGCCGAGAACTCGGCGATTTTTGAGTTGAAAGGCAACGTTACTTTCAGCGTTTTCAACGATGAAAGGTGTAAAAAGCATTTTTGTCCGCAACGCTTTCTCATCGTTGTTTTTTGGTGATATCCAGGTTTCTCATTTTTCCACCCTTTCCAAGGAACATTTTTGCGAGTGTTTCTCATATTTTATAGTATAATGATAAAATAAGATGTCATCTGGATTTGAAATAAAAATAGATAGCATGAACGAAATTTATGATGTAGAAGATAACCCAAAGACTCCAACTACGTCTTTACTAAAAGAAGCTTTTGACACCATAAAATTAAATCGCGGAAAATCTAATTATAGTGATTTTAGCGATAGTAATAGCAATGTGGAAGATGACGATACTCAAGAAACTGATTCCTATGGCGAGAATGTGATTGATTTGAAAAAAGATTTATTAAGAGGAAGAAGACACGTGCATAAAGTTTCTTTTAAAGACGTTGAGAGAACTATTGACCGTTATTATTATAGTACGTGTCACAAATATTCTTCCGCGCTTGATATTTTGGCGAGTTATTTGAAGGGGCAGAAAATCATCTATATGGAAGCCAAATATTATTCCGATGCAAATCTCAATTGTTTGATGATGCCTGCGATTATGCTGTCCGCTATTGCAACTGTTTTGGCCGCGGTAGTTAAAGTCTATGACTGGGGTTCCATCCTGCTTTCTTCCGTGAACGCAACGATTGCATTTTTGCTGGCATTAGTCAACTACTTTAAATTAGACGCCGCATCAGAAGCATACAAAATATCATCTCACCAATATGATAAATTGCAGAGTTCAGTGGAATTCTTATCTGGGTCTGTATTGTTGTTTCGGGACAATGAATTGCATGCAGTGGCTGACGGGGGCGAGTCTACAGATCTGAAACGAAAGAGAGAATATGAATTCCATAAAGAGCTGGAGACAGATATGTTGAAGAAGTTGGAGGAAATACAAAAGAAGGTATCTGAAATAAAGGAGGCCAATCAGTTTATTGTACCGATGGTAATTCGCACTCGTTATTCCGTCATCTATAACACAAATATTTTTTCCATTATTAAAAAAATAGAAGATTATCGCAATAAAATAATTACAAATCTGAAGAATGTGAAAAATGAGATCCGATTCATTAATCGGGTACGATCAACGCGAGGTTCCGGTGGGGGGAAAGATCGTCTTGTAAAATTGAATAATTTGAAAAACAAATGCGTGAGAGAAATTTTGATTGTGAAATCATCGTTTTCTATTATTGATCAGATGTTTCAGCTGGAGATGGAGAATGCACAGAAAATAAAAGAGCGTTGGTTCTATGCATGGTTAGGATTTGATCCTGCATCTGGCTTGAAAAATCCGCTTGAGATGAATGATTTTATTAAAGAGCTGATTGATCCGTTTTCAAACGTGAATGAACGAATGGATGACGCGGCATTTGATATTCAAGTGAGCGAATTTTTGGAAGTTTGATTATATTATCAATTTTCCATTGATATAGGTTTCAGCATTTTTAAGGATGTGTGTTTTATGATAAAAATCAAAACAATTTATTTCTTCTTCTGATGAATGTGTGGAAATGTAGTCATGGATAGATAAAGATAATATGCCTATATGAATTTGGTTGTTCAGGTTTGCGAGTCCCTTTTGTTTTCTATACTCATTTATTCCAGAAATAACAATATCTTTTATTTCATTGTCTAAACCTTCGTGGTCATCAGATATGTAATCAGTAATATATTTTCCATAAAATACTTTTTTACCAATTTTATATATAAAAGTAATAAACGGCATGGATGTATACATACTATTTGCATATTTTTATACACCTTTTTACTCAAAAAAAATATAAACACAATTTAGGGTTTGTATTTTTTAGCGGGGAACCCAGGTCTTCAGAAATCCTTCGGATTTCCAGCCCCGCTCTTCAGAATCCCGTGTTGCGGGATTCTTTACCCCTCCTTCCCTTCGGGCAGGATAAATCCTTATCATATTTCATAACATTTTATCTTTATGAAAAATCCATAATTTTATCCTGGATTCCAGGTAGATAATGCTATATTTTTTGGGTGTTTTGTGTTTAATCCCTTTCCGGCTTGCCGGAATCGAACCAGCGACATTTTGATAACCAATGGAACCACTACAGTCAAATGCTCTACCAACTGAGCTAAAGCCGGTCTAAACCCTATTTTTTAGGGACAGATATATTCATCGTAATAGCTTTAAATAATTTTATTTTCAAATATATATATATATATAATAATGAAACCTGAAGGAGCGTTTTTCTCAGGAGCTATTTTAGGCGTAGCCGGTGCTTATCTGTATAAAAACTATGAAAGTGGTAATGGTTTGAAAGGAGGGGCGAATTCTGAGAAGTATCTCTTCCAAATCGCCATGTCTGAACCTACTCTAAAAAATATAAGAGCTGTTTGTAAACAATATAATCAAAAATATAGTTGCAAAGATGGAGTACTATTTAATAGTGATAAGACAGTATTATTTAGACATGCCAATGATACAGATAAGAGTACATATACAATTCCCGATACAGTAACAACTATTGGCAATCAGGCATTTAGTAAGTTCAGTAAATTAAAGACAATTACAATTTCTCCCAATTCTAATTTGGAAAGTATTGGAGGTGAAGCATTTGGTCAGACTGGGATAGAAACTATTTTCCTTCCTGCTTCTGTGACAACTATTGGAGATTCCATATTTGAGGACTGTAGTAGACTAAAAACTATTACAGTTAGTGACAAAAATAAAAAATTTTGTTCTATTGATGGGATTTTATTTAATAAAAAAAAAACCGAATTAATTAGATATCCTCCTGCAAAAAATGGTAAAACATATACAATTCCTTCCACCGTAACAAAAATTAGCACCGGAGCGTTTGATAGTTGTAAGGATCTAAATAGTATTATAATTCCAGATTCTGTGACAACTATTGGTGTAAGTGCGTTTTTTGGCTGCACGGGGTTAACAAGTATTATATTTCCTGTATCGGTAAAAAAAATTGGCGAACGTATATTTTCCGGGTGTACTTCGTTAACAAGCATTACAATTGAGAATCCGAAAATAATTATTGATGAGGCTGCATTTGACGAGTACGATTCTTTAAAAAATATTACCGCTCCTTACAATGTATTAAAAAAGTATGCGAAAAGTTTTATAAATTCTTCTGGGGAAGACGGAAATCTTTATAAAATTAAAGATGAAAATGGTGCGAGTTATAAACGAGACGGTAATGAAATTGTCAAATAAAATAAATAATTTTATTATCAATATATAATAATGAAACCCGAAGTGGCGTTTTTCTCAGGAGCTGTTTTAGGCGTAGCCGGTGCTTATTTGATTACTAATAAATCTGAAAGCTGTGATAACTTGAAAGGAGGCAATCTATATGAAGATATACTTAATGCCGGCAATACTATAGATAAGCTACAAAAGTTTTGTGATAATAACCAAAAAAAATATTCTATTGTTGACGGTGTACTATTCAATAAAAAACAGACAATATTATACAAGTATCCTTCGGATAAAACAAATGAATCATACACGATTCCCGATTCGGTGAGAAATCTTTATAAATATTCATTTTCTGATGGAACAGAAAATTTAAAAACTATTTACGCACCAGCCAGTTTGATAGCTAATTTAATGTCAAAGAAACAAAATATGGACAATTATATTAATTCAGAAATGTATTATACAAAATTTATAGGTTATACTAAACACCAAAAGACGTATGAATTGTATGCAGATCCAAAAAAAAATAAACTTCTTTTAAAACTTATTAAATGAATAAAGTTCTTATTTATTAGCGGGGAACCCAGGTCTTCAGAAATCCAAAAACCTGGGTTCCCCTATTTACATTGGATTCTATTTTAACGACAAACATTGTGAAAATTATAGAATTGTACATGATAAGTTTCTAATCCAAATAATTTTATTGTCAATATATAATAATGAAAACAGAATTAGCCCTTGGACTCGGAGTAGGGGCAGTATTAGTCGCGAGTGTAGGTTTTGTGACATTAAGAAACCGCGGAAAACAAACATCTGATAAAAAAGAGGACAGTCCTTATCCAGAACACACAATACACGTTAGCACAACATTTGATTCGGGAAACATCAATTATACTATTATCAGAGAATTTACGGAATTATTTCCTCATCCAATTACTGCTCTTCCATTTGGAGAGAAGGCATCTGGTGTTGTTCAATTAGAGAAAAGCGTGCTTTCTTCAAAACCCGACGGTTATAATTTGTACATTGCGTCAAATATAGATACCATTGTCGCGAACGCAGATATGGAAAAACCCAACTATTTATTGCGTAAATTTACTCCCATTGGATTAATCTCCTCCACACCTAATGTGTTGTTAATCAACAAAAAAATACAGGTTACTAACGTGGAAGAATTTGTGTTATATGCCAAAAAGACGGGACTATCATTTGGTTCAAGTGGATATGGAACAAGAAGCCATTTAGCGTGCAAATTATTTAACCATATGGGAAAATTAAAGATGAACGAGTACTTTTATAAAAATGAAGAATCTGTTCTCTCTGCTTTAGTTGATGGAGAGATACAAATGGCGATTGTTCCTGAATATCAAGCATATGACTATATTAAATCTGAGAAAGTTATTGCTTTGGCTGTTACATCCATTGAGAAATGCAATGCATTCCCGGATTTGCCCACTATAGATGAAACTGTTGTAAATAAGAAACGCATTTTTGCCGGGTATCATGTGACCAGTTTCCTTGCCCTTATGGCTCCTCCTTCAATATCGAAAGAAATTATTGGAAAGTTAAATGATTCTGTGAATAGTGTGTTGAAAGATGAAAAATTTATTCAGTTTTGTAATGATAATTATGTAACAGCCGGAACTCCTATGAACCAAAAGGAAATACATGAATTTATCCGTGACTCAACTTTAAAATGGAATTCTGTTTTGAAAAACTGTAAAATAAATATGTTCTTTACGTAAAACTTCTCTCAAATTTTCTATCTGGATATAAAAATGAAGATTTGGGGATTAATGGTTTTATTGTATTGTCTTGGCATTGGTTATTCTTTTACTCCAAGGGTAGTATTTAGGCCTATGAAAAGCGACGATGAACTTGAGCATCTGGCGAAAAAAAAATTAGTAGATATGCAATGGGATCCGGATTTTGATATTGAAGAAGCGGAGAAAATATTTGCAAAAGTATTTCCTCCATCTGTTTGCAAGACTATCAAAAAACGAGCTATCAAGGAAAAAATAAGGTTGAATTTTCTCAGTAATAGATATTTCTCGTAATTTTATATAAAAATAAATATAGTTATTATATATTATGAAATACATAACAACTATTATCAAAAAATTATTACCCAAAGAGTTACCCAAGCCCGTTGGCAGATGGGGATTAGAACAATGCAACAAGCAAATTAATAATAAAGTAGATTTATCAAACGAAGATCATTGTGGTCCATGCGGTCAATATGCATTAGATATGCGTAACAGTGTAGCCACGCCTTTAGAAATAGGAGTTTCACGTAAAAAGACATAGAGGTTTTTTTATTTTAATATATAAAATGAACAGTTTGTTTCTGGTCATTTTATTTCATTTATGGTTTATCGGGGAAACCTTTGTTATGAAACCTGGATTCAAAATTGTTTACAGACGTCCTGTAAAAATGGTCGGCGATTACCATCCGTTTGGTCGCAAATATTATGAAGAATATTTGAAAAAGTTAAACTCAAAGAACACCACGCTACAAACCGAAACAATATTAAACAACAATTCTACGGGATACACATTAGATGGTGATGATGATTTGGATGATGAGTTGGAAGACAATCTTGAAAAAATGTTGAAAAAGGCATTGGAAGGGGTTGACTCCAATCAAGATTTAGATTTAGACGACACAAAAAAAACATTTATACGCGTATTTCCTCCCAACGTTCGCATCATATTGAAAAAAAAGGGAATGCCTGATAAGGATCAACATGATATGTTTGCGAAACATATACAGGAGGCTCTAAGCTCTGCGGGAGTAACGGGAGTAGCGGAAAGTGATGGATCAGATGACGGTCACTACTATAACCCCGACGGTACTTTGTTAAGAACTCGCAGAAAGAATAAAGCCGGAGATAAATCCGAGAATTTTGAAGTCATTACAAAATCCCCCCTCACATTTGAAGATATTGGCGGCTATTCCAATATTAAAAAGGAACTTAGTCAGTGCGTTGATATTTTGAGCAACTATAAAAAATACAAGAATTACAATGTTAGAGTACCGAAGGGTTTATTGTTAGAGGGTCCACCAGGAAATGGAAAAACCATGTTGGCGAAAGGGTTTGCTGGAGAGACAAACGCATCGTTTATTCCCGTTTCTGGTTCTCAATTTCAAGATAAATATGTTGGAGTTGGATCAACGCGTGTGAGAGAACTCTTTGAATTGGCTCGCCGTAATTTACCGTGCATTATTTTTATTGATGAGATTGACGCTATTGGAAGGAAGAGAGGTACCGATGGAGAATCTTCTACTTCAGAGCGAGATAATACATTGAACGAGCTTCTGATCAATTTGGATGGATTCAAAACCGGATCGGGTGTTTTTTTGATGGGTGCTACAAACCGCGCGGATTTATTAGATCCGGCGCTTCTGAGACCAGGACGTATTGACAAGAGGATCTTTATTGGGAATCCAGATTCGGCGACGAGGGAGGCCATATTGAATATTCATTTGACGGGAAAACCTTCCGATAAAACTGTTGTTGTAAAAGATTTGGTTGACGTGACATCGGGTCTCTCTGGGGCTCAAATTGAGAACTTATTGAATGAAGGTATGTTGAACGCTTTGCGAGATGATCGCGCGGTTATGACGTACAATGATTTGGATGTAGTCATGAATAAAATCATGGTTGGATGGCAGCCGACAGAACATCAGTTCAGTGCGGATCTTATTGATCGTATTGCTATACACGAAATGGGACACGCTGTTATGGGATTTCTCTCCAAGCATCATTCCAAGTTGAGTAAAGTGGTGATCAACTTGTCTGCGCCAAATAGTCCTGGATACACGATCTTTGAACAGAACACGAACAGTATTTATAAGAGGGAGGCGCTATTTGAACATTTGATGATTTCTCTCAGCGGTCGTATTGCGGAGGAGATTGTTTATGGTGTCAGTGTAACAACTGGCGCGATAAATGATTTTGAGGAGGCATTTCGTTTGGCGGAAAAGATGATTGTTTACTACGGAATGGGGTCCAGTATTATTTATCCGAAGACAAGTGAGAAATATAAAGAGTTGATTGATGATGAAGTTTCCAAGATGATTCAAGACGCTTATAATATGGCGACGGTGATTTTGAGGCAATGTTGTTACTTGATTATTGAAACCGCGGATATTTTAAAAAGTGACAAGATTATTAGAATAGAGATGTTGAAAGAAATCATAGAAACGAAATATCCAGAGGTCCTTGATTTGAAGATTGATTCGTAGATTACGAAGGTTGATTGGCATTTTCTATTGTAGATACTTTTTGTGGATTTTCTATTGGTGCTAAACCAGAGATTCTGTTCATGATAAAGTGAAAGGGCGATTTCACGTTATCATATACATTTTCTACAAAGTCAATGTGATCTGCCATTTTCTTGCAGTCGGTTTCAAGAAATTCTAATATTTTATCCAGTTTTTTGTTCATCGTTTGTAGTTCCTGTTTTATGTTTTGAATTTCTTCGTTGTTTTGCATGATTAATAAAGTTGTGGATTATATTTTCTATGAAATAACTTATTGTTACGGAGAAGGAAAATGCGACGGCTCCCCAAAACCCAGCCCCCAACTTTTTATAGTATATTTTCATATCGTTTCCAAATATGTTCAGTTTGAAGATCAAAATATCAATTATGAATCCGATGACAAACGTGAGAATGGTGAACCTAATAAGTTGGTTTATTGTGACTGGCATTGTAAAGTGAAATATATTATAGGAAATGAAATAGGTTATGAAGAGGGCGAAAATAATTGTAACACCGGCGCAAAAAGCGGACCAAAGAATGGATCTGTGCTTAAAGTATGTTTTGAGGGAAGGCACTATATTTGTTACATTTAAAATTACATCTGAGAGAAACCCGATAAAGAAATTGACAATTGTAAATATGACAAGTCTTAATCCAAATAGATTTGTCATGTTTTGACCTTGATATATTTAACGTAGAAATGAATTTTTCTCCACCTCTACTTTTAAACCTTTTCTCATTTAAAACGCCCATTTTAGTATCATTAATAGTAGTTATTAATCTTTACTTGTAAATTGTTAAATAAATATTTTATTTATATTAGTTTCTATATTTATAACGCCATTTGTAACTTTCTTATGAAATTCTATATCAAAATTTTTATTGTTATTTATTTCTATAACAGAATTCCAACTATGTATTAAACATACATCATAACTATCAGTATATTTTGAATAATTTCTTAGTTTATTATTACCTAATAAACTTGCTAAGATACTAAAAGTGCTATATTTTACGCCTTGTAAAATTTCTTTACATTTTGACAAACAAAACATATCTAAAACGCTATTATAATTACAATAATTATTTTTGTTATCATAATCAATATCTATTATTTTTATTTGTTTATTATTATTATTTGAAATATTGTTTATAAGATTTATTATTTCAAGTTTCCAATTATTATCTTCACTAACAATTAAAAATATAGGTTCCTCTTCATATATAATTATATTTTTAACATCATCTAATAAGTTATCTATAATTATTTCAAATTCATTTATTTTATTTTCATGCCTAATATCACCAGTATCATTGAGTTTATCACTTTTTCTCAGATGAATGCCATAAGCTTTTTCTATATTATTCGGTATTTTTTGTAATATAATTTCAGATGGTTGTATTATTTTTTTTGAACATTCAACAAAATCATTGGAAATTTGTTCAAATGTTATTTCATGTAAAAAATGTTTAATAAATTCATAAACTTTATATGGACAAAGCGAACTTGATGCATTCATAGAATTTACATAAAAATTACATTTATCATCAGTAATTGTTATTTCATTAAAGTTAAATAAACTAATATCATAATTATTATTACCCCAAGCAAAATGACTATCATTGCAAAATATTACATTTGGTTTATAGTTAAGATATTTACATAATACAAAAAATCCTATTAAATCTAATAATTTATCACCTAACCCATTATTTAACACGACACTAACATTATTATTTTCCATTTATATACCATGTATATTATTTAATTTTAACTTAAATAATATATATCAATAAACTAATAAAATATGCGTATGTAATTTAATTTTTTCATATAAAATGGGCGTTTTAAATGAGAAAAGGTGTAAAAAAGTAGCGGGGAACCCAGGTCTTCAGAAATCCGAAGGATTTCCAGCCCGCTCTTCAGAATCCCGCGTTGCGGGATTCCTTGGCCCTCCTGCCCTTCGGGCAGGATAAATCCTTACCATATTTCATAACAGTTTATCTTTATGAATAGCGGGGAACCCAGGTCTTCAGAATCCCGCGTTGCGGGATTCTTTACCCCTCCTGCCCTTCGGGAAGGATAAATCCTTATCATATTTCATAATATTTTATCTTTATGAAAAATCCATAAATTCATCCTGGGTTCCCAGTGGATAATGCTATTTATGAAAAATCCGTAAATTTATCCTGGGTTCTCGGTGGATAACGCTGTAAAATAGTAGAGAAAAATTACCTTTGGGAAAAGGTGGAATTATTGAACTGTGCATGTACAACACGTGTCGCCTGATTGTGATTTTTTTATTTCAACAAACGCGGGTGTTGGTGGTCTTACTTCTTCTTTTTGAATTGGCGTAAATGTTTCTTGTTCTAACAGTGATTCAATGTCAACAATTTCGGTGTAGTCTTCTTCTTCTTTGTTTTGCTCAATAGCAACAAGTTCTTCGTCTTCCACTAAAGATTCTTCTTCTTCGGAATCTTCTTCTTCTTTGGAATCTTGTTCTTCGGAATCTTCTTCTTTGGAATCTTCTTCTTCTTTGGAAGATTCCTTAGCCCATTTAAAATTTGGCGGAAGCTTAAAGGGTAACAAAAACATTTCTATTATTACAAAAGACTATTCTATACCTTTTTTGTGAAAATTGAACTACTTATTTGAGTTTGTTGATATGGATGACAGTAGTGCGGTGATGAATGATTATTTGGCTGGTGTGCAATTATGCGACGTTGGCTTCACTCGTGGTTAAAAAAGATTTTACCCCTTTTCTCATTAAAAACGCCCATTTTCTTGTATTGTAATATATAATTCATTATAATTATCTATAAGTTTATGTAAATCAATTCCAGTTTCATTTTGCTCAAAAAATGATAAATGTGACACATAAAAATCGCTATATAAAATATTATTAAATTTTCTATTACAAACATAATCTACAGTCAAATTATATTCATCCTGAACGTAACAGTCTTTAATTTTATGCCAATTCTTTCCTTTATATCCAAAAAAATTTATACTAAACTGAGTATTTATTGGTATAATTTCATTATTGTAATCATAATCTAAAAATTTTTTATAATTTTCTATAAAATAGGTGTGTAAAATTCCTGCTTTTTTTCCACTTTCCCATAAAGAACCCTTAAACCCACCAGGTGGATATTCCAAATCCATTATTTCTTTTGGTATTAAATTATATTTATTTTGTTGAAAATAAGCAGAAACACCATTATTAATTGTATTAGCAAACACTAAATCATAATCATTATTTTTAATAAAATCAATAAATTTAGGTAATTTATATAAATCAATAAAAACAATATCATCATCACATTTTATTATGATATCATTTTCAAATTTTTTATTGTCATAATAATTATAATAATTTTTCCAAGTTTTTTCACAAGTATCCATAAAATAAAAAAATTTATTTTGACTGGTATCATAGGTCAAATCTCCTACTGAATTATGACCTGTTTTGAAATATATATTTTTTATTATAAAATTATCTTTAATTTTTTTAGAAATTAATAGTTCATTATTCTTTAGTATATTCAAAATATTATTATCAATAATAAATTTAAAAATATTATTATTATTTTCATCTGCTACATTATTTTGGATTAAATTACATATTTCTTTATTATTTTCTCTAATAACAGATTTTGTGTTATTCCAACCACCTAAAACAATTTCATATTCTATATCTAAATTTGTTAGTTTAATATGAATATCGTTAGATGCTTTTACAT
>Ga0114966_10003475_pt1 | contig 13830 bp, 13 predicted proteins | sample M_130207_XF_Meta_FD_87029 | JGI IMG/M metagenome (GOLD analysis project Ga0114966, IMG submission 87029) | Freshwater microbial communities from Lake Montjoie, Canada to study carbon cycling - M_130207_XF_MetaG | ecosystem: Environmental > Aquatic > Freshwater > Lake | place: Lake Montjoie... | reverse complement strand
CGCCTACCGGCTGGGCGCCGACCCCGACGTTGATCGGGCCATCCGTCTCAATCCGGATTTGGAAAGCTTCCTGTCGCAGGACAAGGACGAGTTCACCAGCCTGAATGACGCCTTTAGCCGGCTCGAACAGATTGTGGGCGCGCCGTGAAGTGGGCCAAATCCCTGATCCGCATCTCGAACCACGAGGTCGAGACGGTCCAGAAGCGGGTCGCCGAGATCGTCGAGCGGCGCTACGCCATCGAACTGCAACTGGAGTCGCTCGAAGCCGAACTGATGTCGGAGCGGGCAGGCGCCGCCGACTTCGGCGAGGCCGGGATCTATCTGGCCGGGTTCGAGGAGGGCGTTAAGGTGCGCCGAATCGCCCTCCTCGAACGCCTGAACCTCGTGGAGGCCGAAGAGGTTGGCGCGCGTGACGCCCTGGCCGAAGCCTTTGAGACGCTCAAGAAGTACGAGCAGGTGCTGGAAACCGCCCGCATCGCCGCCGCCAAGGAAGAAGCCCGGCGCGAAACCGCCGAACTGGACGAACTGGGCCTGCAACGAGCAGCCCGCAAATGATCGGCCGCCGGGCCTTCGTCGGCTCGACCCTCGCTCTCGCCGCCTGTGGACGCGGCGCCCAGAGCGAACCTGTGACGGGGCCCATAGCGCCCCTAAAGACCGCGCCATTCCCTGTCGGCGTCTCGGTGATGACCGGTCATCTGACAGATCCGGGCTTTACCGCCATCCTCGACCGCAATTTCTCGCAGGTAACGCCGGAGTGGGAAATGAAGATGGAGTACATTCTTCAGCCCGACGGTAGTTTTAAATTTGATGCCCCCGACGCCATCGCCGCCTACGCTCGCGAACACGGTATGCGCCTGCATGGCCACACCCCGATCTGGTATGCTTATGAAGGCCCCTCGTTTCAGAAACTGGCCGGGGACAAGGTTGCGTTCGGCGCGGCCTATGACGCCTATATTCGCGCGGTGGTCGGCCGCTATCGCGGGTTGGCGCGCAGCTGGGACGTGGTCAACGAGCCGATCAAGGACGACGCGTCTGGCCCACGTGCCTCGCTATGGAGCCGTACGCTCGGCGAAATCGACCACATCGTCCGCGCCTACAGCCAAGCGCACGAGGCCGATCCGGACGCGGTGCTGTTCCTCAACGACTATTATCTGGAGAGTAATCCGGCCAAGCGCGCGGCCTTCATGCGCCTGGTCGAACGGCTGCTGGCGGCGGGCTGTCCGCTGGGCGGGATCGGATGCCAGACCCATATCGACATCGACCTGCCGGTCGGCGCGATCGGAACGGCGTTGAAGGAACTGGCCAGCTTCGGACTGCCCATCCACCTGGCCGAACTCGATATCTCGACCAATATGAAGAAGTTCGACATCCGTCCGATCGGCGCAAGGCTCGGGTTGCAGGCGGAAAAGGCCGCCGAGGTCGCCGCCGCTTTCATGGCCCTGCCGGCGCGTCAGCGGTTCGCCTTCACCCTTTGGGGGCTGCGGGATTCCGATTCGTGGCTGCGGGGCCCCAACGGCACGGGACCATCCGATCTTCCGGCGATGTTCGATTCTGGCGGCGCGCCCAAGCCGGCGCTCGAAGCGCTGGCGAGAGGTTTCGGCCTCTAGCGCCTGAAGATGTCCCGATCACGGTCGGAGTCCTGGGATGCTTTCCAGGCCCGTAAATCCTCGCTGATCTGGAATACTGCCGCAAAAAACTCGCACAGCAGCCGCCAGAGCACGACCAGCGCCGCCGCGATCAGGAACCCGATCACAATGCCGACGATGGCCGCCAATATTCCGGCCGGAAAATCCTTTATGGCGATGCCTACGCCCGCGCCGATCGCGCCGAACGGGATCAGGGCGATCAGGCCCAGTCCGATCCAGTAGACCAGTTTCAGTGACTCGCCCGCGATGATGCGATCGAAGCTCAGGTACTCCGAGATCAACGATCGGTTGGTCTTGTTGCCTGGCATGGGCCTTACGTTCCTCACGAGCCTCGCAGGGCCCTTTCCCTAGAAGGTCCGATGGCTAACAGGGCCGGGCCGTTCCCGCAACGGGTGAGGTTTTGGCGCGCATTTTTTCCTAAAACCGGTTCCCACTTTTCGGAATGCGCTCCTATACCGAATCCACGGTCCTCAGCCTGGCCCGCACATGCACCTCGTTCTGGGAGAGCACCACGGTCTGACCGCGAAAGCGCTCGATGATCGAGCGGACATAGGGGCGGATCTGCGGGCTGGTTAGAAGCACCGGCGATTCGCCGGCGTGCGCCGCTCGCTCGAAGGCGTCGCGCACCCCCTTGATGAACTGCTGGAGCTTGGACGGGGCCAGCGCCAGTTGCCGCTCTTCGCCCGGCGGGCCGATCAGGGCCTCGGCGAAGGCCTGTTCCCAGTCGGGCGACAGGGTGACGATCGGCAGGGCGCCATCGTCGGCGCGGTTGGCCCAGCAGAGCTGACGGGCCAGGCGCGCGCGAACGGCCTCTACAAGATTGAGCAGATTGGGCGTGTGGGGCGAGGCTTCGCCGAGCGCTTCCAGAATGGTGGCGAGGTCGCGGATCGACACCCGCTCGCGCAGCAGCGCCTGCAAGGTGCGGTGGACGGTGGTCGCTGAAACGGCGCTGGGGATCAGGTCGTCGGCCATCTTCTTCTGTTCGGCCGGCAGGTCTTTCAGCAGCTTCTGCACCTCGGCGTAGGACAAGAGGTCCGCCATATTGTCCTTGAGGATTTCGGTCAGATGCGTGGTCAGCACCGTGGCCGGATCGACGATGGTGTAGCCGCGGAAGGTGGCTTCTTCCTTCAGGCTTTCGTCGATCCAGGTGGCCGGCAGGCCGAAGGCCGGTTCGCGCACATGCTCGCCCGGCAGTTCAACCTGGCCCCCACGCGGGTCCATGGCCATCAGCGAGCCCAGCCGCACTTCGCCGGCGCCGGCCTCCATTTCCTTGATGCGCAGAGCGTATCCCTGGGTAGGCAGGCGCATGTTGTCGAGGATGCGCACCGGCGGCATGACGAAACCGAAGTCGGCCGCCAGAGTGCGGCGCAGGGCCTTGATCTGATCGGTCAGGCGCCGGCCCTCGAGGTCGTTGATCAGCGGCAGGAGGCCATAGCCCAGCTCGATCTTCACATCGTCGATCGCCAGCGTCGCAGCGATAGGCTCTTCGGCGTCGGTGGCGGTTTTCTCTGCCACGGGCAGAACCGCCGGCTTGCGGGCGTTCTGGGATCTTCGCCAGGCCAGATAGCCGAGGCCTCCCGCAATAGCGATGAATGGGATCTTCGGCATGCCCGGCACCAGGGCCAGGATCGCGGCGGTGGCCGCCGCCATGCCGAGCACTACGGGGTTCATGGCCAGCTGGCTGACCAAGGCCTTGTCGGCAGCGCCCTCGACGCCGGCCTTGGAGACCAGGAAGCCGGCGGCGATGGAGATAACCAGGGCGGGAATCTGGCTGACCAGTCCATCGCCGATGGTCATCAAGGTATAGGTCGACGAGGCGTCGGCGATCGGCATCTTGTGCTGAATGACGCCGATCAGGATGCCGCCCACGAGGTTGATGGCGACAATGATCAAGCCGGCAATGGCGTCGCCGCGCACAAACTTCGAGGCGCCGTCCATGGCCCCGAAAAAGGTGTATTCCTGTTCAAGCTCCTTGCGCCGGCGCTTGGCCTCGGTCTCATCGATCAGGCCCGATGACAGATCGCTGTCGATGGCCATCTGCTTGCCAGGCATGGAATCGAGGGTGAACCTCGCGGCCACTTCGGCAATGCGGCCCGAACCCTTGGTGATGACCACGAAATTGACGATCACCAGGATGACGAACAGGATCACGCCGATGACGAAATTGCCGCCCGTCATCAACTTGCCAAAGCTGTTGATGATGCGACCGGCGCCTTCGGTGCCTTCCTGGCCGTGGCCGAGGATCAGGCGCGTCGAGGCGATGTTCAGCGCCAGGCGGAACAGGGTGGTGACCAGCAGCACTGTCGGGAAGGCCGTGAACTCAAGCGGCTTTTTGATCATCAGCGAGGTCATCAGGATGACCACTGAGGTCGTCAGCGCCACCGACAGCAACATATCCAGCATAAATGCCGGGATCGGCAGGATCAAAAGGACGATGATCCCGATCACGCCCACCGACAGGCCGACCTCACCGCGCAGAAGCCAGGACGAGACGTCCTTCACCGTTACCGGGTTGGTGGACGAAAAGGGAAGCGAGGTGTCGGCCATTCAGATGATCAGGCGGCGCTCTGATTGCCCTGGGGCGCCGGCACATCGACGCCGGCCTCGGTGTATTCCTTGAGCTTGTTGCGCAGGGTGCGGATCGAGATGCCGAGAATGTTCGAGGCATGGGTGCGATTGCCCAGACAGTGCCGCAGCGTGTCGAGAATGAGCTGCTGCTCGACTTCCGAGACCGTATGCCCGACGAAACCGCGGCTGGCCGCCTCGGCGGCCATCGAGGCGGTGCGCGCGACCCCGGCTTCCGGAGAGGCGTTGAGCGGCTGACCATCGGGAAGGCGGATGGCGAATTCCTCGATCTCGGCCCCGGATGACAGCAGCACTGCCCGGTGCATGGCGTTTTCAAGCTCGCGGACGTTGCCGCTCCAGCGGTGACAGGCCACGCGCTGACGCGCCTGAGTGGCCAGCGGGCGAACCGGCACGCCGTTGGCGGCGGCGTATTTCTTGATGAAGTAATCGGCGAGCGGAATGATATCGCCCGGCCGCTCGCGCAGGGCTGGCAGGCGCAGATTCACGACATTGAGGCGGTACAGCAGGTCCTCGCGGAACGTGCCGTCCTTCACTGCCTGGGCAAGATCGCGGTTGGACGTGGCGAGGATTCGGATGTTGACCTTGACCGGCTTGGAGCCGCCGACCCGATCGATCTCACGTTCCTGGAGGGCGCGCAGCAGCTTTGCTTGAAGCCGGCCGTCCATTTCGCTGATTTCGTCGAGCAGCAGGGTGCCGCCGTCGGCTTCCTCGAACTTGCCGATCCGCCGGGCGACGGCGCCGGTGAACGAGCCCTTCTCGTGACCGAAGAGTTCGCTTTCGAGCAGGTTCTCGGGGATGGCCGCACAGTTGACGGAAATGAACGGGCGCTGGGCCCGGCGCGACTTGCCATGGACATAACGGGCCATAACCTCCTTGCCGACGCCGGACTCGCCGGTGATCAGGATCGAGGCGTCCGAAGCCGCCACCTGATCGGCCAGCGCCAGCACCGCCTGCATGGCCGGGTCGTGCGCCACCAGCGGGCGATCATCGTCCGAGACCGCCGCCAGCACCGCGGCGATCAGTTCGGCGTCGGGCGGCAGGGGAATGAATTCCTTGGCCCCGGCGCGAATGGCGTCAGCCGCCTGGCGAGGACTCGCGTCGACCCCGCAGGCGACCACCGGCACGCGGATACGTTCGGCTTCGTTGGCGGCGATCAGAGCGGCGATATCCAGGCCGCAGTCGACCATCAACAGGTCGGCGCCCTGGCCGGCCCGCAAGGCGTGCGTCGCCGCCTCGATGGTCTCGACATGGGCGACCTTGGCGCCCGTGCTCATCGCCAGCTTCACAGCCACCGAGAGCTGTCCGCTCAATTGGCCAACCACCAGAAGTCTCATTGCCTACTCTCCTTCGTCACGCGCTGCGCCATCAGGCCGCGGTGTCGCCGTCCTTGATGATTTCGGTCATGGTCACGCCCAGGCGCTCGTCGACGATGACGACCTCGCCGCGCGCCACCAGGCGGTTGTTGACATAGATGTCGATGGCCTCGCCGACCTTGCGGTCCAGCTCGACGATGGATCCCGCGCCCAGTTGCAGCAGTTGGGCGACCGAAAGCTGCGAGCGGCCAAGAACGGCCGAGATGCTGACCGGCACATCGAAGACGGGTGCGAGATCCGATGCGGCCTTTTCGTCTTCGAGGCCCTCGGTGGGGCCGCTCATGTCCGGCTCGAGCTCGTTGAGCTCCAGCCCCCGGGCCGGTTCGGCTTCGGTGATGGCGTCATCCATGGTCAGTCTCGCTTTCAGAAATCGTCAGGGGTTCGGCATGCAGGCCCTCGGCGGCCAGGGCAGTCTCAAGCGCCGCGGCCACGCGGATCGCGGCGGCGTCGGGATCGAAGGCGGCCCTGCCCTCACCCCAATCGAAGGCGAAGGCCGCGCGTGGCAGGCTCGCATCAGCGGTGACCACGATCTGGCCGGGATAGCCCATGGCCTCGGCCGCTCCGCGCAGCACCGACTCGACCGGTTCGACCAGACCGGCGGCGACCTGAACCTTGAGCACGGGGCGGGATTCGATCTCGCGGATCAGCTCGGCCATGGCCGCGGCGATGGGAGCTTCGGGGAAACGATCCAACGCCGCATCGGCGATCTTGCGGCCGACCGCGAGCGCCAGGCCGGCGGACGCTTCGCGATGGTCGTGCGCTACGCGGGCCAGCGACCCCATGGCGGCCGAACAGTTGCGCGAGATTTCGGCCAGGGCCGAGACACCCCGGGCGTCGGCGGCGCGCTCGCCCTCGGCATAGGCCATGGCGCGGATCTGTTCGACTTCGGCCGGCAGATAGACGCGTTTGACGATTGGCGGTCCCGAAGCGACCGCGCCGTCACTATCGAAGACGGTGTCAAAGCTGAACCGGGTGTGGGGCTGGCTGGTCATCAGTAGATCAGCTCATCTTCGCTGCCCGGACCGGCCAGCATGATTTCGCCCTTGGCGGCCAGGTCCTTGGCGGCCTGAACCATGGCCATCTGGGCGGTGTCGACGTCTTTCAGACGCACTGGACCCATGCTTTCCATGTCTTCGCGCAGGATCTTCGCGGCGCGCTCGGACATGTTGGAGAAGAACATTTCGCGCAGGCCGTCCGAGGCGCCCTTCAGCGCCAGGCCCAGCTGATCCTTCTCGACGGCGCGGAGCAGGGTCTGCACCCCGCCCGGATCGAGCTTGTTGAGGTCTTCAAACACGAACATCAAGGCGCGGATGCGCTCGGCGCTCTCGCGGTTGCGTTCTTCCAGGGCGGCGATGAAGCGGCCCTCGGTCTGGCGGTCGAAGCTGTTGAAAATCTCGGCCATCATTTCGTGGCTGTCGCGCTTGGAGGTGCGGGCCAGGTTCGACATGAATTCGGTGCGCAGGGTCTGCTCGATCTTGTCGAGAATTTCGCGCTGCACCGGCTCCATGCGCAGCATGCGGTTGACGCATTCCAGGGCGAAGTCTTCCGGCAGGGCGGCCAGGACGCGGGCGGCGTGCTCGGACTTGATCTTCGACAGCACCACCGCGACGGTCTGGGGATATTCGTTCTTCAGATAGTTGGCGAGCACCGCTTCGTTCACGTTGCCCAGCTTGTCCCACATGGTGCGGCCGGCGGGACCGCGGATTTCCTCCATGAGGTTGTCGACTTTTTCCGGGGCCATGAAGCCCTGCAGCAGACGCTGGGTCTGCTCATAGGAGCCCATGATCGCGCCCGAGCCCGACAGGCCCGAGACGAACTCGACCAGCAGTTCCTCGACGACGCTGGCCGACACCGTGCCCAGGCCCGTCATGGCGGCAGAGATTTCCTTGATCTCTTCCTCGTCGAGCGCCTGCCACATGTTCTTGTGGTCTTCACCCAAAGCCAGCAGCACGATGGCCGCCTTTTCCGGCCCTGAAAGCCTGCCAGAATCAGTAAGGGCTTTGGGTTTACGCACGCTCACGCCTCGTGGAGCCAGCTACGCAGGATCGAGACGCTTTCGTCCGGATGCCGCTCGACGAACTCGGACACCTGTTTGACCGCCGAGACCTTCACCTGGCCTTCGATGCGGGCGATATCGAGACCCGAACTGGCCTGGGCGGCCGCGATGGCCGCGCCGGTCGGCGTGTTGGCCGGATCAAAGGAAAGCTGTGCGCTCATCGGGCCGCTGGCCGAGGTGAGCACCTGACTGTCGCCTGAACCGCCCGCGCCCGCAAACATCGGCATTGGCATCAGCCCGCCGCCGCCCGTTCCGACGCCCTTGATCAGGGGCCGGGCCACGAAGAAGATGGTCAGCAGCGCAACCACGAACAGCACCGCCATCTCACCGATGCGCATGAAGTCTGTCTTTTCCATCCCCGCCAGGAAGCCCTTCTTGCCGGCCTTGAGGTCTGCTCCAGGGGTGGCTGCCGCCGTGAAGGGCATGCTCTTGACCGTGACTATGTCGTGCCTGAGGGTCGGGTCCGCGCCCTCTACATTTGTGTAGCCGACGGCGGCCTTCACCAGTTCGTCAATCTGGGCGAGCTGGCCGGCGGAGTACTCGCCGGCCTTGGGCGCCGCGCCCTCCACCGCCGCCACACCGTTCAGCACCACCGACACGGCCAGGCGATTGATCTTGCCCGGCTCGATGACCTTGGTCGTGTCGGTGTAGGTGTTCTCGTAGTTGGTCATTTCGTTCGACCCTTGCGTGGCCGAACTATCACCACCCGGGCTCGCGCCGGCGCCGCCGGGCACATTGCCGTCAGCCGAGGCTCCGCCGCCGGTCGCCGCGCCGTTGCGCGAATTGTTGGTGCCGCTGGACACCGAAACCGGCACCGCCGCGTCGGGATCCATGCGGTGATCGCGCGTGGTGGTCTGGGTCTTGTCGACTTCGGCGCGAACGGCCACCCGCACGTTGCCGACGCCGACCACCGGTTCGACCACGCGGCGCACGGCCTGCTCAAGAGAGGTTTCCATTTCCTGGGCGATCATCTGGGCGTTGGCGGCGCCGGAATCGCCTCCGGCCAGGGTCTTGCCGGTGGTGTCCGTGACGGTCACCCGGCCAGGTTTGAGCTTGTTGGTGGCGGCGGCGACCAGGTTCTGAATGGCGGTCACCTGCCAGGCCTCGGGCGGCCTGGTGTAGCCGACAATGACGCTGGCGGTGGGCTCTTCGGCCGTTTCCTGAAAGGCGCGGCGCTCGGGGATGGAGAGCAACACGCGTGCCTCCGTAACCCCTTGTAAAACCTTGATGTTGCGCTCCAGCGTGCCTTCCAGGGCGCGTTTCATCTGCACCTGGTTCATGAAGTCTGTCTGGCCGAGCGGGCTGACGCTGTCGAAGATCTCGGACCCGACCGAGCCCGAGGTGGGAAGGCCGGCGCTGGACAGGGTCATCCGCATCTCATTGGCCTTGTCGGCCTGGACCATGACGGTCGTGCCATTGGCCTCGAGGCGGTATTTGACGCCTGCCTGATCAAGCCGGGCGGTTATCTGGGCCACTTCCTTGGTCGGGAGGTCAGACCACAACAGGGCCATGGGCTGGGATCCGACATGGAAAACCGTAAAGGCCAGGGTGGCCGCAACGCCCAGCGCTGCGCCCAGAATGACCATCAGCCGGCCGGCGCCGAACGATCTGAAGAAGTTGGTGAAACGATCCACCCGGCAAATCCCTCTCATCGGAGGGCAACATGCGCGCCTCCGCTAGGCAGGATTTACCGGGTGCTTGGTAAACGCGGCTTTAAGGCGGGGCGCGACAGTCGATACGTTGTCAGTCGTCGCGCTTGTGCCCGTCCAGGTGCTGCCGCGCCTTTTCGAGCTCGATCTGCAGGCGGCTCTTTTCCTCGCGGCCCCGGCCCCAGAACGAGCGGTTCTCGACGGCCTTGGCCTTGGCCGCGACCTTGGCCTTCGCCTTGCGGGCCTTGTTCAGATTGACGATTTCGCCCACGCACGGACCTCAATGACTGATAGTCCGACAGGCTAGCGCATAGATCACGTGATCAAAACCCTTGGCCTTCTATTCCGGCGCGCACTGTACCTTGGGCGGGAAGAGCGGAAATCCGCCCGGCTGCCGGGGCCGCGGGCGCATGGCGTCGCTTGCGTCCTGGGGCAGAAGCGCCAGATCGGTGACGCCTCCGAGCTGAAGCTTGAAGGACGCCGTCGGCGACTGGCCCCACGGAAAGCCCCTGGACGAGGCCGAAAACTCATAGTGGTACATACAACGGTCCGCCGGAATGTAGATGATGATGTCTGAGGCGTCCGTCGGCGTGGAATAACGGGCTGATTTTCCGGCCTCGGCCAGCGGCCCCGTTGGCCCGCCCAGCCTGACGGCAGTCTGCGACTGGTTATAGAGCACAACGTCGAGCGCCCGGGCCGCCGACGGCGCAGCGATCAGAAGTGCGGCGGCGAGGATTGCGTGGACCAAGGGCTCACCCCGGTGAAATCATCTTCTCCGGGCGCACGATAGCATCGAACTCCGCATCGGTGACATAGCCGCCGCCGACCGCTTCCTGGCGCAAGGTTGTGCCGTTCTTGTGGGCGGTCTTGGCGATCTTGGCGGCGGCGTCATAGCCGATCTTGGGCGCCAGGGCGGTGACCAGCATCAGCGAGCGGTCGAGGCCAGCCTTGATGTTGTCCTCGCGCGGCTGAATGCCAACCACGCAGTTGTCCGTGAAGCTGACTGCGGCGTCGGCCATCAGGCGCACCGACTGCAGGAAATTGTAGGCCATCACCGGATTGAAGACGTTGAGCTCGAAATGGCCGCTCGCGCCCGCAAAGGTCATGGTCGCCTGATTGCCGAAAATCTGGGTGCAGACCATGGTCAGGGCCTCGCACTGGGTCGGATTGACCTTGCCCGGCATGATCGATGAGCCGGGTTCGTTTTCCGGCAGGGAGAGCTCGCCGAGGCCGGACCGCGGGCCTGAACCCAAAAAGCGGATGTCGTTGGCAATCTTGAAGAGGCTGGCGGCAACGGTGTTGATCGCCCCGTGGGTAAAGACCATGGCGTCGTGGGCGGCGAGCGCCTCGAACTTGTTGGGCGCGGTGGTAAACTTCAGACCGGTGATCGAGGCGATCTTGTCAGCCACGCCCTCGGCGAACCCAACCGGGGCATTGAGGCCGGTGCCCACCGCCGTGCCGCCCTGGGCCAGTTGCATGAGCATGGGCAGGGTCTGTTCGATCCGCGCGATGCCGTTTTCGACCTGCTGGGTGTAGCCGGAAAACTCCTGACCCAGCGTCAGCGGGGTTGCATCCTGGGTGTGGGTGCGGCCGATCTTGATGATGTCTTTCCAGGCGCCGGCCTTGTCGTTCAAGGCGTTGCGCAGCTTTTGCAGGGCGGGGATCAGCCGGTGGACGACTTCCTCGGCGGCGGCGACATGCATGGCGGTCGGATAGGTGTCATTCGACGACTGGCTCATATTGACGTGGTCGTTGGGGTGGACAGGCTTTTTCGAGCCCATCTCACCGCCCAGCATTTCGATCGCCCGGTTCGAGATCACCTCATTGGCGTTCATGTTCGACTGGGTGCCCGAGCCGGTCTGCCAGACCACCAGCGGAAAGTGATCGTCCAACTTGCCCTCGATCACCTCGTTGGCGGCCGCAACGATGGTTTTGGCAAGTTCGGGATCGAGCCGGCCAAGGGCGGCGTTGGTTTCCGCGGCGGCGCGTTTGACGATGCCAAGGGCGCGGATCACCGGCAGCGGCTGCTTTTCCCACCCGATCTTGAAGTTGCCGAGCGAGCGCTGCGACTGGGCGCCCCAGTAGCGGCTGGCGTCCACCTCGATGGGGCCGAAGGTGTCGGTTTCGGTGCGCGTCTTGGTCATGCCAGATTCCCGGAAAATGTGTGGCCGGTCTAGCGCCGGGCGACCCTCTGGGCAACCGGAAGGCTCAGCTCTCGTTGTCGAGAACCGCCATGGCGCGGTCCAGGCCCGCCTCGTCGCCGCAGGGCTCGATGACCACCTTGTAGCGGCCGCCGACCACGGCCTCGAAGATCGTCTCATCGTCGGTGCAAGCCACCCGCTCGACCTTCCGGACATCGGCACCCGGAAACGAGGAGGATGTCAGCGCAGCGTCGAAAGCGGCGACCACCTCTGCGGACACAGGATGTACGGTCGCGCGACGGCGGGTATAGGACCAGGTGAGTGTCCCCTTGCCTGTCGCATCGATGTCCATGCGAACGATCTTGAGCCCCAGGCCGAAATCGAAGCGGTCGATCATGTAGCGATAGCTCCGGCCGCCTGCGGGCGCGGAAAGATCAGCCTCGCCTCGTTCGGCCAGAAGGGCGCGCCAAGCCGCCAGCCGGCAGGCGCCGTCGCCTTGTGGCGCGCAATCGCTACCGGCGTATCGGGTGTCAGGCGCGGGGCGAGCAACTTTCGCCTCCAGCCATCCGGACGAAGTAAATCCCTGGCCGAAGGCCATTGCGGGAAGAAAGAGCGCGGCGGCCAGCGCCGCGCCCCTGAACAGTCTCAAGACTAGACCGTGAAGCCCTGGTTGGCGAACGGCAGCTTGCGCACCCGCTGACCGGAAGCCTTGAAGACGGCGTTGGCCAGAGCCGGCGCGAGCGTCGGGATCGGCGGTTCGCCCGAGCCGCCGACGCTGGCGCCTTCTGTGTTGAACAGAAAGACCTCGACCTTGGGGGCCTGTCGGTTGCGCAGCACGTTGTACTGGCCGAACTGCAACTTGTCGGCCTTGCCGCCGGTGAAGGTCTGGGCTTCGACCAGAGCCGCGGACAGCCCCATCAGGCTGCCGCCCTCGAACTGGGCGGTGACCTGGTTCGGCGCCACGACGGTGCCGAGGTCGGAGGCGACGACGATGCGTTTTACTGTGATGGCCTTGTTCTTGACCTCGACTTCCACGGCGTGGGCCGTGAACGAGCCGAAACCGGCCGCGACCGCAACGCCGACGGCGGTGCCGGCCGGACGGGCCTTCTTGTAGTCGATGGTGTCGGCGACCTTTTGCAGCAGGCGTTTGACCCGGTCGTTATCGCCGAGCAGCTTCATGCGGTATTCGAACGGATCCTGGCCGGCGGCGATGGCGCATTCGTCGATGAAGCTTTCGCGGCCCCAGGTGGTGATGCCCGGATCAACCGAGCGCCAAAAGCCCTGCGGAATGCCGGCGTTGACCCGCCCGCCCGTTCCGGCCGCCGTGTGCACGATCGACTTGATGGCGTTGTAGGGCGGCAGTTGAGTGCCGTCGTTGCCAACGGGCGCGTCGGTGGCCGCTGAGATGATTTCGAAACCATCGATCAGGCCGTCGGCGCGAAGGCCTGCGCGGAAGGTTTGGCGCACGGCGCGGCGATAGGTGTCGTGCGCGAAGTCTTCCTCACGCGTCCAGATCATCTGCACCGGGGTATCGTGCATGGCCGCGATCCGCACCGCCAGCTCGACATAGTCGGCCGCTAGGCGCCGGCCGTAGCCGCCGCCCAACATCGTGGTGTGCAGCACGACCTCGGCGGTCGGCTTGCCCGCCCAGCGAGCGGCGCCGCCCTTGACCTGGCTCGGCACCTGGGTCGGAGCCCAGATTTCGACCTTGTTGTCGGTGACGTGGACCGTGGCGTTCTGAGGCTCCATGGTCACGTGATTGATGTGCGACAGCTCGTAGCTGGTTTCGACCTTCTTGTTGGCGCTGTTGTAGGCCGCGCGCAGCGGGGCCGCGGCTGCCGATGGCTCGGCCGCCAAGGTAGCGGTATGGGCCGCCTCCAGTTGGTTCGACAGGTCGGCCGAAGTCGAAACCAGGGCCGGCGTGGTCCACACGGGTTTCAGTGCGCGCATGGCCTTGAAGGCCGTGTAGGTGTCCTGGGCGATGACCGCCACGGCGGTGACCTGGCCTTGCGCGTTCGGCACCTTGAGCACCTTCTTTACGCCGGCGATGGCCATGGCCGGGGCTTCGTCGACCGAGGTCAGGGTGGCGCCGAACACCGGCGCCTGGATCACCGTCGCGCGGACCATGTTCGGTACGCGGGTGTCGATACCATAGACTTCGGCGCCGGTGACACGCTCGCGCAGACGCTTGGTCTCTTGCGGCGCGCCGATGCACTGGTTCCCGTCAGCCGTGGAATTGCGATAGGCGACATTGGTCGGGGTCGGCAGGGCGCCGGCCGCTGCCGCGAGCTCCGCATAGCCGAGTTCGGCCTTGGTGGTCTTGTTGCGCACCTTGCCGCCGGCGGTTTCGACCTGGTCGATCGGAACACCCCAGCGGGT